>MDTD01080901.1_pt1 | contig 74822 bp, 70 predicted proteins | sample 811221 | NCBI WGS metagenome assembly MDTD01 (sample SAMN05326646, study PRJNA326480) | marine metagenome | isolation source: seawater | place: Pacific Ocean: South West | collected 2011 | reverse complement strand
ACGGCTCCGAAAACTGGCGCTGAACCACTGGCGACCAGAGCACCCACCGAGGCCCGCCTTGGGGTATGTGGGGTTTGAGGCGGTGGCTGGGGATAAGGGTTCTAAACAGTACGATGGCTTCCTAGCAGATCAAAGAGATACGGGGAAGATCGCTATTGTCAATCAAACGGACTGGCTGTTCAGTCACTCAGGCATGAAAATTCCCAGCCAGGAAGTTTTCGAAAAATCGTTTTCCGACGCCATCATGCGCCGCATCGTCGAGGAAGGAGTAGGCTTTGGCCGGTATTAAATCCAGAACCGCACTGTGGACGGCTTCGGTCGCCATTCTCTTATGTGTCATCGCTCTAGCGTCGGCCCATTGGGGGCCTCCGAAAGGCCCCGTGATGTCCGCAGCCGTGTCGACCTCCGGCCGGTATATCATCACCGCCCACCAGGACCATTCTCTGATTCTGTGGGACCTTAAGAAAAAAACCTGGGACACCCTCAGCACCCGGGCGAACATCTACAGTGCGGCGGTTGTTCCAGACCGGGATGCCATCCTCTGGCAGGATCTGGACAACCGGGTCGTGGTGCAAACGGTCGCCGGCGATGAACTGCTCCGCTTTGACCATTTCCCAACCTATGGACATGTCATCTCCTCCGATCTCAACACCTATCTGTCCGCGGATCAGCAGTGGAATGTGTTCAAGGGCTTTGGTGACCGCCAAAAGCCGATCCTCAAGGACGGCGTCAGTCCCAGTTTTGCCGGTTCCGGTAAGCTTCTGAACCTGGCCATGGCGAAAGACCGGCCCTATTTCATCACGGCGGGGTTCGGAGACGACCACGACCCCATCGAGGACTATGCACCGGTGGCCGATGGCCGGCGGTTTTCGAGGTACGGCGGTGTCACCCTCTGGAACACGGAGACCGGGGAGCCGGTCGCCAAGTTGCGAGGCAACTCGTCCAAAACCCACGCCGCCATCAGCCCCGATGGGCAGTGGGTGGTCAGCGGGGATGAGAATGGGATCGGACTGTACTGGAATACGACTGCGCCTGAACAGCGCTACCGTCTGGCGCGCTATCATTTGGGAATATTCGTTGATGATACGCCCTATGAGCCTGGGGACCCCAGAAATAGAAACAAAAGCATGCTAATCGAAGCGCCATCCGGTGCCCGCGATAACACCCTCGCCGTCGCCTTCATTGACCACAGCCAATACTACCTCCGCTTCGGCAACAACAGCCACATCGCCGCCCTGTTCGAGACCGGCAGCCCCTGGCCCGTGAAGTACTTCGACCTCGGCGCCGCCCCCGAGCTGGTCACCTACGGCAGTCAGTACTCCCGCAACACCGCCATCGCCACCGCCCCGGAGGCCGGCATCCTGGTGATGGGGCACCGCTCCGGGGGCGGCATCAGTGTCTACCGCTTCAACGCCGAGGCGCTCTCGCTGGAACGCATCTGGGTGGCGGAGTAAGGTTATCCCTCTTCGGGGATCACTTCATCCTCGAGCGCATCCACCATGAACTGGGGCATCGCCAGGGCCCCGTGATGAACCCCCGGGTTGTAATAGCGGGTTACGAACGGACGGTTGCTGGCGTCTTCCTCACGGAAGTATTTCAGCGGATTGTCTTTGCTGCCCATGGTGCAGCTCCACCAGCCGGTGGGGTACACCGGTTGCGGGAACGGCAGGGTCTGAACGTGGCAGAAACCGGCCTTGCGCATGTCTTCGTGAATCGACCGGATGATGGTGTCGGTGTGCAACAGCGGCGACTCGCTCTGCTGCACAATGATTCCCCCTTCCCTCAGAGCCAGCATGGCGTCACGATAGAAATCCAGGGCGAACAGGCCCTCGGCCGGACCTACCGGGTCAGTGCTGTCGACGATGATCACGTCGATGCTGTTTGGCTCCACGTCGCGAATCCACTGGATGCCGTCACCGAAGAAGAAGTTGGCCCGGGGGTCGCTGTTGGCTTCACACAGCTCCGGGAAATACTTCTCGGAAACCCGCGTGACCCGCTCGTCGATTTCCACCTGCCAGGCTTCCTCCACCCCCGGGTGCTTGAGCACTTCCTTGAGGGTGCCACAGTCACCGCCACCGATGATCACCACTTTTTTCGGATCCTTGTGGGTGAACAGGGCCGGGTGGGTCATCATCTCGTGATACAGAAAGTTGTCGCGGCTGGTCAGCATGACGCAACCGTCCAGCACCATCAGGTTGCCGAAGGTTTCCGTTTCATAGATTTCCAGCGTCTGGTAGGGCGTTTGCTCTTCGTGCAGCTTGCCTTTGACCTGAAGGGAAAACGCGGTGCCCTGATTCTGGAATACCTCGGTAAACCAGCCGTCGTTCAATGCTGTCATTGGTTGCCTCCCGCTGTGCACCATGGCTGTTGTCAAAAAGGAGCGTATTGTAGGGCCGGGTCGGGGCCGGCCGAAAGCCCCAGGTGGGCCCCCGACGCACGTATTTTCCACAGCGTCCGCTTTTAGCCGGCGACGCTTGTCCCTAAAATGGCGACCATGTCTCCGGCGTGGCGCCGGTCCGGTTTCCTGAAAGGATAGCAAGCATGAGCGAAGCCAGCGGTTCCCCCGCCCACAAGGTCTACAACATTCGTCACTGGAGCGACGGCTACATCGACGTTAATCCGCAGGGAGAGGTGGTGATCCGCCCCGATCGGGGCCACAGCGCCGCCAGCATCAACCTGCCAGAACTGACCCGCCGCTTGGAACAGGCCGGGGTTCCGCTGCCGGTGCTGATCCGCTTCACCGATATTCTCCATGACCGCGTCAATCGGCTGTGCCGCGCGTTCAATACCGTGGCCGAGGCGGAAGGCTACCGGGGCCGCTATACCGCAGTCTACCCGATCAAGGTTAACCAGCAGCGCCGAGTGGTGGAAGAGTTGCTCACCACCGAACCGGCCGCCTCGGCCGGCCAAGTGGGTCTGGAAGCGGGCAGCAAGCCGGAATTGATGGCGGTGCTGGCGATGGCCAGGCAGCCGGGCTCGGTGATCGTCTGCAACGGTTACAAGGACCGGGAATACATCCGTCTGGCGCTGATTGGCCAGAAGCTGGGACACCGGGTATTCATCGTGGTGGAGAAGCAGTCGGAACTGCCGATCATTCTGGAGCAAGCCCGGCAGCTGCAAGTCAAGCCGCTGATCGGCGTGCGCGCGCGCCTGGCCACCATCGGCAAGGGCAACTGGCAGAACACGGGCGGCGAAAAGTCCAAGTTCGGCCTGTCCGCCAGCCAGGTGCTGGACGTGGTGGACACTCTCCGGGCTGCCGGTGCCCTGGACTCCTTGCAACTGCTGCACTTTCACCTCGGCTCACAGATTGCCAACATCCGGGACATTCAGACCGGCCTGCGCGAGTGCGCCCGGTTTTACACCGAACTGCACCGGCTGGGCGCCCCCATCCGTACCGTTGATATCGGCGGCGGCCTGGGTGTGGACTACGAGGGCACCCGCTCCCGCAGCAGCTGCTCGATGAATTACAGTCTGCACGAATACGCCTACTACGTGATCCATGTCCTGCAGTCGGAATGCGACCGTCACGGCATTCCCCACCCGGATCTGATCAGCGAGTCCGGCCGTGCCCTCACCGCCCACCACTCGGTGCTGGTCACCAACGTCATCGACCGTGAGTATCCGGACCGACGCGAACCGAGCGACCTGCCCCCGGATGCTCCGGGGCCGCTCCGTGACCTGGCCCGGGATCTGCAAAGCCTGCGGGACGCCGCCTCGCCACGGTCACTGGCGGAGATCTACCACGACCTGATGTACGCCATGGCGGATGTGCACAGCCAGTTTGCCCACGGTCTGCTGTCCCTGCCGGAGCGGGCCCAGGCGGAGACCCTATACGTGCACTGCTGTCGGTTACTGCGCAATCGCCTGGACGGGAGCAACCGGGCCCACCGGGAAATCATCGACGAACTGAACGAGAAGCTCGCCGACAAACTGTTCGTGAACTTCTCGCTGTTCCAGTCCCTGCCCGACGTCTGGGGGATCGACCAGATCTTCCCAGTGATGCCGATCAACGGCCTGGACCGGCCCCTGAGCCGGCGCGCGGTCATTCAGGACATCACCTGCGATTCCGACGGCCGGATCGACCACTATGTGGATGGCGAGGGCATCGAGACCACCCTGCCGCTGCCGGAGGACCGGCCAGGCGAGCCGTTGCTGATCGGTTTCTTCATGACCGGCGCCTACCAGGAAATCCTAGGCGACATGCACAACCTGTTCGGGGACACTCACTCGGTGGATGTGCGGCTCAATGACCGAGGCGGCTACGACATCGGCGCACCGATTCAGGGTGATACCGTGGCCAAGGTGCTGAGATACGTGAATTTCGAGCCGGAACGGCTGTTGGAGGCCTACCGCCACAAATTCGCCACCAGCGGGTTGCCCGCGCAACTGCAGGAAACCCTGCTGGCGGAGCTGGCCTCCGGCCTGGAAGGCTATACCTACCTGGAGGACTGAGTGCCGGCGCCCCGCCGGCGCCAGGTGCCGGGCGCCATGCCCTCCCACTTGCGGAAGGCCCGGGCGAAGTTGGACGGGTCGCTGTAGCCCAGGGCCTCCGCCACGTCCTCCAGGGTCAACGCCCGGCGGCGCAGCAACACCAAGGCCCGCTGGTGCTGCACCTCCTCTTGCAGGGTCTGGAACCGGCAGCCCTCCGACGCCAACCGACGCCGCAGGGTGCGCGACGACCAGCCCAGCTGACGGGCCACCTCGTCCAGTCCGGGCAAACGTCCCTCCCGGACCGCCCCCAAGCAACGCCGCACCTGGGCACGGGCGGACAGCACCGTTTGCAACGACCGCAGTTCCTGCTCGCACTGAGCCTCCGCTACCCTCCGGGCAACCGGATTGGACAGCGCCATCGGCAGCTCCAGCAGGGTGCAGGCAAACCGCAGCTGGTTGACACCCGCCGAGAAGGTGATGCGGTCGGCAAACAGCCGGCGGTAGGGCGCAGGATCCGCCGGCGCCGGGAAATCCACCAGGCAGCGCCCCGCCGTCATCAGCCGGTCTCCGAATAGCAGCAGGCCGACATCCACCAGCGAGGCCATGACCACGTCCACGTTGAAGCGATAGAGGTTCCGGAAGGCGTGACCGGGATCCAGCTGCAGCACCGCCTCGTCGCCATCCGTGAAGAACACCAGGGTCATGTAGGCAAAACGGGTCTGGAAATAGCGGATGAGAACAGACAGCGCCTCCGCCAGGGTATCGCAGCTGATGGCCGCCTGGGCCAGGGAACCGTGGGTGGTGAATTTCAGCCGCAACCCGAAGGCCAGCCCCAGGGCGTCGTCACCGGTGCGGATCAGGGCCGCCTCGCACAGACGGGTGAACTGCGCCACCGTCAGGCAATTATCCGGATGGCCCAGCAGCGACCGTCGGATACCGGCGGCCCCCAGCAAGGCGCCCCTGGGCACGCCCAGCTCCTCCGCCAGCTGGCACAGGATGTCCGCGTAATGCGCACGGATCACCGGCAGGTTGCCGTTCGGGTCGTGAACGTTCATGGCAGCGGTCTTGCCTCCGGGTCGCGGGGAATCAGGCTCAGGGTAGGCGGCCGGGCGGCCAGCGGCAATCACCCGACCGACGTCGCGCCAGCGGCGCTAGTGCCAGAACCGGCGCCTGGCCTGATCCACCGGCGCCGCGTCAGCGTATCACCCGACACTGACAAACCTGTGACGAGTTCCTAGAATGATGGACAAGACCCGTTCAGCCCCCGCCAGAGTCAAGGAGCGATTGGTGACCACCACCGACCAGAATCCCACGCGGACGGACTCGCCCCGCGACCCCTGGGGCCAGCTGCTGGAAAATGTGGGCCGGCACCAGGACCGGGCGGCATACCAGGCGCTGTTCGAACATTTTGGCCCACAGATCAAGTACTATGCCATGGCCAACGGCCTGGCCAGCCACGCCGACGAACTGGTCCAAGAGGTATTCGTGTCCATCTGGCGCCGCTCCTGTCTGTATGACTGGCGCAAGGCCGCCGCGTCCACCTGGATTTTCACCATCGCCCGGAACCAGCGCATCGACATGCTGCGGAAAATGCGCCGAACCCGCGTCGAGCGGAGCGTGGCAACGGACGACCTGTGGCAGATCCCCGGCGAGTACGAGGACGAACCGGTCACTTCGCTGCACCGGCTGATGTCGGAGAAACGGGTCCGTCAGTCCCTCAGCCAGCTGCCGGAGGAACAGCTGACGGTGATAGCCAAGGTCTACATGGAAAACAAATCGCACCAGGCGGTGGCCGATGAACTCGAGATCCCCCTCGGCACCGTGAAGAGCCGGGTACGCTTGGCCCTGAACAAGCTCAAGGTCATCTTGCAGGACCAGGACTCATGAGCCAGCATCATCCCGACAGTCTGACCCTGATGGAGTACAGCGCGGGCAACCTGAGCGAGCCTCTGGCCCTGTGCGTCCGGTTGCACCTGGATCAGTGCCCCTACTGCCGTAGCCGCGTGGACATGCTGGACAGTCTTGGCGCGGTTCTGATGGAGCACCAGCCCAGGGTCAGCCTGCCCGAGGGCTCCTTCGAGGCCATCCTCGCCCGTCTCGACCAGACGCCTCCAGCCAGCGCGCCACCGCCGCGTCCGGCGCCGTTGCAGGCCCTGCTCGGTCGCGACCTGAACCAGCTGCCCTGGAAACGTCAGTTCGGTGACATCAGCGTGCTGGACATCACCGACCGCTTCCCGGATCAGCCGGACCGAGTCGTACTGCAGAAGCTGGCCGCGGGCGGCAAGGCCCCGGCTCACACCCACCGGGGCAACGAAACCACCCTCGTGCTTCAGGGCGCCTTCGCCGACCAGAACGGCGTGTTCCGGCAATGGGATTTCGTGGCCCTGGACCAACACCACGAACACACGCCCGTGGCGGTGGGTTGCGAGGACTGCATCACCTTGTCGGTGCTGAGCGCGCCAGTGCGTCTGACCGGCCGGTTCACGCGCCTGCTCAACCCCTTCATCCGCTAGCGGACTGGCCGCAAATGACCGGCCAATGGCACCTTGTGACCTTCCAGCCCGCCGGCTCCGGGCCCGATAATGGATCCGTTGATTAGTGTCTCTGAACTCGTCCGGCCTGCGTCCTTCAGGACAAGGGTTTGCTTGAAGCCACGCCCCGCGTGGCTTTTTTTGTTCCCCCCTTTTCATCCGTCCCCAGGCCCTGGGTTACAATGGCGCTTTTCGGCCGCCGGCTCCGGCCGGCTCAGCAGGAGACGGCATGCTCGCAGACGATTACGCATTTCGCTTCGGGGGCATCGAGCGCCTCTATGGTCGCCGCGCCCTTGACGCCTTCCGCAACGCTCACATCGCCGTGGTCGGCCTTGGTGGGGTCGGTTCCTGGGCCGTCGAGGCCCTGGCCCGAAGCGGCATCGGCACCCTGACCCTGATCGACATGGACGACATCTGCGTCTCCAACACCAACCGCCAACTGCATGCCCTGGACGGGCACTACGGCCGGACCAAGACGGAGGTCATGGCCGAGCGGGTGCGGGCCATCAATCCGCACGCCACGGTGCACACCCATTTTGCCTTCCTGACACCCAAAAACGTGGCCGAGCTGATTCCCGCCGACATGACCGGCGTGGTGGACGCCATCGACAGCGTCAAGGCCAAGGCGGCCCTGATCGCCCACTGCCAGCGCCGCAAGATCCCGCTGGTCTGTGCCGGCGGCGCCGGGGGTCAGATGGACCCGACCCAGATTCAGGTGGCCGATCTCAGCCGAACCACCCAAGACCCCCTGCTGGCCAAGGTTCGCAACCTGCTGCGCCGGGAGTATGGTTTTTCTCGAAATCCCAAGCGGCGGTTCGGCATCGAGGCCGTATACTCTCTGGAGCAGCTCACGTATCCTGCCGGAGATGGCGAGGTCTGCCAGCAGAAGCCGGCTACCGGAGGGCCGGTCCGGCTGGACTGTGCCTCCGGATTCGGCGCGGCCAGCCCGGTGACGGCCACCTTCGGTTTCGTTGCCGCATCCCGGCTGCTGAGCCGAATCGCCAGACGGGCCCATTCATAAGCCAAGGATTCCGACGTTTTATGCCCTTCAGCACTGTCATGGTTCTCGCCGGCATTGGTGTGCTCTCGCTGTTTTGCCAGTGGCTGGCCTGGCGCGTACGCATGCCCGCGATCCTGTTCCTGCTGGCCGGCGGCATCGCCGCCGGGCCGATGCTGGGCTTCCTGGATCCGGCGACGGTCTTCGGCGACCTGCTGTTTCCGGTGGTGTCGCTGGCGGTGGCCATCATCCTGTTCGAAGGCAGCCTGACGCTGCGCTACGATGAAATCCGCGGTCACGGCCGCATGGTCCGCAACCTGGTGCCCATCGGCGCCCTCGTTACCTGCGCGATCGGCACCCTGGCGGCGCGCTGGGCACTGGCGGTGCCCTGGGAGGTGGCCCTGTTGTTCGGCGCCATTTCCATCGTGACCGGCCCCACCGTGATCGCGCCGCTGCTCCGGTCGGTGCGGCCGGAAGCCAAGCTGGCCAATATCCTGCGCTGGGAAGGCATCATCATCGACCCGGTTGGGGCCCTGCTGGCGGTACTGGTATTCGAAGGCATCGTGTCCTGGGGCCAAGGCAATGTCTTTGGCCATTCCCTTTACATCTTCGGCAAGACCCTGCTGGTGGGATTCGCCATCGGCGCCGGCGCCGGTTACCTGAACGGTTTGGTGCTGCGCAAGCACTGGATTCCCCAGTACCTGCATAACGCCGGCACCCTCACCTTCATGCTGGGGGTCTACGGTATTTCCAACGAGCTGGCGCACGAGTCCGGCCTGCTCACCGTCACCATCATGGGCCTCTGGATGGCCAACATGAAACAGGTGCCGATCGACAGCATTCTGGAGTTCAAGGAATCCCTCAGCGTGCTGCTGATCTCCGCCCTGTTCATCATTCTGGCCGCCCGGGTCGAATTCGCCGCCATCGCAGACCTGGGCTGGTCACTGGCCATCGTGCTGGCCGCCCTGATGCTGGTGGCACGGCCACTGAGCATCTTCCTGTCGGCGGTCGGCACCGAGCTGAACCTTCGGGAAAAGCTGTTCCTGAGCTGGGTCGCGCCCCGGGGTATCGTTGCGGCGGCGGTGTCCGCCCTGTTTGCCTATCAGCTGCAGTCACTGGGCTATGACAGCGCCGGCACCCTGGTTCCCCTGGTGTTCATGCTGATCATCACCACCGTGACGCTGCAAAGCCTGACCGCCCGGCCCCTGGCCCGGCTGCTCAAGGTGGCGCAACCGGCCGAATACGGTTTCCTGATCCTGGGTGCCAACAAGGTGGCCCGGATGATCGCCCAGGCTCTGAAGAAGCACGACGTGCCGGTGGTGCTGGCCGACACCAACTGGGAAAACGTACGCCAGGCACGCATGGACAACCTGCAGGTTTACTTCGGCAACCCGGTATCCGAGCATGCCTCCACGCACCTGGACCTGACCGGCATCGGCCGGCTGCTGGTGATCTCGCCCTACAAGCACATGAACTCCCTGGCCACTTACCACTTCCTGGACTGGTTCGGGAGCCAGTGCGTATTCAGTCTGGCGGAAGGCGACCAGGATCAGAAGGCGCGGCACCAGACCGCGGAGAAGATCCAGGCCACCCGTGGGCTGTTCGGCGGCGTCAGCTACGCCAAACTGGCCAGCCTTGCGAGCCAGGGGTACACCGTGAAAACGACCCAACTGAGCGAGGCGTTCAGTTACGAGGACTTTCTCAAGGAATATCAGCACCAGGCCCTGATACTGTTCGTGGTCAGCGGCAAGGGCCATGTCACACCGGTGCGCAAGGTGGAAGAACTGAGTCCGGAGGAAGGTTCGGTACTGATCAGCCTGGTGCCGCCTCAGGCGCCCAAGGAGCGCCGGGAGCGGGACACTCCGGACCGGGCACCCGATGGCGACGGCCAGACGGGGGCGGCACCGGGCTGACCGCCACCTCAGTCGCGGCAGTCGAGTACCAGTTTGCCCCGGACGTGGCCCCCCTCCAGGCGTTCGTGGGCTTCCTGCACCTGGTCCAGCCGGTACCGGCCGTCCAGGTGTACCCGCACATCCCCGTCCTCGATCAGCTCCGCGATCTCGTCCAAGTGAAACACATCGGGCCGGACGGTCATGCCATGGGCACGCAGGCCCATGGCCTCGGCGGCACTGACAATGTCGTCGGCGGTCACGGTCGGGATAGTGACCAACACACCGTACTCGCCCAGCGTGTGCAGCGAGCGCTTGCCGACCTCGCCGCCGACCAGGTCCAGAACCATGTCCAGGCCGTAGCATTCCTCGACGAAGTCAACAGACTGATAGTCGATCACCTCGTGCACCCCCAGCTCCGCCAAAAAGTCGCGGTTGCGGGCGGAGGCGGTGGCGATCACGTGCGCCCCCCGCTCCAATGCGAACTGCACGGCGAAGTGGCCGACGCCGCCAGCACCGGCATGGATCAGGATCTTCTGCCCCGATTCCAGCTTGCCCATTTCAAACAGTCCCTGCCAGGCGGTCAGGGCCGCCAGGGGAACGGCACCGGCGGTCACCAGATCCAGCTCCTCCGGGACCAGGGCCAGCTCGTCCGCCCGCGCCAGGGCGTACTCGGCGTAACCACCGCCCTCGGTCGGGAAACCGACCAGGCCCATGACCCGGTCCCCCGGCACCAGGGTGGTCACACCGGCGCCCACCGCAGCCACTTCCCCGGCCACGTCGTAGCCCGGCGTCCAGGGCAGCCGGGATTCAATCTGCCGGGCGGCGAACCCCAACCCCTTGCGGGTCTTCCAGTCGATCGGATTCAGCCCGGCTCCATGGACCCGGATCAGGACCTGCCCCGGAGCGGGCTCCGGCACCGGCCCGGTGGCGACCTGCAGCACCTCGGGGCCGCCGAACTGCGGGTAAATCACCCGGCGCATGCTGGCATCACTCGGCTTGTCATCGTGTATCGGGGTCATGAACTTCTCCAGGCAGGGGGTAGCAACAGGCAGACGCTTTCAGACTAGCAGAATTCCACCGTCCCGGCAGGTCAGTCCAGGGCCGGGCGGCCGCCGGGCACGGACGCCCCGGCGAGGATCCGGGCAAAGGCCTCCGGGGCCCGTGCCGGCCGCTGGCTCCGCATGTCCACGCAGGCATGGGTCGACAAAGCCCGAACCAGGGTCCTGCCGTCGGCCGGACGCACCAACTGGAACTGCCTGGAGGAACGGAAGCGACCGTCGAAACCGGTCAACCAGGTTCCCAGCAACAGCTGGTCGCCCGCGTTGGCCGGGGCCAGATAATCAATCTCGGTACGAGTAATGGCCATCGCCTTGCCGGTTTCCTCGTGCAGGGCCCAAGTCATGCCCAGGCTCTCGATATGCGCCCAGCTGACCTCTTCCAGCCAGCGCACGTACACCACGTTGTTGGCGTGCCCGAGGCGGTCGGTGTCCTCGGCACGCACCCGGATTTCAAGCACGTACGGGTCGGGCAGATCCCAATCGATGTCGACGCTCATGGTGCAGGCTCTCTCAATTCCGGAATCGCCGGCAACGGTAGCCGGCCGATGCGGTCGTTGTGAAGTGAACCAAAGTATAGATACCCGTCATGGGGGTTGGCGGAGGTGATCTCGCGCAGGTGCAGACCTTGGGTGTCGTGCAGGCTGATCAGCGCCCGGCCGCGGTCGTCAAATGCCATCACTAAGCCATAGGGCTCAGGCGCCGGCCTGAACCGTTCCGGTAGCTTGGCCACCAAGTTCTTGAGCCAGGGTGATCGGTGCAGGGCATCCACCGAGTCGTTGCGGCGGGTTGGAAAGGCCACCCAGTAATGCCCGTCGGCATCCACCGCCAGGTTGTCGGGAAACCCCGGCAGGTTATCGGCGAACACCTCCGCCCGTCCCGCCTTGGGGCCGGTGAGCCAGTAACGCAGGATACGGTATTTCCAAGTTTCAGCCACCAGCAGGTAGTCGCCATCCGGCGACACCACCACGCCGTTGGCGAAATACAGGTTGCCCAGCAGGGTCCGGGCCTTGCCGGTACGGGGGGAATACTGGAGCAGGCGGCCGTGGGGACGCATCTCCAGCAGATCGAGGGAGTAATCCGTGTAACCAAAACGGGCGCTGGCGTCGGTAAAGTAAATCGTCCCGTCCGGGGCGACGGCGACATCATCGGTGAACCGGAACGGCGTCCCCTCCGCCTCCCGGGACAGCAACGTCACCTGCCCGCCCGGGCTGACCGACAACAACCCACGGACGGCATCGGCCACGATCAGGTTGCCACGGTGGTCGAACACCATACCCAGCGGACGACCACCGGTTTCGACCCAGCGCTGCACGCGGCCATCGGGAAAGACCCGGACGATATCGCCAGCCAGGGTACCGGCATACAGCACGCCGTCCGCGCTCACGGTGCTGTCTTCGGGGCCGGACACCTGGCCCGGTGCCAGCAGTTCCGCCTGGCGCAACCGCTCATTGGGCGCCAGAACACCGGTCAGCGCCGGAGGCGGAGGGGCCTGCCAAGCCTGGCTGTCGATGGGCGAGGGCGTCAACAGGAAACCGCCCAGCAGCAGGAACATCGCCAGCGCGCCCAGCAGTATCCATTTCATCACCGACCTCCCCGGGCCCGGCCCTTGATCGTTGCTCAATCGCTCCGCAGAAAGCGCCGGCACAAGGCGGCAAAGGTATCGGCCTTCTCCGCGTGTAACCAGTGGCCGGTGCCCTGGATCACGCGCACTTCCGCCGCCGGGAACAGGCGCAGAATGGTATCCCGGTGCTTGTCCTGGATGTAGGCGGAATCGGCCCCTTTCAGGAACAGTACCGGGCCATCATAGGGGCCGTCCCCCTCGGGGGCCTTGGCCAGATTGCCGTAGCAGGCGTCAATCACCGGCAAGTTCAGGCGCCAGCGGAACGTCGGCCCGCCCTCGGTCTGTTCGTCACGGGGCATGCGTTCAAGATTCTTGAGCAGGAACTGGCGGGTGGCCACGGAGTCCACGAACTCCGCCAGCAGGCGATCGGCGTCCTGCCGGGAATGCACCTGGGACAGGTCCAGGGCCTTGAGTCCTTCCAGAATGGCGTCGTGCCGGGGCTGATAGGTGACCGGTGCAATGTCGGCCACGATCAGGCGTTCCACGCGCTCCGGCGCCATCAACGCCACCTGCATGGCCACCTTGCCGCCCATGGAGTGCCCCAGCAGAGCCGCGCGCGCCAGCCCCTGTTGGTCCATGTAGGCCAGGACATCCCCGGCCATGGCGGGATAGTCCATGGTGTCGGTGTGCGGCGAAGCCCCGTGATTGCGCTCGTCCAGGGCATGGATCTGCCACTCGTCCTGAAGACGACGGGCAATGCCACCCAGATTCTCCAGGGAGCCAAACAGGCCATGCAGCAGGATCAGGGGTTTCCCCTCGCCGGTAATTCGATGGTTCAGCATAACGCTCATGAACAGGCAGCCTCCCGAACAGACAGCAGTGTCAGGGGGCCTACCTTACCATCCGCCTCGCGGGCGGGACACCCTGGCGGGGGCAAACACGAAGAAGAAGCCGGGAGGTCCCGGCTTCAGGCAGTGAACGTGGGGCGGTTGGTCAGCCGTAGAAGATGCTGTTCAGGTACTCCTCCAGCGCCCGGACATTCCGGCGCTCCTGGTCGTCGTGGGGGACAAAGATTTCATGATCCATGGCGTGACCTCCTGCACCTTATCGGTGAATTGCTACGGTTTCCTCAATGGCTAATGCTATCGTTGTTAACACCGGGGGACGTTGACTCGCTGTCCCAGAGGTTTGACATTTTGTATCAGCCCGGCTCCTGGCCGGACCACGGGAAGGCATGACGTGAGTTCACCACAACCCGCGCCCACCCACGGCTCGCCCGGGGTGGCGGCATCCAGCACCCTGGCTCTGGTGCACTACCTTAGGCACCGGGGCGTCCTGGTTCCCGAACGGGTCGAGGCCCTGCTCGGCATCACGCTGGGGGATCTGGAAAACCCGGATCTGCGGATCCCGGCGGAGGCGCACTACCGGTTGTGGCAACATGCCGAGCAGGTCACCGGCGATCCTGCCATCGGCCTGCATGCCGGCCAGGTGGTGGACCCGGAGCGCATGGGCCTGGTCGGGCATGTCTTTTTCAACTGCGACACCCTCGGCGAGGCCGTGGCCCAATACGTGCGCCTGCACCGGCTGATCAACGAGTCGGTGAACCTGTCGTTCGAGCGCGAGGGCGAACTGGCCATCCTCTGCTGGCAGCCGGACACGCCGGAGCTGTACTGCCGCCAGGACATGGACCGCACCCTGGCCGCCGCCCTGAGCCGGACCCGACACTTCATCCTGCCGAAGATGCGCGCGACCTGGGCCGAGATCGGCCATCCCCGGCCGGACTACGCCGGCGAATACGACACCCTGCTCGGTGGCCCGGCCAGCTTCGGCCACGGCTGGATGCGGGTGGCGTTCCCGGCCCGTCACCTAGACCACCCCATTCCCCACCGCAATCCCTACGTTTATTCAGCGGTGCTGCGTCAGGTCAATTTCCTGCTGGCCCGGCTGCGGACGCGACGCGCCTTCAGCCGCAGGGTACGACGCCTGATCGCCCGGCAGATGGCCACTGACCGGATCGACGCTGAAACCCTCGCCAGCCAATGCCACATGAGCCGGCAGACCCTGTACCGACGCCTAAAAAAGGAGGGGCTGAGCTTTCACGAGCTGGTGGAGCAGGTGCGCAAAGACAAGGCCCTGCGCTACGTGGCGGACAGCCCGTACGCCCTGAGTGAAATCGCCTTCCTGCTTGGGTTCTCCGAGCTGAGTGCCTTCAGTCGGGCGTTCAAGCGCTGGACAGGCATGGCGCCGGCCCAGTACCGTGCCCAACATCGGGGGGCGAATGCGCCTCCGTCCACCCAACGACGACGGAAACGCTGATGGACGCTTCTTCGCTGGTTGCGCTGGCCGTCGGCGCGCTGTACCTGGCGGCGCTGGCCTGCATCTACCGGATCCTGCTGACCTACCGGACGTCCCAGGGCGCCCTGGCCTGGATCATTGGGCTGCTCGGCCTGCCCTACCTCGCTGTGCCCCTGTTCGTACTGATCGGGCGCTACCGTTTCGGCGGCTATATCAAGGCCCGCCGGGGCCTGGACCAGGCGCTCACCGACCTGCTCGACCGTTTCGAGCGCCAAGCCACGTCCATCCCAGCGCCGGGCAGCGACCGATTCCGGGACGAACTGCAGGTGCTGTGCAAGCTCAGCCGCCTGCCGTTCACCGACGGCAACCGCTGCACCCTGCTGCGCGACGGCGAGGCCACCTTCGAGGCGCTGTTTGAGGCCATGGAGAACGCCCGTCACTACATCCTCCTGGAGTTCTACATCGTCCGTTCCGACCGTGTTGGCCAACGCATCAAGGCCATTCTGGAGCGCAAGCTGGCCCAGGGTGTTGATGTCTGGTTCCTGTACGACAACATCGGCAGTGTCTGGCTGCCCCGCCGGTACCTGCGGGAGCTGGCCCGGGCCGGCGCCCGGGTTGCCGCCTTCGACAACGGCAACATCCGGCGCCGGCGCCTCCAGATCAACTTCAGGAACCACCGCAAACTGCTGGTGTGCGATGGCCAGGTGGGCTTCGTCGGCGGCATCAACCTGGGCGACGAGTACCTGGGCACGGCGATGGACCAGGAGCCGCTGCGGGACACCCATTGCCGCATCGAGGGCCCGGCCGTCGCCGGGCTCCAGCTGGCCTGGCTGGAAGACTGGAACTGGGCCAGCGACACCCTGCCGACCCTGGACTGGAGCGCCAGCCGCCACACCCCGGGTGACCAGGAAGTGCTGATTCTGCCCACCGGCCCGGCCGACCCTTGGGAAACCTGCACCCTGTTCTTCCTGAACTGCATCAACAACGCCCGCCACCGCGTCTGGATCGCCTCGCCCTACTTCGTGCCGGATTTCCAGGTCATGAACGCCCTGCAGCTGGCCGCCCTGCGGGGCGTCGACGTCCGGATCCTGATTCCCGAGACCTCGGACAACGCCCTGGTCAAGCTGGCCGCTTACTCCCACCTGGTCCAGGCCTGCCAGGCCGGCATCGGCATCTACCGCTACCAACGCGGGTTCATGCACCAGAAAGTGGTTCTGGTGGACGACCGCTACGCCGCCGTCGGCACCGCCAATCTGGACAACCGCTCGATGCGGCTCAACTTCGAGATCATGGCGGTCAACACCGATCCGGACTTTGTCCGGGACGTGCACCGCATGCTGGAGGGCGACTTGGCGCATTGTCAGCTGATGACCGAACGCGACTATCAGGACCGCTCCATACTGTTCCGGCTGGCCTGCCGGGCGGCCCGCCTGGCCGCCCCCCTGCTGTGACCGGTCCGGCAGACTGGTTCGGGCCCGCCGGAATGTGAGAATATGCGGGCATCGCCAACCGCAACCGCAGTCACCGACATGAGCGCGTTTAAACCCCGGGCAACCCTGGTCGAGCAGGTTGCCCGCCACCTCGAAAACCGGATCGTCTTTGGCCAGCTACGGTCGGGCGAGCGCATCTACGAAGCCGCCATGGCCAAGGAGATGGACGTCAGCCACGGTTCCATACGCGAGGGCCTGCTGCTGCTCGAAAAGCGTCATCTGGTCCGCAACATCCCTCGCAAGGGGGCGGTGGTCACGCCACTGGACGCGCACTTCGTGCGCAGCCTGCACGAAACCCTGGAACTGTATCTCACCCACACCGGGCGAAAGTTGGTCCGCCAGTGGTGCCCGGAGGACATGGCACGGCTGGAAGCGCTGTATCGACAGATGCGGGACTGCCACGCGCGGGGCGACCTGACGACCTTTCTGGAACTGGGTATCGAATACACCAAGGCCTCGCTCGCGTATGCCGACAACTACTTCATCGAAACCGCCATCGACGACCTCTGGCCCTCCGCCCGCCGCTGCGCCTTCGTGGCCTTCCAGCGGGGCGGCCGCCGCGTCCTCGAGGACAACCTGGCGCACATGGAGGCCTCCATCGCCGCCATTCGCGCCCGCGACGAGGAACGGCTCGCGGACATCCTGCACCGCTATGCCCAACAGCAATGCCAGCAGGTGCTGGATGCCCTGGCGGCCCCGGCCGGGGCGCCGCTTCAGTAGAACAGCTGGGTGAACGAGAAACCGATGTTGAGGTAGGCGGTCCAGTCATCCTCAGTGTTGTAGGCCGCCGCGAGCTGCACCGGACCGAGGAAGGTGTCGACACCGGCGAACAGGCTCCAGGATTTGAGGGTGTCATCCCAGCTCGCCTCGCCCAGCGACGGCCAGGCGTTGCCCGCCTCGAAACCGGCCCCAGCGAACCAGGGCCACAGGGGGCCGCCGAAACGCTGGCTGGCGTAAAGCGCGGCCATGGCGCCACTCTCGCCGGTGATCTGGCCCGGAGCATAGGCCGACAGGCGCCGGAATCCCCCCAGCCGCACATGGTTTTCCACCCCCGGCTCGCCGCGGGTAGCGCCTTCGGCGTACACCAGACCGGTCAGGGTGAAGCCACGCCAGCTTCCCGTTCCCAGCCCCATCGCGGTGACCGTGTCGAAATGCCGCTCCGAGCCCAGGTCCTCCCGCTCGAACCGGGCCTTCAGCCCGGCAAAGGCCCCGTCCGTCGGGAAAAAGGCGTCGTCCAGGGAATCGTGCACCAGGCGCAGCTGCACATTGCCCTGATGGATCGGATCGTCGGGCGCTACCGCCTGCCCCACCTGCTCATCCACGGTGGCATAGCCCCGAGTATAGGTGGCCCGGACCTCGGCATTGCCCCCCAACTCCATGCCCAGACCCAGATCGGCGCTGCGGACGCTGACATCAACCTCGGCGACGCGGCGGCCGTCGTCGTCATAGACCCGGATGTCGTCACGGTTGTACTCACCACCGAGTACCAGAAAGCGGTCGTAGCCGTACCCCAGCGGCTGATACCACTGGGTTCTGGCCCAGGGCTGGGTGCCCAGCTGCACACCGGTGTGCCACTCGCCCCCCAGCCGGTTGAGTTCCGTCATGCGCACCGCCGAGGCGATGTTGAAACGGGTGTCGCCATTAAAGTTGTCCTCGTAACTGAGGCCGAAAGACAGATAGTTGGGGCCCCAGCTCTTCTCCTTGAGCCGAATCGTCAGAACGGTGCCCTCCGGCGAGGGCGACAGGGCGTAGGACACGGTTTCGTAATAACCCAGGCCATAGATCCGCTTAAGGTCGGCTTCCAGCCTGGCCACATCCAGGGGTGCACCGATCCGCTGGCCGATGCGCTCCCGGATGAACTCACGGGCCAGACTGCCACCGCCTCTAACGTCGATCCGTGCCACCGGGCCACTGCCGTAGGCCCGGGACGAGAGTTTCGCCTTGTAGGCGGTCCAGGCGACCCGGGACACCTGAAACCGACTGAGCTCGACGGCGTGCTCCCGGGCCGCCGAGGCGCCCAGTTCAAACAGCATCGGCGCCTGATAAAAATCCGCCGATGTGAGCCCCTGCAGGTCGGGCCGGATCAGAACATCCCGATCGCCCAGCTGCGCCAGCTGCTGGTCGGTGTTGCGGCGGGTCAGCAGGGTGGTGAGTTGGCCGAGCACCGAGAACGCTTCTTTCAGCTTTTCCGCGTCCAGCAACGGATCGGTAATGTCCACTGCGATCACCACGTCAGCGCCCAGCGACCGGGCCACACTGATGGGCAGATTGTTGGCGATGCCGCCATCCACCAGCAGCCGTCCCTGACGCTCCACCGGCGCGTAGACCCCGGGAATGCTCATGCTGGCGCGAATCGCCTCGGCCAGGCTGCCGTCACCGATCACCACCTGCTCGCCGGTGGCCAGGTCCGTTGCCACCGCCCGGAACGGAATCGCCAGCTTGTCAAAATCCTCCACCAGGGCAGCGCTGTGGGTCAGTTCATTGAGAATGAAGCCAAGGTTCTGGCCCGCCACGATGCCGCCGCCCACGTGCAGCCCGTCGGCGCGGATGCCTAGCCCCGGCACCACCGGAAAGCGGCGCTCGTCCTGTTTCCGGCGTACCGGTTTGTAGACCCGGCCGGGGTCGTCACGGAAACTGGACAGCCAGTCCATGTTGATGAAGCGCTGCTCGATCTCCGCCACCGACATGCCGGAGGCATACAGGGCCCCCACCGCCGACCCGGCACTGGTGCCCACCACCACGTCGACCGGGATGTGCATCTCCTCCAGGACCCGCAGCACCCCGACATGGGCCATGCCCTTGGCGCCGCCGCCACTGAGGACCAGGCCGATGGTCGGCCGCTCCGCCGCCTCCTGCCCGGACACGGACAGTGGCAGCCACAGGCACAGCGCCAGCAACAGCCGTTTCATGGCTGACCTCCGTTGCCCCGGCATCGGTTCAGGAGGACGTGTCCTCGTCCACCAGGGACAGGTGCGACGTGTCGGGCACGATGGGCGGGGGTGTCGGCCGGGAGACCCCCAGGTCGGAGCCGGCAGGAGCCAAACTCCACGCCTCCAGATGCTGGAACATCGGCTCTTCCACCGTCCTGGGTTCGACCAGGGTAACGCCCACCGGATCCAGGCGCAGGTGGCTGCCGGCCAGAATGCTGTCCACCTTATCGCCGGCCACCGGCAAGCGCTCACCGGGCTCAACCTCCGGCGCCGCCGGGACGTCGTCCGGGGCCTGGGACGCCGGTTCGGCCGACGCCGCCCCGAGCGCCGCCGGCCGGGGTTGCACGGGCTCCGGCCGGGCCGGAGGCTCGCTGCCGGGCATGGGTTGGACATAGGCCACCAGGCCATGCCGGTTCAGCACCGCGCGGTACTTCTCAGCCTGCGCCTGTTCCAGCTTGTTGCGCAACACCACCGGCTGGCCGCTGAACATGCGCTCGACCTGCTCCACCGATGCCTTGAACAGCGCCCTGGCGTTGTTGCGGGCCACCTGCACATCGGTACCCGGAACACACTCGCCCTTGAACACCAGCTGATACATGACCTTCCCCTCCCTTACATGGCCATAGTGGCAATCATAGTGGATGCACGCGCCCCCGGCAGCCGCCACGACCCGGCCTGGCCATGCAAACAATTGAAAAATTCACCCGCGAAGGCGCGCAAAACACGACAGACTCTGCAATAATTCAATGTAACGAACCGTTACTCTTGGTTACATTATGCACAATCCGGAGCCGAGACCATGACACCCCGCCCCCTACCTTCCCTTGCCCTGGCCGCGTTGTTGGGCAGTCCCTTCGCCCATGGCGAGAACATCGACGTGCTGATGAGCCAGGTGTTCCCGAAAGAGCAGGCCACCTACATCGGCTATGAGAGCGTGGAGCGGGAAGACATTCCGGCCACCACCAACATCGAGCGCAAATACCTGATCGTCGACTTCCGCTTCGCCACCGGCGAGCCGGCCGAGGAGCTGCTGCAGGCCAGTGTTCACAAAGTCTGCATGACCCTGCTGCGTGACCAGGACCTGATCCGCCGGCTGTCCCAGTCCGGCTACGACATGGTTTCGGTCGCCTTCGACCGCCGCTCCCAGTTCGACTGCCTCTGAGCCAGCCTCAGGCCTGGCGACCCAGCAGCTTGGGGAAGGCTTCCAGGGCGCTGTTGACGGCATCCAGGTTGAACGCCTCGACATCCGCCAACAACTTCTCGCCGTAGCGCACCACCGAGGGCGAGCGATGCCGCTGGCCCCAGGCAATCACCCGCCGGGCGAAGTCCTTCATCTGCTCGGGGTCGCCACTCTCGCGAACCACTTCCCATTCGTCACCGAAGTCCCGGCCCAGCTGCTCCCGCAGCCAGCCACGCTCGGCCATGCTGAGGGTCTGGGCCAGCAAGCGCTCCTCTTCCTTCGGCGCGCCCTCGTCTCCGGCCTCCTCGCCCGTCGCCTCCACCCGAGGCAGAGTCACCGTGAAGGTGGAGCCCTGCCCGGGCTCACTTTCCACCGACAGTTCCCCGCCCATCATACGCACCAGCTTGCGGCTGATCGCCAGCCCCAGCCCGGTACCACCGTAGCGTCGGGTGTTCTGCCCTTCCTGCTGCTCGAAGGCCTCGAAAATGCGGTCCTGCTGATCCTTGGGAATGCCGATACCGGTGTCCTTCACCGTTACCACCAGCCGGTAACTCTGGCGGTCGGGGTGGCTGTCGCCGCCGTCCCCATCCGGCGTGTCGAGACGGGTGGCCTTGGCCCGTACCGTTACCCCGCCTTCGTGCGTGAACTTGATGGCATTGCCGACCAGATTGAACAGCACCTGCCGCAGGCGTGTCTCGTCCAGCACCATCGCCGCCGGCATCTTGGAGTCGACACTCACTTCCAGGGTGATACCCTGCTCCCGCGCGCGCAGGTCGAAGATATGGCGGACATCGCCCAGCAGCCGACGCACCGACACCGGCGCATAGTCCAGGCGCATCTTGCCGGCTTCGATCTTGGATAGGTCCAGAATGTCGTTGATCAGCATCAGCAGGCTGCGGCTGCCGGCACGAATAGCGTCCAGATAGTTCCGCTGCTGCGGGTCGGTGACGCAGTTGCTGAGCAGATCGCTGTAACCGATGACCGCGTTCATCGGTGTGCGGATTTCATGGGACATGTTGGCCAGGAATTCGCTTTTGGCCCGGTTCGCGGCCTCCGCTTCCCGGGCCAGCCGCTCGGCCTCCAGTTTGGCCGCCCGGAGTTCGTCCTCGCTGCGGCGTAGGGCGTTCTCGGACCGAATCCGTTCGTCCACCTCCCGCGACAGCTTACGGTTCCAGTACAGGAAGATCAGAACCACCATCACCGCGATCAGCACCACCCGGCGCACCACGGTGTAATCGGTATCCTGTTCGATGTCCAGGTGGATCCAGCGGTTGTAGATGGCCTCGGTCTCGGTGGAGTCCAGGCTCGCCAGGGCCTTGTTCAGGATCCGGTGCAGCTCCGGCCGGTCCTTGCGGACCGCCAGCCGCAGGTCATACTGATAGGGCGTGATGCTGGTAATTCTCAGGTTGGACAGGCCCAGTTTCGCCACCGTGTAGCTGACCGCCGGGATGTGCGTCACCATGACGTCCAGATCGCCGTTGGACAGCGCCAGCAGGCCCTCCTCGACATCCTGGACCGGATACAGGTTGAGGTTCGGGTGGTTGATCAGCAGGTAGTCGTAGGCGGCATGGCGGTTGACCACGCCGACCCGTTCCTGCCGCAGTTCCCGCAGGTCACCGATGAAACGGCCGTCGTCACGGATGGCCAGGGCGATGGGCACCGTCAAATAGGCCCGGGAAAACAGGAACTCGTCCTCGGTACGCGGGGTCCGGGACAGGCCCGGCAGGATATCCACCTCACCCGAGGCCAGCTTCTGCTCGGCGGTGCTGCGGCTGTCCACCAGAATACGGCTGAAACGAACGCCGAGCTGGGTTTCCAGGCGCGTCATCAGGTCCGCCACCAGCCCCGTGGGACGGCCGTCCTGGGCAAACTCGAACGGAGGCCAGTCGGCCCGGAACGCCACCCGCAGGTTCGGGTTACGCTTGAGCCACTCGACATCCGCCACCGACAGCGACAGGCCATTCCGCTCCAGCCCCGGAACGTCCGACTGCAGCCAGGACTGGCGGATCACCCGGTGCTCGGTGTGGCTGATCGCGGCGATGGCACTGTCCAACACCTCGAACAAGCGCTGCCTGTCCGCCGGGACCTGCAGCACCACGTCCACGGGCTTTTCCTCCAGCAGACGCGCCAGCCCAATACCACTGATCATGGCGGACTGCAGGTAATCCGACACCACCGGCACCGGCCCGACGAACGCATCGGCCTGGCCGGAGAGCACCCGACTGATGGCCTCACCCACCCCGGACACCGGCACCGGTTCGAAGTCTTCCACCGGGTCCAGCATGGCAAACTGGTTGGCATCGCCGTCGATGATGGCGACCTGAGCGCCCTCAAGATCCGCCAGCGACTGAATGGCCGAATCGCCAGCGCTGACGAACAGGCCGTAAGTGAGTGTCATCAGGGGCTGGGTATAGGCAACGCCCTCCGGCATCCGGGTACCGGCGGCGTGGGTCGTCAGCAGCACGTCCGGCTGCGGCCGGTCCGGCTCGGCCCGGCCCTGGTCATCGACCACCACCGGCTGCACCGGTATGCCGAGCTTATCCGACAGGCGCGCCAGATAGTCGATGTAGGTGCCGGCCAGCATGCCGCTGCCGGTGTCGAACACCAGCGGCACCTGGCCCGCCCGGACGCCGACCACGAAATGTTCCTGAGCCTGCAGCCAGGCCAGGTCCTCCTGCCCCAGCACCGGCGCCGGCGAAGGCTGGGGCGGGTCGGCCTGCACCGGCCCCAGGCCCGCCAGCACCAGGCTGACGATCAAGACAAGGCGAAGCACGAGCCTCACTGGATATCCCTCGCAAGTCCACTAGAGTTCAAGGCACAATACCCGCAAACGTCGCAGCTTTTTGTTGCGCAATCACGATGAGGAGCGCCTGCCATGGATACCAGCAAACACACCCTGACCACCCTGTTCAAGCAGCTGGGCCTGCCCTGTGACGAAGCGTCGATTCAGGACTTCATCAGCCGGCACTCGCCCCTGCCCCGGGACATCGCCCTGCAGGACGCCCCCTTCTGGTCGGACAGTCAGTCCCACTTTCTGGAAGAGGGCCTGGAAGAAGACAGCGACTGGGCCGAGATTATCGACGAACTGGACGCACGGATGCGAGCCTAGGCGATCGCTGTCCGGCTCTGGTTACGCCCCGCGCCCTTGGCCTCGTATAACGCCTGGTCGGCCCGGTTGAACACGCTCGTCTCCGAGTCGCCCGGGCGGAACGCCGCCAGGCCGGCGGACAGGGTCACGCGGACCGGCTGCCCGCTGAAGTGGAACGGCAGCCGGCCGATGTGCGCTCGCAGGTTTTCCACCACCTCCAGGGCATCCTCCACCGACGTCTCCGGCAGCAGCACCACAAACTCCTCACCCCCGTAGCGGGCAATGAAATCGGTCGACCGCAACCGTTCGAGCATTTCCCGCGCCACCAGTTGCAGCACCCGGTCCCCGGCCTTGTGGCCGAAGGAGTCGTTGACCCGTTTGAAATAGTCGATGTCCAGCACCGCCACGGTCAGCGGATGCCGATAGCGCTGCCACCGGTTGAATTCGAACACCAGCCGTTCCTGCCATGCCTCGCGGTTCGGCAACTGGGTCAGCAGATCGGTCATGGCCCGGAGGCGTTCACGGTTGACCTGCTCCTGCATCTGCTCGGAATGGGTCTCCAGGGCTGCAATTTTTTCCTGCATGGCCTCCAGCTGCTCCGCCAGAATCCGCTCCCGTTCCGACTCCCGCCGGCAAAACCGGTCCAGCACCCGGGCGATGGCTTCCAGGTGCTGCCCCACCGAGGTCCGCAGCTGACCGATGTCCTCGGTGCCCGCGAGCACCTTCTGGGCCTGTTGCAGCTCAGCCCGGATTTCCCGGTCCAGGGCCTCGGTTTCATCGGCGCGGCCATTCTGCACTTCGGCCTGCGCCCGGAAGTGCTGGCGCAGGACCTCCAGGCGCTCGTCCAGGCGCCGCAGGAACGCCTCGAACTCACGCTTGCTGCGGGTCACCGCCGCCACCACCAGGTCCGCCACCCGGTTCAACCCCTCCCGCAGCACGTCCCAGTCCTCGCTGGACAGCAACGCCTGCTGCAGGCGCCGGGCCTCGGCCTCGGCGGTGGGTTCCAGGGCGACCTGGCTGAGCAGCTGGCCGATCAGCTGTCCCACCCGGCGGGCGATCCGCAGGCGGTGGCTCTTGTCATCCAACTCTGCCGACGCCGCCCCCGCGGTTCCGCTGTCCGGCGTCGGAGATGCTTCGCCTCGGTCGTCCAGCAGCGCGATCTGGCGGTCGATTTGTTCCTGCAACTCGCGCCAGGCGTCGACATCAACATGCTTCTTGCGCAGATCCTTACGAATCCGGGCCAGCAGCCGGTCCAGCTTCGGGGTCTGTCCTTCTGAGGCCAGACTGGTCCGCACCAGCATCCGCTCCAGGGTGTTGCGCTCAGACTGCCACTGCTTTTCCCGGACGTCTGCCTTTTCGATTTCCTGAAGGTATTTCTCCTTCCAGGAAGGATTCGCTGCCATGAGGCGCTCCGATGCGTCCTTGTTTATGGGTTCTTTCGTTTAGCATAGCGGCTGCGACGGGCCCTGGGGTGGCTCTCGTCGTACACCCGGGCCAGGTGCTGGAAATCCAGGTGAGTATAGACCTGGGTGGTGGCGATATCCGCGTGCCCCAGCAATTCCTGGACGGCACGGAGGTCGCCACTGGATTCCAGCAGGTGGCTGGCAAAGGAGTGCCGCAACAGGTGCGGATGCAGCCGCTGGTCCGCTCCCTTGAGCCGGCCCCACCGGGCCAGTCGGGCCTGAACGCTACGCCGGCTCAGACGCTGGCCCTGACGGTTCACGAACAGCGCCGGCTCCGACTCCGGCGCCAGGGCCGCGCGCACCGCCAGCCAGGCCGTCAGGGCAGCCAGGGCTTTGCGACCGACCGGCAGCAGCCGTTCCTTGTCGCCCTTGCCCAGTACCCGGACTTCCGCGCCCGCTAGATCGACCGACGACCGGTCCAGCCCCGTCAGTTCCGACAGCCGCAGACCGGACGAGTACATCAACTCGAACATGGCCAGGTCACGGACCTCCAGCGGGTCGTCCGGTGGCGCATCGAGCAGCTGGGCCAGCTGATCCACATCCGCCACCTTCGGCAGCCGCCGGCCACTCTTGGGCGCCCGTAGCCCCAGCGCCGGATTGTCCGACGCCTGCCGTTCCCGGACCAGGAACTGATAGAAACGACGGATCGCGGAGAGGTGCCGGGCGATACTGCGCCCGGACAGCCCTTCCCGACTCAGCCCGGCAACGTACCGACGCAGCTCGTGGTTATCCAGTTCCCGCCAGGTCCGCCGGCCTTCGCCGGCAAGCCAGTGGGCCAGCCGGGTCAGGTCCCGCCGGTAGTTGTCACAGGTATGGGGGGAGTAGCGTTTCTCGGACGCCAGGTGGCGGAGAAAATCCGCCAGCGGCGAGGACAGGGGGGCGGGAAGGTCCATGGTCGGTCCGGTGCGCTCAGTGAGCCCGTTCCTCCGTCGCCGGGCCCGGTGTGGCGGCCATGTGCTTGAGCAGCATCGGGGGCAGCAGGCGGCTCAGGGTGTCGCTGATGTAGGTCAGGAACAGGGAGCCCATGCTCTGGTCGAAGTACCCCGGCTCGCAGCTGCCCACCGCGAAAACACCGATCAGCCCTTGGTGACGCAAGGGCACCAGGGCCACCGAGGCCACCGGATCCTGCCGGTCGGGGAACAGGAAGGCGCGTTCCTCATCCCGGAACTGGCCGCAGACGGCTCGTTCGGAGTCCAGCAGCCGTCCCAGCCGCGCCCGCGCGCTGTCTGGGCTGACCACCCGCAGCGCGCCCTGGCAGGTGCCGGCCGCCGGAGCGTCCATGAACAGCAGCACCGCGGCCGCGTCCAGGCCGAAATCGCCGCGGATGCTGTCGTCAATCGCCGCCGCGGCCTCGCTCAGGGAGCGGGCCTCAATGACCTGCAGCAGCAGCCGCTTGCTCTTTTCGAACAGGCGGTCGTTATGTCGGGCGATGGACACCAACTCCACCAGCTCCCGGCGCAGGGTGTCCCGTTGCGCACGGAACAGGTGGACTTGGCGTTCCACCAGGGAGATCGCGCGACCGCTTTCATGGGGCAAGGTCAGGCTGCGCAGCAGCTCATCCTGGCCCAGGAAGAAGTCAGGGTGAGCTCTCAGGTAGTCCGCCACCTGTTCCGGGGTAAGTTCGTCGGCCTTCTTGCGGGCCGTTGAGTCTGTCATCGTGTTCTCCTGAGCTGTCAGGAACGTTGCCTCTGGGCTCGAGCGGGCCGGCGACGGCGCCCCGACGTCTCGGCGGGCAGCCGCAACTGCCCCTCGAAGACCGTGGTTGCAGGGCCTTCCATCATAACAGGGGCCCCATCCCCCTGCCATTCGATCAGCAGCCGGCCCCCGCGCAGTTCCACCTCGACCCGCTGCCCCAGCAGGCCCCGCAACTGGCCGGCCACCACCGCGGCGCAGGCGCCGCTGCCGCAGGCCAGGGTTTCACCGGAACCGCGCTCAAAGACCCGCAGGCGAGCATGGCTCTGATCCAGCACCTGAAGAAAGCCGATGTTGGCGCGGGCCGGGAAACGGGGGTGCCGTTCCAGCCGGGGCCCCAGGGTCGCCACCGGCGCCTGGTCCACGTCGGCCACCACCAGCACGCCGTGGGGGTTGCCCATGGACACCGCCGTCAGCTCCACCTCCTGGCCGTCCACCTCCACCGTATGGACCGGTTTGCGCTGCTCGGCGGCGAAGGGGATCGCGGGCGGGTTGAGTTCCGGCACGCCCATGTTGACCCGGACACTGCCGTCGCGGTTGACCTTCAGCTCAATCACGCCCTTGGCCGTCTGCACCCGGATCACCCGCTTGTTGGTCAGCCGCTGGTCGCGGACGAACCGGGCAAAGCAGCGGGCCCCGTTGCCGCACTGCTCCACCTCGGAGCCATCGGCATTGAAGATACGATAACGGAAATCCACGTCCGGCAGCCCGGGCGGTTCCACCACCAGCAGCTGATCGAAGCCGACGCCGAAGTGGCGGTCCGCCAAGTCCCGGATCATCTCCGGGCGCAGGCGGAACGGCTGGCTGATGGCATCGACCACCATGAAGTCATTGCCCAAGCCGTGCATTTTGGTGAACCGGAGCAGCGGCCCTTGTTCCCTGCGGGGCTGACTCATCCTCCGCCCTCCGCTTCCGGCAGGCAGGACTCGAGGGCGAGCTGATCCTCCAGGGTTTCCCGGCGCCGCACCAAGTGCACCTGGTCACCGTCGACCATCAGCTCCGGTGGACGGTTGCGGCTGTTGTAGTTGGAACTCATGACGAAGCCATAGGCACCGGCCGAGCGCACCGCCAGCAGGTCGCCGGGGGCCAGACACAGCGACCGGTCCTTGCCCAGGAAGTCGCCGGTTTCACACACCGGGCCGACCAGGTCCCAGGCCCGGTCCTCGCCGTCCTGATGGGGGCGTACCGGCACGATCGCCTGCCAAGCGCCGTACAGGGCGGGCCGGATCAGGTCGTTCATGGCGGCGTCGATGATCGCGAAGTTGCGGTGCCCGGTGCACTTGAGGAACTCGACCCGGGTCACCAGGATACCGGCATTGGCGGCAATCGAGCGACCCGGCTCCAGAATCAGTTCCAGCGACCGGTCACCCATCCGCTCGGCCAGGGCCTGAACGTATTCGGAGGGTTCGGGCGGCCGCTCATCCTGGTAGGTCACCCCGAGGCCGCCCCCCATGTCGAGGTGGCGGATCCGGATGCCCTGCCCGGCCAGGGTATCGATGAGCGCCAGTACCCGGTCCAGAGCGTCGAGGAAGGGCGCCACAGATGTCAGCTGGGAGCCGATGTGGCAGTCCACCCCCAGAATCTCCAGGTGCGGTAACTCCGCGGCCCGGGCATACACCGCCGGCGCCTGGGCGATGTCGATGCCGAATTTGTTCTCTTTCAGGCCGGTGGAAATGTACGGATGGGTCCCGGCGTCCACGTCCGGGTTGACCCGCAGCGACACCGGCGCCTTCACGCCCAGTTCGCCGGCCACCCGGTTCAGCCGGTCCAGCTCGGTGTCGGATTCGACGTTGAAACAGCGGACCCCGGCTTCCAGCGCCTGCTTCATTTCCCATTCCTGTTTGCCCACACCGGAGAAGACTACCTTGCCGGCGTCGCCGCCGGCACGCAGAACCCGCTCCAGCTCACCGGCGGAAACAATGTCGAAGCCCGCGCCCAGACGCGCCAACACGTTCAGGACCGCCAGGTTGCTGTTGGCCTTGACCGCGTAGCAGACCAGATGGGGGCGGCCGCTCAGGGCTTCGTCGTAAGCCCGGTAATGGCGCTCCAGGGTGGCCCGGGAATAAACATAGGCCGGTGTACCGAAACGCCGGGCGATCTCGGCGACAGGGACATCCTCGGCATGGAGTTCGCCGTTGCGATAGGTAAAGTGATCCATGGGTATCCTGATTCGTTGGCGGGGGCGGGCGTCACCGGGATGCCCCGACGCGGGCGCCAGGCACGGACACCTGGACCTCGGCCAGGGCAGCCGTGTCGGCCACCCGTGCTTGGTCCCGATACAGTGCTCCTTTCTGGCCGCAGGCGGCAAGAAGCAGGCACAGGGCAAGACTGGCTAGGACAACTGGCTGACGCATGGACGCTCCCCGGAATTCACTGTGCGCCCAGTATACCCGACACCCGCCGCCACGGGCGAGGATTGCGCTAGTCGCCCAGATGCTGGTTCAGCGCCGCTTCCAGCAGGTTCCGATAATACAGGTATTGGCTGGTCTGCAGGTCCCGCTGATAGACCCGGGGGTCAATGTCGTGGGGCAGGTGCAGGTCGGACAGGTACACCGGGTACGGGTCCCCGGCCTGACGCCGGGCCCGGATGTAGTGGGCCACGGCGGGGATCAACCGGTCGCCATGCTCCTGCACGGTGAACTCCTGGCCGTCGCAGAACAAGTCGAAACGCAGACGTTCATCGCCTTCCTGAATGCCCACCGCCTGCACTTCGAGTTCCTGCGGCGGCTCGGTGGCCTCCGGCACCGGCCGGGGCTCGGTGCGCCAACGGCCGTCGCGCGCGACCAGCTCATAGCACCGGACCGACGACAGGGCCAGCTGCCCGTCCGGATGGCGCAGCAGCCGGCGCTCCACCAGATTCTCCAAAAACCGAAGCAACGGCGACAGCAGGTACCGGCGCGGGCTTTCCGCCTGCTCCCAGGTACTGAGGGAGCCCCGCTCATCCACCACCCACACCCTAGCCCGATCGCCGGACAGACGGTAGAACACCTGGACCGAATCCGGCTCGCTCGCCTCGCACACCGCACGCAGTTGCGGATCCTCGGCGATGGCGTAGCGGTCGAAGACCACTGGTGCGTACTGGTCCTGGGGCTGCATCAGCACCTCCATCAGAGCGTCCTTGTCGTCCAGCACCAAGAAGCCGGGTTCACGGCCGTTGTACTGCAGCAGGAAATAGCGCCGGTCCATCTCGATGACGTAACGCAGCGGGTGAGGCCCGGTGCCACCGGCGAAGAAGCGGGCGAAGACGTCCGCGAACAGCTCCCGAACCCGCCGAGCGATGGCCTGACCATGGCCGCGACGGTAGCTGTGTACCTGAATCTCCGGCAGGTTGTCGGGGTTCGCCGCCGCTGACGCCAGCACGTTCTTCAGGCACTGCACCAGAGTGTCGCCGGCCGCGTAATGCTGAAGGCTGACCTCATGCCAGCTGTTGAAGGTGACTTGGTCGATGGTCACCACCAGGTTCTCCCGACCGCCACTGAAGCCCAGCGAATCGTGACGGGCACTGAGCTTGTGCAGGCCTTTGTCGGTCAGATGCGCCTGGGGATCCACCCCCACGTTCACCAGCAGCAGACAACGCAGGGGGCGCACGCCCCGGGCCAGGGCCTGGCGTCCGGCCGGCACCACCGGGACCGGCAGGAACGCCGCCAGGGCATCCAGCATCTCCCGCAGCTCCGCCACCGACGCCACGGTGTGGCCGGCGCGGACGTTCAGACGGGTGGCCCGGGTCAGCAGGCCGTTGCAATAGCACCACACCATCAGCTCCGAGAGGTTGCCGGAACGGCGGATCACCGGTTTCCAGAACGCATCCGCGGGGTCCTCGAGATCCCGATACAGCAGCCAGCCCTCGCCTCCGGCCCCCTGGGTCGACTGATGGTGAAACGCCAGGTTCTCCTCCGCCAGCGACGGTGCCAACCCCGGGTTGATCAGCTCCACCTTGCCGGCCTTGCGCTGGAAGCAGGCATACAGTTTCCGGCCCAGCAGATTGATGTCCTCGGGCCGGATTGCGGCGGCGGCACCCTGCTCCCGGGCCATGCCCGACAGCAGCCGGTAGCTGTGGGTCAGTTCCGCGACCACCGACCGGCGCAGCCGGATGACATCCTCCGCCCGCCACCGCTGCCGGTTGTCCAGGGTTTCCAAGGTCGCCTCCGGCCAGCCCCAGTCGGCCACCAACCGGGCCAACAGCCGCACCCGCCATCGGTTCCGGGAAGGATCGGTCCGGGTTAGCGGCAGGCCCGCCTTGAGGTACAGACAACGCCGGACCATATCCAGACGCTCGCTCCCGCCCCGCTCGGACAGCCATCCGGCCAAGCGCTGGTACAGCATCACATAGGGGTCCAGCTCATCCGCCTGGACGACGCCGTCAAACACTGCCCGCTTGAACGCCAGGGACAGCAGGGGGTATTCCGGAGCCCGGGCATAGCACTCAATCAGCAGCAGTTTAAGCATCGATTTCCAGGGCGCATCGATCCCCTTATACAACTGCCAGACGCCGGCCCCCAGAAACTCTTCCCTCGGAATGGCCGGAACCGGCCCGAAGTCGATGTATTCATCCGCCCGGATGAAACGGCAGTCGGTCAGCATCCGGCGGCGCTCGTCGTAGCGTGATTCCTGGTCCGCCGGAATCAGCCACCACAGGGGCAGACAGCCGCCCAGATGAATGCCGGTGCGGTAGAACTCGTCCAGCAGCAGATAGTGCTGGGCACTGCCGCAGTTCTCGCCGCTGATCTCCGCGCGCTGCCGTCCGGCGCGCCAGTCGTCGGCACTGAACACGAACACGTGCAGCTCCACCCCCAAGGTCGCCGCCCACTCCGACAGCCGCTGTGCCTTGCGTTCAAGCCGCCGGACGCCGGCGTCGGGCAGATCGGGCCGGTGACACAGCCAGACGTCCAGGTCGCTGGCCACCGAGTGCCCCAGGCTACCGGGGCTGCCCATCAGAAACAGTGCCCGGAGATCCGGGCGGCGCTGGCCCTGGTCACGCAGGGCAAACGTCCGTGCCAGTCGGCGCGCGGCATCCAGGGCCCGGGGCTGGGGCTGGTAATGGCTGAGGCCATGGGGACAGTCGCCATCGAGATACCCCGGCAGCGATGGATGGTTGAGGTGGAACGCCAGCGGCAGGATGTCGAGCACCACCTGCTGGCGGTAGGTCAGCGCGGAATGCGCCCGTTCCCAGCGCTGCCGGTTGACCGACAGGAACCGCTCCCGCAGCCGGCGCAGGGTCTTGCGGTCGATGCCCTCGTCAAAATCGAGGGCGATGGCAGAGGCGAGGGCGTTCAAGGCGGCTCCGGGGAACTGGCTCTTTGTGCTGACACTATCAGTATGATGAACGCATCGTGGCAAAACGGGCAAAAAAATAAAAGCGGCGCCCATTCCGCACCAACGCCCGAGACATGAGGTACCCGCACCGTGAACGAGTTTGTGATCCGTCGCTACCGGTCGGACCAGACCGGCCAGGACGTGCTGGCGACCTTTCGCCACCCGGGTTTCGATGCCGTTGTCGCGAACCCAATGAGGGATAGAACGTTGGAGTAACACCGCGCCGTCCATGGCGGGCTCCGCCGGCCTACCAACCCTCCATCGGGACACCATGTTCCCTGAGGTAGTCGCCGTGTTTTTCGAGATAGTTCCTGGTTCCTACCTCAAAATCATCCGGATCACCCGGCAGCTCTGTGGCCTGCATGCGCATCACCTCGATTTCGTTGCCAATCTGGTTCGAAATCCACACCACCACGGTACCGCCGGGCGCCAGGCCAATGGTCATGAAGTTCCGGGGGCCGGCATACACACCCATCGGCGTCTTGTAGGTGGCCGGCTCCCGCATTCGGTCCAGCAGGTCGGGCGGCACCTGAATGATCTCGGTGTAATATTTCTGCTCCGCAAAGGAAAACCAGTTGATCAAAATCAGTTCCGGAAAGGGGTCAACTCCGGCTCCCTTGCCACGGGGGCCGTGGGGCCCCTTCCAGCAGCAGCCCACGGTGCCGATGGGCTGGCGCCAGCTCCGCTCGCCCGACTTCTCCAGAAACATATCGGTCACCCACACTTCGTAGTGCTTGGGGGCAGCCACGTCGATATACCAGCTTGTGTCGTCCTTCGACCACGTCGAACACCCGCTGCCCAACAGGGCCACGGCCACGATGCCCATGGCCAGAATGTTCCGAATCATCATTCGCCCTCCGTCTGTGGATACACCAGGCGCTCCCCGGAGAGCACCGGTGCATGGGGATGCAATCCCTCGAACGTCGCAGGCGTTCCCGCCACCCGGGTTTCGATGCCGTTGTAGTGAGCGGAGTAATGGATATAGCGCTGGAGCAACAGGTGCTCGTGTTCCGTGGGCAGCGAGGGGACGTCGCTCCCTTGTTCAACCTGTTCCACGATGTGTTGCAGGATGGGGTTCAGTTCCTCTGGCAAGGTATTGTCGGTTTTTCTGGTATCGACATCGTGCAGCGGTGCACCGCTATCGGTGGCCAGCCGATGCATCAACCTCAAGGCCACCTGCGAATACTCCCCCCGAACCTGGCGCAGCATCCGCAACACCAGCTCCATCCGGCCATCCGGCGCCGGGTGGTCATAGCGCCGGGTGACAATTTCCAGTCGGGCTGGCCCTTCCGGGCCCTGGTCTTTCGGCCAGGCCTGCAACTGTTCGGATTGCCGGACCGGCAGACTGTAGGGGCCTATCCAGCCTTCTGCCTCTATCTGTTTCCGTTTGGCCTCCAGGTTGTCCCATTGCAGGGTTTTGTCCGGCCAGCGCAGCCGGTCGCGAGGTATCGGCAGCCCGGGGCTTAACAGCACGTCCTCCCGCTGGCTGTCGCCGTAACCACCGCCAATATCGGAATGAACGCCCGGCAGGGCGATTTCCCGGAAGTTGTCCGGCACGCTGCCGTCGTGGCTTCGTAGGCTGTTCAGGGCAAAATTCCGGCGGTGCTCATGGACGGCGGTCAGGTGCACGGCGTGGCCCACCTTGTCCGGATCCAGGTACAGCTTTACCGGGTGGTTGCGGTTGTTATGAGCGGATAAATCACCAGCGGCCGGGTTAACGATGGCCGCCACGGAATCGAACAGCCCCACGAAGCGAATGTCTACCGTCTTCGGCCAAGGGATACGGTGCTCCGCCAACACCCTGGCCAGCAAGCCATCCTTCCCAAGGTTGATTTCGTGCGCAGCGTGGCGGGCCGCCGCCGCGCCCCGGCTGAAGCCAAATAGATCCAGGGTCAAACGGTCGATGGGCCCGCCCTTGATAAGTCTCTTGATTGTCTCTGCTAACGTCTTGAAAACTCTCTTGACCTGCTCAATGACGCCCGCCTCCCCCATGCCGGTGGCTGCGCTGTACCACGCATCATCCTCGCCAGTCTTAGTACCCGGCCCAGGAGCATAGACACTGAACCGGTAGGTTCTGGTACCCTCCACCTCTTGTTCGTCTTCGATGTACAAATCCCACAACTTAGCCACATTGCTGGGGGCATTGGCGTAACTGTCGCCTAACATCAGGCCCATCCGCCGCGCACACTCTTCCCGGCTGATGGTGTTGCTTTCATAGGGAATCAGGCACTCCCGCTCCAACTGCTCAACGAAGGCTTGGGTATTGGCGGCATTGTTCATGGTGCCGTCGGTAAACAGGCCCACTTCCAGGTGAATCTTGGGGGAGGGTTCCTGGGAGGCGTCCGCCTTGGCGCCTTCGGCGGCGGAAGCAGACGCCAGAACGGGAGCCACCAACGCGGAAGCCCCTAAGGGTAGGCTCAGCCGGTGGTCATCTTCGCGGCCCTGAGCCGCCTGACGCTGACACTGCCGGGTGTGCGTCGAGAACAGAGTCGCGTCCAGCGCCCCAAGCCCCCAGGGGTCGGATTGGCACAACTGATCGGGGGGCACGCCGCATTCGTTCAGTTGCGCCACGGCGCTCTCAATCGCAGAAGACGTGTATAGCCAGCCGCCATTTACCCGCCACCGGCCGCCGGCAGGCAGGCTGATGTCTGGCTGCCAGGTCACCATGGGGGAGACGGGGCCACGCCAGCCCGCGCAGACCAACACCAGCTCACCGGCTCTCACCGCCCGGTAGACCGTCTCGGCTATATTGCCTCCGTCACGGTAGCCGTACCTGAATACCGAGTGCATGATTGAACGAGCATGGCCGCTCTCTTCAACCAGGCGCCTGGCCTTATCGGCGGCTAAAAAAGGGGTTTCAACGAGGGGAAGATCATAGGCGCTCAGCTCCGAGGGCCTGACCAGTTTCATGAAGCTCATCGTCAGCATTCCTTGTTGACGGTAGAAGACGGGTAAGAATGAACCTGCAATCCTAGCCGGTACTTTGTGTTTATGACAAAACCGCGCTTTGCGGTTTTGTCATCATTTTTCTACACCGATCAGTCCATGACACACGCCATGGACTACACCGGCCTTAACCTCTTCCGGGCGCGGGCCACCGCCGCCCGGACCTGCTCCGGCGCGGTGCCGCCGAGGTGATTGCGGGCCTGAACCGAGCCTTCGAGGGTCAGCACGTCGAACACGTCCTCCCCGATCACGTCCGAGAACTGCCGCAGCTCGTCCAGGGTCATTTCCGACAGGTCACGCCCCTCGGCAACGCCAAAGGCCACGGACTTGCCGACGATCTCGTGGGCATCCCGGAACGGCACGCCTTTCTTCACCAGGTAATCGGCCAGATCGGTGGCAGTGGAGAAGCCGCGCTTGGCGGCGGCACGCATGTTGTCGGCCTTGGCCCGGATCGCCGGAATCATGTCGGCGTAGGCTTTCAGGCAGCCTTTGACGGTATCGACGGTGTCGAACAGCGGCTCCTTGTCTTCCTGGTTGTCCTTGTTGTAAGCCAGTGGCTGGCTCTTCATCAGGGTCAGCAAGCTGATCAAGTGACCGTTCACCCGGCCGGTCTTGCCCCGCACCAGCTCCGGCACGTCCGGATTCTTTTTCTGGGGCATGATCGACGACCCGGTGCAGAACCGGTCCGGCAGATCGATGAAGTCGAACTGGGCCGAGGTCCACAGCACCAGTTCCTCACTGAACCGGGACAGGTGGGTCATCAGCAACGCTGCAAAACTGCAGAACTCGATGGCGAAATCCCGGTCGCTGACCGAATCCAGGCTGTTCTCGGTGGGCCGGTCGAAGCCCAGCAGACGCGCGGTCAGGGTCCGATCGATCGGATACGTGGTGCCCGCCAGCGCGGCCGCGCCCAGGGGCATGACGTTGACCCGCTTGCGACAGTCCTGCAAACGCTCGGCATCCCGCGCCAGCATCTCGTACCAAGCCATCAGGTGATGACCGAAGGTAACCGGCTGAGCGGTCTGCAGATGGGTGAACCCGGGCATGATGGTGTCGGCTTCGCGCTCGGCCAGGTCGAGCAGCCCGGATTGCAGGCGCTTGAGTTCCTCTGCAATCACGTCGATCTCATCACGCAGGTACAGGCGAATGTCGGTCGCCACCTGATCATTCCGGCTGCGACCGGTGTGCAATTTCTTGCCGGTGACGCCGATGCGGTCGGTGAGCCGCGCCTCGACGTTCATATGCACGTCTTCCAGGCTGACCGACCACTCGAACCGCCCCGCCTCGATGTCCGCCTTGACCTCGCGCAGGCCGGCAACAATCCGGTCCCGCTCCTGCGCCGTCAGCACACCCACCTCGGCGAGCATGGTGGCGTGGGCGATGGAGCCCTCGATGTCGTGATGGTACAGGCGCTGGTCGAAGCCCACGGACGCGGTAAACTTCTCGACAAAGGCGTCGGTCGGCTCGCTGAAGCGACCGCCCCAGGGTTTTTCGGAGGCTGTGGTCTGGTCGGGTTTCTTCTGATCCGTCATGGTCTATCTTTCCTGCTGGCGGCCCGGCGTCGTCCGCCGGCGATGGGTCTGAAGGATAATGAGGTTGCGGCAGTATACCATTCCGCCCCCCGACAAGGAGACACCCCTGAACAGCAACAAGCGCGACCCCGTGGACACCTTCTTCATTCCGGACCTGTGCCGGGTGCGGGCGGTGTTCCTGCTGGTGATCACCAGCGAACTGCTGGTGCTGGTGCTGGCCATCGTGCAGGCGGACACCGGCTGGGTGGACTGGAATTACTTCGGCCTGCTGTCGCTGTTCGTGCAGTGGACCACCCTCACCAGTGCGGCCCTGATCTGCCTGCTGCGGGGCTGGCTGGCCAGGCTGTCGGTGGCCCGCGCCACGGTGATCGTGGTGGCCATCGTGCTGGCCGATGTCCTGGCGTTCAGCCTGTTCGCCGAGGAGGTCCTGCATCCGGCCCCGGGCACCGCTGTCCAGAGCATCGCCCGCAAATTGCTGGTGGCGCTGCTGATCGTGCTGATGACCTTGCGCTATTTTTACCTCCAGCACCAGTGGCGCCTGCAGCGGGAAGCCGAAATCGGCGCCCGTCTGACCGCCCTGCACGCCCGTATCCAGCCCCACTTCCTGTTCAACAGCATGAACACCATCGCCAGCCTGATCGCCACCCGGCCGGAGCAGGCGGAAGAGGCGGTGCTGGATCTGTCGGAGCTGTTCCGGGCCAACCTGCGCACCACCGACCCACTGGTGCCCTTGGCCCAGGAGCTGGACCTGTGTCGCCGTTATCTGGCCATCGAGGCCCTGCGCCTGGGAGACCGGCTGCGGGTCGAGTGGGTCATCGCCGACGGCCTTGAGCAGCAGGCCATCCCGCCCCTGACCCTGCAGCCGCTGGTGGAAAATGCCATTTACCACGGCATCCAGCCACGTCCCGGCGGCGGTACCATCCGGATCGAGGTGTCCCCGGGGGGTGAGTTCGTGTATCTGATGGTGCAGAATTCCAAAGTGGAAACCGACACACGACACCGTCGTGGCAACCGGGTGGCCCTGGCCAACATTGAGGCCCGGGTCCGGGCGCTGTTTGGCGAGACCGCGGTCCTCAAGCACAGTCAGCAACAGGACACCTACACGGTCACCATCCGGCTGCCCCGGCGGCCGCTCAGCCGCCCGCCCGGCGCCAAGACGAGGGACACGGAGTAACGCCATGGACGCAACCCCCAGGCAGCCGCTGAACGTACTGATCGCGGACGACGAGCCCCTGGCCCGGGAACGCCTCCGGCGGCTGGTGGAGGCCCTGCCCGATTACCGGGTCTGCGGCGAGGCGGAGGACGGCGACGGCACCCTGGCGCGGGTGGCGGAACTGAACCCGGACATCCTGCTGCTGGACATCCGCATGCCCGGCCTGGATGGCATGGAGACCGCCGCCCGCCTGAGCCGGCTGGCGCATCCGCCGGCCCTGATTTTCTGCACCGCCTACGACCACTACGCCATCCAGGCCTTCGAGGTCCAGGCCACCGCCTATCTGGTCAAACCCGTCCGCAAGGAAGCTCTGGCCGAGGCCCTGGCCCGGGCCGGACGCCTGAACCGGGTCCAGCAGCAGACCGCCGGCGCCAAGCCCCCCGGCGGCGGCGACCAGCTGGCGGTACGCACCTACCGGGGCACGGTCCTGATCGATCTCGCCGACGTCCGCTACTGCGAGGCGGACCACAAGTACGTGACCATTCACCACACCGGTGGCGACACCGTCTCCGATTTCACCCTCAAGGAGCTGGAAGCCCGCTACCCCCGGCACCTGCTGCGAATACACCGCAACACCTTGGTCGGCGTGCGCCACGTGGCAGCCCTGGAGCGCACCCGGGACGGCCAGCACCGGCTGCGGCTGCGGGACTCAAGCCAGTGTCTGGCGGTCAGTCGGCGCCACGCCGGCGCGGTGCGGCAGTGGCTGCAGAATCACCAGCCCGGCTGACCGCCATCGCCCACGGGACATTTCGCCGGTCTCGCGTTAACCTTGGCGGACATTTTTGCAACCGACAGTGAGTGCCATGTCCAAACGAATCCTTCGCATCGCAACCCGCAGCAGCGCCCTGGCGCTGTGGCAGGCGGAACACATCAAGTCCGAACTGGAGCGTCTGCACGACCACCTCGAGGTGGAACTGGTGAAGATCAAGACCCAGGGCGACAAGATCCTGGATGTGCCGCTGGCCAAGATCGGGGGCAAGGGCCTGTTCGTGAAGGAGCTGGAAGAAGCCATGCTCGACGGCCGTGCCGATCTGGCGGTGCACTCCATGAAGGACGTGCCCATGGTCTTCCCCGACGGCCTGGACCTGGTCGCCATCTGCGAGCGCGAGGATCCGACCGACGCCTTCGTCAGCAACCACTACCCGAGCCTGAATGAGCTGCCCCAGGGGGCCGTGGTCGGCACCGCCAGCCTGCGCCGCGAGGCCCAGCTGCGCGCCTACCGGCCGGACCTGCAGATCCGGGTGCTGCGGGGCAACGTCAACACCCGCCTGGCCAAGCTGGATGCCGGCGAATTCGACGCCATCGTTCTGGCCAGCTCCGGCCTGAAGCGCCTGGGCTTCCACGACCGTATCCGCCATGCCCTGCCCGACACCGTGTCCCTGCCGGCGGTGGGCCAGGGCGCCCTGGGCATCGAATGCCGCGTCGACGACCCGGAGCTGTTGGCGCTGATCGAGCCGCTCAACCACCCAGACACCGCCGACAGGGTACGGGCGGAACGGGCCCTGAACCGGCGCCTGGAAGGCGGCTGCCAAGTTCCCATTGCCGCCTACGCACTGCTGGAGGACGACGACAGCCTGTGGCTTCGTGGCCTGGTGGGCTCCGTCGACGGCAAGCGGATGTTCCGGGTCGAAGGCCGGGCGCCCCGCCACGAAGGCGAGCGCCTGGGCCAGGAGCTGGCGGAGGACCTGCTGACCATGGGCGCCGACCAGGTACTGGCGGAGATCTATGGCCACACCCCGCGCTGACCGCCCGGCACTGGCCTGCCGGCGCATCCTGATCTGCCGGCCGGAGCCCGAAGCCTCCCGGCTGGCCCGGGCCTTCGAAATTCAGGGCGCCGACGTCCGCTGCCTGCCCCTGCTGGTTCGGGAGCCCCTGCCGGAAACGCCGGAGCAACGCACCCTGCTGCTCGACCTGGACCGGTTCAGCCATGTCATCGTGGTCAGCCCCTACGCCGCGCAGCGGCTGCTGGAGGCACTGAACACCTGGTGGCCACAGCTGCCCGTGGGCATCCGCTGGTACGCCGTTGGCGCCGGCACGGCCCGGGTTCTGACCCGCCAGGGGCTGAGCGTGCGCCGGCCGGCGGCCGGCTGGACCAGCGAACAGCTGTTGGCCCTGCCGTCCCTGCAACGCATCGACGGCGACCGGGTGCTGCTGGCCCGGGGACAGGAGGGCCGGGAACTGATCCGGGAAACCCTGAGCGCCCGCGGCGCCCAGGTCACCACCTTGCCGTTGTACCGTCGCCGGTGCCCGGACTATCCGGCCGACGTCCTGGCGCAACGGCTGGGCCACTTCGACCCCGACGCGGTGGTGACCCTGTCCGGAGAAACCTTGAACAATCTCATCGCACTGTGTGCGAAGAGCGGCCATAATCTATACGATAAGTTACTGGTCGTGCCTGCCGAGCGGGTGGCCCGCGCCGCCCGGGACGCGGGGTTCCGCCATACGTGCGTGCCCGCGGGACTGGCCGACCCGGACATCGTCAGCGCCGTCGCCGATTGCCTGCAACGCGGGCCCGATGGCGCGGGAACCGACAAGTAAGGACGCCCGTGACTGAAGCAACCCGACAACTGCCCGCCCCGACCCCGCAACCCACCCCTCGGCGCCCGAGCCTCTGGCCCCTGTGGCTGTGCGCCCTGCTCGCGCTGGTGGCCGTCGCCGTACTTGCCCTCTGGAACTGGCAGCAGTGGCGGGAGCGGCAGGCCAGCGAAACCCAGCTCCAGTCCCTGCAGCAGGACATCCGCCGGCTGGAGGCACAGTACGGCGACCGCGACAGCCTCCAGGGCCAGCGCCTGCAGGCGCTGGAGGACAAGCTCGCGGCCCAGCGCGAGCTGATCGCCCAGCAGCAGCGCCAGATCGACCACAACGCCCGGGCACTGCTGGAAGCCGGCCATCGCACCCGCACCGACTGGCTACTCGCCGAGGCCGAGTATCTGCTGCGCATTGCCAACCAGCGCCTGCAGGTCGAGAAGGACATCGGCGGCGCGCTGGCGGCACTGACCGCCGCCGACGAGGTCCTGGCCGAGTCCGATGACATCGGCGTGTATCCGGTCCGTCAGCAGCTGGCCCGGGAACAGCTGGCCCTCAAAAGCATCGAGCCTGTGGACCGCACCGGCCTGTACCTGACCCTGGAAGCCGCCATTGACAGCATCAACCGGCTCACCGATCAGGCCCTGATTCACGAAGCGGCGCCGGGCTTCCTGGCCTCAACGGACGATGAAGTCAGCACCGACACCACGGCCGATGGCCCCCTTGGCCGCGCCTGGCAGCGCTTCAAGAACACCCTGGCCCAAGTGGTGGTGGTGCGCCGCTTGGACGAACCGGTCAAGCCGCTGCTGTCCCCGGACCAGAGCGCCTACGCCCGGCTCAACCTGCAGTTGATGCTGGAGGAAGCGGAAATGGCCGTGCTCCGGGGCAACCAGGCCCTGTATGAGCGGGCCCTGGCCAAGACCCGGGCGGCGCTGGCCGACTGGTACCATCCGGACCATCCGCCGGTGGCCGCCCTGAACGACACCCTGGCCGACCTTGCCGGGCGCGACATCGCCCCGGAACTGCCCGACATCAGCCAGTCCCTGCGACTGCTCAAGCAGCGCCTGGCCGGCCGCCTCGCGTCGCCCGACGACGCACCGGAAGCCCGTGCGGCTACCGGAGGCGACGCCTCATGATCCGACTGTTACTGACCGTCCTGGTGGCGCTGCTGCTCGGCACCGCCCTGGCCCTGGGCCTGCAATACGATCTGGGTTACATCCGAGTCAGTTACGGCCACTACCTGGTGGAAACCAATGCCTGGATCGGGCTGGCGCTGTTCCTGACCCTGGTGGTCGCCAGCGTCTTTGTCCTGGATCTTCTGCGCCGGTTTCGACGCCGTTCCGGCGACCTGATCGGGTGGCTGGCTCGCGGCAGCGAGCGGCGCGCACGGCACCGCACCACCAAGGGCCTGCTGGCACTGGCCGAAGGCAACTGGCCCCGGGCGCGTAAGCTGCTGACCTCCGCGGCGGAGCGGGCCGATACCCCGCTGATCAACTATCTGGCAGCGGCCCAGGCGGCGTTTGAGGCGGGCGACCACGACGCGGTGGACGAACTGCTGCGCAAGGCCTACGAGAGCACCCCCGGCTCCGACCTGGCGGTGGGAATCACCCAGGCCCAGCTGCAACTGGCCGGCAACCGGCTGGAGGAGGCGCTGGCCACCTTGCTGCGTCTGCGCAAGCAGTCACCGCACCACCCCTTCGTACTCAAGCTGCTGAAGAACACCTACCTGAAACTGGAAGACTGGAAGGCCCTGGCCAAGCTGCTGCCGGACCTGGAGAAGCGCAACGTCATGTCAGACGGGGAGTTTCATGCGCTGCAACGGGAAGTGTGGCACAACCTGCTGGAGCAGGCGGCCCAGGACTGTGAACGTCGACGCCGGGAAGACCCCCAGGCCTCTCTGGAGCCGCTGACCCGCCTGTGGGACGAATTGCCGGGATTCCTGCGGCGGGACGAGCACACCATCCGCGACTACGCCCGACTGCTGGCCAAACTGGGCGACGAACCCCAGGCCGAGACCCTGCTGCGCAAGGTGCTGCGTAACCACTGGAGCGACGAGCTGATCAACCTGTACGGCCGCATTCGCGGCCAGAAGCCCGACGAACAGCTGCTGCTGGCGGAGCAGTGGCTGAAGGACCGGCCCAACAACGCCGAGCTGCTGCTGGCCCTGGGGCGGCTGAGTTTGCGTAACGAACTGTGGGGCAAGGCCAAGGAGTATTTCGAAACCAGCCTGCGGCTGCGGCGCAGCCGGGAAGCGTTGGCCGAACTGAGCCGGCTCAATGCCCACATGGGCGAGGAGGAGGCCAGCATCCAGCTGATGATGCAGGGCTTGGCCCAGGACAACGGACTACCGGAACTGCCCATGCCCCGGGCCTGAACAACGCCTCAGCGCCGGGGGGCGTACTCCAGCACGTCCGAGAAGAAGGCATCGGCGGGCAGACCTGCCTCGGTCAGGGCATCCATCAGGGTATACACCATGGCCGGCGAACCGCTGGCGTGCACTTCCAGCCGGCGCCAGTCCGCTCCCGACGCCAACACCGCCCGCACCAGCTGCTCATGGTGCCCGCCCCAGTCGTTGTCCTCATCGTCACGGACCACCGGCACGAAGGTAAACGGCGACCACTCCGCCTGCCACTGCTCGGCCAGCGACCGCAGGTACATGTCCTCCGGCCGGCGCACGCCCCAGTAGAGCGTAACCTCCAGCTCGAAACGGATCTCCCGCAGATACTCCACCAGGCTTTTCATCTGGGCGAAGCCGGTGCCCGCCGCCACCAACACCAGTGGACGCCCCGGCGCCCCGCTCAGGCAGGCCCTGCCGTGGGGCAGCTGGACGCTGACCTCCTCACTGGAGGTCAGCGCCTCGATAACCCGCTGCGCAGACACCCAGTCCGGCGACGCCTGGATATGCAGCTCGATGAGCTCGGCCGAGGGGCTGCTGGCAATGGAAAAGTAACAAGGCTCCGCGTCCGGCAGGTGCACCGACAGGTACTGCCCGGCGAGAAAGGCCACCTCGTGGCGGCGGGGCAACCGCAGCTGTACGCGGTATACATCGTGGCTGATGGGACTCACGTCCACCACCCGGGCCTGAAACGAACGGGGCTGGTAAGGTCCTGATGCCATAACGGCGGGTATCTCCAGTTCAGGGTCGGCGAGGGTACCGCACACCGGCAAACACCCGCCGACCGGTCGAAAATTGAGGCACGGCAGCCGGCCTTCAGTCGGGGCGGGCCGTGGGGGTTTCAATCCCCAGACTGTCCCAGATTTCGTCCACCCGTTGCTTCACCGCGTCGGTCATGCGGATCGGCGTCCCCCACTCCCGGTCGGTCTCGCCCGGCCACTTGTGCGTGGCATCCAGGCCCATCTTGGACCCCAGGCCGGACACGGGGGATGCGAAATCCAGATAGTCGATGGGGGTGTTCTCCACCAGAGTGGTGTCCCGGGCCGGGTCCATCCGGGTGGTGATCGCCCAGATCACGTCTTCCCAGTTACGGGCATCCACGTCGTCGTCGGTCACGATCACGAACTTGGTGTACATGAACTGCCGAAGGAACGACCACACGCCCATCATCACCCGTTTCGCGTGGCCGGGATACTGTTTCTTGATGGTGACCACCGCCAGTCGGTACGAACAGCCCTCCGGCGGCAGGTAGAAATCCACGATTTCCGGGAACTGCTTCTGCAGGATAGGAATGAACACTTCGTTCAGCGCCACCCCGAGCACGGCTGGCTCGTCCGGCGGCCGGCCAGTGTAGGTGCTGTGGTAGATCGGATTGCGGCGGTGGCTGATGCGTTCGACGGTAAACACCGGGAACTCATCCACCTCGTTGTAATAGCCGGTGTGGTCCCCGAACGGTCCCTCCGGCGCGGTGTCGTTCGGGTAGATAAACCCCTCCAGCACGATTTCCGCGCTGGCCGGCACCTGCAAATCGCTCAGCGCCGCTTTGACCACTTCGGTCCGGGCCCCGCGCAACAGTCCGGCAAAGGCGTATTCGGACAGGGTATCGGGAACCGGTGTCACGGCGCCGAGAATGGTGGCCGGATCGGCCCCGAGAGCCACCGCCACCGGATACGGCCGGTCGGGGTTGGCCTTGCGGAATTCCTGATAATCGAGGGCACCCCCCCGGTGGCTGAGCCAGCGCATGATCAACCGGTTACGGCCAATCACCTGCTGCCGGTAGATGCCCAGGTTCTGCCGTTCCTTGTGCGGCCCGCGGGTGATCACCAACGGCCAGGTGACCAGTGGTCCGGCATCCCCGGGCCAGCAATGCTGCACCGGGATTTGGTACAGGTCCACCTGGTCCTTCTCGATCACCACCTCCTGGCAGGGGGCCGAACGCAGCACCTTCGGACTCATGCGCAGCACCTGGCGGAACACCGGCAGCTTTTCCAGGGCGTCCTTGAACCCCTTGGGGGGATCCGGCTCCTTCAGGAAGGCCAGTAACTTGCCGATTTCCCGAAGTGCGGTCACGCTGTCCTGGCCCATACCCAGAGCAACCCGCCGGGGGGTGCCGAACAGGTTGGCCAGCACCGGCATGTCGTACCCCTTCGGGTTTTCAAACAGCAGCGCTGGCCCTCCGGCCCGCAGGGTACGATCACAAATTTCGGTGATTTCCAGGTGGGGGTCCACTTCCGCGCGGACCCGCTTCAGCTCTCCAAGCGCTTCGAGCTGGTCAATGAAATCGCGCAGGTCGTTGTACTTCATGGCGTGCTCCGTCGGCTCCCGCACCCTTCGGGTGCGAGGAGCCCTGCTGCCCGGGCCGGGCTCAACGGCGCTTCATGGATTGGAAGAATTCGTCGTTGGTCTTGGTGTCCCTGAGCTTGTCGAGCAGGAACTCCAGAGCCGCGGTGTCGTCGTCCATGGAGTGCAGCAGCTTGCGCAGAATCCAGACCCGCTGGATTTCCGACTCGGACATCAGCAGATCCTCGCGGCGGGTACCGGAGCGGCGGATGTTGATGGCCGGGTATACCCGCTTTTCCGCGATCCGGCGGTCCAGGTGCACCTCCATGTTACCGGTGCCCTTGAACTCCTCGTAAATCACCTCGTCCATCTTGGACCCGGTGTCCACCAGCGCGGTGGCCAGAATGGTCAGGCTGCCGCCCTCTTCCACGTTACGGGCCGCGCCGAAGAACCGCTTCGGCTTCTCCAGGGCATGGGCGTCCACCCCCCCGGTCAGCACCTTGCCCGAAGACGGGATCACGGTGTTGTAGGCCCGGGCCAGACGGGTGATGGAGTCGAGCAGGATCACCACGTCCTTCTTGTGCTCGACCAGGCGCTTGGCCTTTTCGATCACCATTTCCGCCACCTGCACATGGCGGGCGGGGGGTTCGTCGAAGGTGGAGGCCACCACTTCACCGCGCACGGTGCGCTGCATCTCGGTCACTTCCTCGGGCCGCTCGTCGATCAGCAGCACCATCAGGTGACATTCCGGGTTGTTGCGGGTGATGGACTGGGCGATGCCCTGCATCAGCAGAGTCTTACCGGCCTTGGGCGGCGACACGATCAGGCCGCGCTGGCCCTTGCCGATGGGCGCCACCAGATCCAGAACCCGGGCCGACAGGTCCTCGGTACTGCCGTTGCCGGCCTCCAGGGTCAGTCGCTCCTGCGGGAACAGCGGCGTCAGGTTCTCGAACAGGATCTTGTTGCGGGCGTTTTCCGGCTTGTCGAAGTTGATCTCGTTGACTTTCAGCAACGCGAAGTACCGTTCGCCGTCCTTCGGCGGCCGGATCTTGCCGGAAATGGTGTCACCGGTGCGCAGGTTGAACCGGCGGATCTGGCTGGGCGAGACGTAGATATCGTCCGGTCCCGCCAGGTAGGAGGCGTCGGCAGAACGAAGGAAGCCGAAACCGTCCTGCAGAATTTCCAATACGCCGTCGCCGTAGATGTCCTCGCCGCTCTTGGCGTGTTTTTTCAGGATGGTGAAGATGACATCCTGTTTGCGTGAACGAGCCAGGTTATCGAGGCCCATCTCTTGCGCGATGTCGAGCAATTCGGGCACGGACTTCTGCTTGAGTTCAGTAAGGTTCATAGTGTGTTGGATTTTCAGGAATGGAATAAACGACTGTTGGAATGAAATGACAGGGGTGCCCCTGAACGAATTGATCAAGTAATAATGCTTGAAAACAGGTGCTGGCCAGATGGAGCAACCGGTGCAGATGAAATCCGGGTTCGTATGCCGAAAGCCAGTAGAGTGGGAACAACCGTTCGCCGGGCAAACAGGATAATCGGCCACCTGGACGGCGAATGTCAAGTAGGCTGTCCAAAATTACGGCAAATTCCGCCCGGAGAGCGTCCCGCACCCCCGGCACGCCCTTCCCTTCCGGCCGGCCGACACGGATACTGACACGGAGTCCCTGCCATTTCATCACGGAGCCAGACCGACCATGAGCACTGAGCACACCCCCGGACTTCTGCCCCTGAACCTGGCCATCCTGACCGTCTCCGACACCCGGGGCCCGGACCAGGACAGCTCCGGACAGCTGCTGGAAGACCGGGCCTCGGAAGCCGGCCATCGGGTGCTCGCGCGCCGCATCCTGCCCGATGATCCCTACCTGGTACGAGCCCAGGTGGCCTACTGGATCGCCCACCCGGACATCCACGCGGTGCTGATCACCGGCGGCACCGGCTTCCACGAACGGGACAGCACGCCGGAAGCGGTGGCGCCGCTGCTGGACAAAACCATCGACGGCTTCGGTGAGGAATTCCGGCGCCTGTCCGCCGCCGAGATCGGCAGCTCCACCATTCAGTCCCGGGCATTTGCCGGCCTAGCCAACCACACCCTGGTGTTCTGCCTGCCCGGCTCCACCGGCGCCTGCCGCACCGGCTGGGACCGGCTGCTCGCCCCCCAGCTCGACAGCCGCCACACCCCCTGCAACTTCGCGGCCCTGGCCCTGGCCAAACCGGCCAATCCGGCATTCGGCCGTTTGCACGAGGTGATCGGCAGACGTGCCCGCCAATGACCGGAGGAGACCGACCGTGACCACCGCCTCGCTCATCCCCCTGGAAACCGCCCTGGCCCACATTCTGGAACAAGCCCCGCCCCTCAATGCCCGCGAGCGCGTGCCCCTGAGCCAAGCCCTGGGCCGGACCCTGGCCGACGCGCAACGGGTACCTGCGGATGTGCCTCCCGCCGACAACAGCGCGGTGGACGGTTATGCCCTGCGCTGCGCGGACCTGGCCGGCAACCGCCCCCTGCCCGTTTCGGCCCGAATCCCGGCCGGCACCCCCGCCCCGGCCCTGGCGCCGGGAACGGCCGCCCGTCTCTTCACCGGCTCGGAACTCCCCGTGGGGGCGGACGCTGTGGTCATGCAAGAGGACGTCGACATCGGTGCCGGCGAAATCCGGATCAAGACCACGGTCTGCCCCGGCCAGAACATCCGCCGGCGGGGCCAGGATCTGCGCCGGGGTGATCTGGCCCTGGCCCGGGGAACCCGGCTGCGACCGCAGGAGCTGGGCCTGCTGGCGTCCATGGGCATCGCCGAAGTGCCGGTTCTGGCCCGCCCCCGGGTCGCTGTCCTCACCACCGGCGACGAACTGGTGGAACCCGGCCAGCCGCTGGCACCCGGGCAGATCTACAACACCAATCGGTTCACCCTGCTGGGCCTGCTGACCCAGACCGGGTGCGAGGTAACGGTGTGCGAAACCCTGCGCGACGACCGCGCCGCCACCCGCACCACCCTAAGCCGGGCCGCCGGGTCGGCGGACCTGGTGCTGACCAGCGGCGGCGTCTCGGTGGGCGAGGAAGACCATGTCCGCGCGGTGCTGGAGGAAAGCGGCGGCCTGTCGCTCTGGCGCCTGGCCATCAAACCGGGCAAGCCCCTGGCCTTTGGCCGGGTCCAGGACACCCCGGTGCTGGGACTGCCCGGTAATCCAGCGGCGGTGCTGGTGACCTTCCTGATGGTGGTCATGCCGTTTTTGCGCCGATGCCAGGGGCAACCCGACCCGGTTCAAGGGGAACGGCTGCCGGCGCTGTTTACCGTTCCCTCCCCGTCCATCCGCCGGGAGTTCGTGCGTGCCCGGAAAACCCTGCAGGACGGCCGGCCGCAGCTGGAAGCCTACCCCAACCAGAGTTCCGGCGTGCTCAGCTCCGCCTGCTGGGCCAGCGGCCTGGCGGTGGTGCCGGAGCACGGCACCGTTCACCCCGGAGACCTGCTAACCTATTACTCATTCGCCGAACTGCTGAGTTGATCATGACCGAACCTGCCCTGACTGTCCGTTTTTTCGCCCGCCTGCGCGAGGAGCTGGGCACCGACACCCTGGCCGTGCCGCCCCGGCCGGGGCTGACCACGGGCGATCTGCTGCGGCAGCTGGCCGCGCGAGGGGGCGCCTGGCGCCAGCTGGATTCGGGCCGGCCAGTGCTGGTGGCGGTGAACCGGGTCATGGCGAAAGCCGACACCCCGGTCCACGCCGGCGACGAGGTCGCCTTTTTCCCGCCGGTCACCGGAGGCTGACATGATCTCGGTGCAGGCAGAAGACTTTGACCAAGCTCAGGAATACCGGGCCTTGCGCGACAGCGATACCGGCACCGGCGCCATCGTCACCTTTACCGGACTGGTCCGGGACCAGGGCGACCGTGCCGGCGTCACGGGACTGTATCTGGAGCATTACCCGGGCATGACCGAGCAGGTGATCCAGGGGCTGGTGGCGGAGGCCGCCCGGCGCTGGAACATCCAGCGGGCACGGGTGATTCACCGGGTCGGGCACCTGACGCTGTCGGATCAGATCGTGTTCGTGGGGGTGTGCAGCGCGCATCGGGAAGATGCCTTCGCCGCCTGCGCCTTTCTCATGGATGCCCTGAAAACGTCCGCGCCGTTCTGGAAAAAGGAGATCACCGACCAGGGCGAGCATTGGGTGGAGCAAAAAACCTCGGACATCGAACGCGCCGAGGCCTGGGCCCCGGTCACACCCCCGGCGGCTCCAGATCCCGCCAGCGGTTCAGGTTCCTGAACACCGCCTCCGGTGCAGCACAGATCACCGGCCGGGCCGCCATGGCTTCGGCAAAGCCCAGGGCCCGTCGTTCACCGGCGCGCAGCCTGCGCGCCAGCGCCTCCGCCAGCGCCACCGGATACACACCGTGCAAGGGGTGGCGGCGCCCCCGGTGTTCGGCGATGACCGGGCGGTCCGGCTGGGCCTGCCAAGCCGTCAACAGGGACGCAAGCACCGCCGGCGTGATCCCCGGCGTATCGCAGGGGCAGACCAGAACGGCCCGGGCACCGGCCGCTGTCGCCGCCCCCAGGCCGGCGAGCAGCCCCGCCAGCGGACCCTGGCCACGGACCGAGTCGGGATCGGGCAAGAGGTGCCCGGGTGCCAGCCGTTCATAGTCCGGAAGGGAGCGGTTGGCGCTAATGAACACCTGTGGCGTTACGGCTGCCAGGGCCTGATAGCCCCAGGCGGCCAGGGGGCGGCCCCGCCAGGGCAGCAGGCCCTTGTCCCGGCCGCCCACGCGCCGTCCCTGGCCGCCGGCAAGCAGCAGGCCGATGACGCCATTCGAGGGTGTCTTCACGGCAACAAAAAACCGCCCGTGAAAGCGAGTTTCAGGGGCGGTTCGCGGCAGCCTCCGGGATCAGAGGTTGCTGTCCAGGAACGCGGCCAGCTGGGACTTGGACAGAGCGCCGACCTTGGTGGCGTCCACGTTGCCATTCTTGAACAGCATCAGGGTCGGGATGCCCCGAATGTTGTACTTCGGCGGAGTCTGCTCGTTTTCGTCGATGTTCAGCTTGCACACCTTCAGCTTGCCGGCGTACTCATCGGCAATTTCTTCCAGCACCGGCGCGATCATCTTGCACGGACCACACCACTCGGCCCAGTAGTCCACCAGTACGGGAACGTCGGACTTCAGTACCTCTTCCTCGAAGGAAGCGTCGGTGACATTTACGATATTTCCGCTCATTACCTTTTCCTGATTCAGGCACCACCAACGGCAGATCCGCGCCCGGGCGCGGCGTCGGCGGATGCTGTTGACTGATTCTGAAGACTGCCGGAGGGAAGACAGCCGTTCTCCCTTATCTGCGATACGGCATACTTTACGCGATTGGTCGTCCGGATGTGAAGCAGTACATCCCCCGACTCCGGATGACCCGCGTCAACTCGTCCCGAATCCTTGCTGACACGCCGGAGACAGATGGCTTATAGTACCGGGCAAGTTCTGACCGCAGGATTACCCGAGGACGTGACAGACGCAACCCCGGCCCAGGAACCCAGAATGCTGGCGGCCATCGACATGGGCTCCAACAGTTTCCACATGGTGGTGGCCCGCCTCATGCACGGCGAAATCCGGACCCTGGAGAAGATGGGGGAGAAGGTGCAGCTGGCTGCAGGCCTCGACCGCTTCAACCGCCTCACCGAGGAGGCTCAGGAGCGCGCACTGGACTGCCTTCGGCGCTTTGCCCAGCGGCTGCAGGGCATGCCCCGGGACTCGGTTCAGGTGGTGGGCACCAACGCCCTCCGGGTGGCCCGCAACGCCCACCAATTCATTCGCCGTGCGGAGGACGTGCTGGGCTATCCGGTGGAGATCATCGCCGGCCGCGAGGAAGCCCGCCTGATCTACCTCGGCGTGTCCCACACCCTGTCCGACGACGAGGGCCGGCGGTTGGTGGTGGACATCGGCGGCGGCAGCACCGAGTTCATCATTGGCGAACGGTTCGAGCCGCTGGAACTGGAAAGCCTGCACATGGGCTGCGTCTCGTTCCGCAACCGCTACTTCTCCGACGGCAAAATCTCCCGGCGCCAGATGGACAAAGCCATCACCCACGCCGAGCAGGAGCTGCTCAACATCCGCGCCCACTACCGCAGCCTGGGCTGGCAAAGCACGGTGGGCTCCTCCGGAACCATCAAGGCCATTTCCGGCGTTCTGGAAAACCTCAAGATCACCGACGGCACCATCACCTTCGACGCCATGCAGGAGCTGAAGCGTCGGCTGGTGGACATGGGCAAGGTCGAACGGCTCGGCGAGCTGGGCGTCCGCCCGGACCGACAAAGCATTTTCCCCGGCGGTTTCGCCATTCTGCTGGGAACCTTCCAATCGCTGGAGATCGACACCATGACCTTTGCCGACGGCGCGCTGCGCGAGGGGCTCCTGTACGACATCGTCGGCCGGATCGAGCACGAGGACGTCCGGGTCCGGACCATTTCCGCCCTACAGGAACGCTACCATGTCGATCAGGCACACGGTGCCGCCGTGGAACAGACCGCCGTCGCCGCCTGGCGGCAGGTGGCCCGGGACTGGCAGATCGATTCGGAGGTCGACGAGGAAGTGCTGCGCTGGGCCTGCCGCCTGCACGAGATCGGACTGGCCATCTCCCACAGCCAGTACCACAAGCACGGCGCCTACCTGCTGCGCTACTCCGACCTGCCCGGCTTCAGCCAACAGTTCCAGCGAGACCTGGCCACCCTGGTGCGCGGCCACCGACGCAAGTTCGCTCCAGCCATTTTCGAAGGTCTGGACAGCGGCACCGAACGGCGTTTGCGGCGGCTGTGCATCCTGCTGCGCCTGGCGGTTCTGCTGCAGCATCCGCGCAAGATGGAGCCGCCCCCCGAGTTCCGTCTGGAGGCCGGCGACAACCGCCTGTCGGTCACGTTCCCCGAAGGCTGGCTCGATGACCGCCCGCTGACCTTGGCCGATCTCAAGAACGAGCAAGAATACCTCGCCCGGCAGGACTTCAGCCTCAGGATCACCGAGGCCTAGCGGGCCAGCTCCCGCTCCATCGATTCCACGGTCTCGCCGAGCTCCAGCCATTCGGCCTCGGCCGTCGCCAGCGCACCCCGGGCCTCCGCCTGCTGTGCCAGCAGTTCCTTCAGGCGCGCCTTGGCGGAGGCCTCGTACAGCCCCGGATCGGCCAGCGCCTGTTCCAGCTGCGCCAGGGTACCCTGCAGGCGCTCCATCTCCGTTTCCAAGGCCGTCAGGCGCTTGCGGAAGGGGCTCAGTTTCTGCCGCAGCTCCGCCTCCCGGCGTTTGCGGGCCCGGCGATCCTCCGCACTCTCGCGATTGCCGGCGCCACTGTCGGGCGCCGTTTCCGGGCCGGTACGGCCGTCCGTCGCGGCCTCCGGTTCCCGCCGCCGATCAGCCAGCCAGCGTTCGTAGTCCTCCAGATCCCCCTCGAACTCACACACCCGGCCCTCACTCACCAGCCAGAACTGGTCCACGGTGTTACGCAGCAGGTGGCGGTCGTGGGACACGATCACCATGGCCCCGTCAAACCCCTGCAGCGCCAAGGTCAGGGCCTGGCGCATTTCCAGGTCCAGGTGGTTGGTGGGCTCATCCAGCAGCAACAGGTTCGGGCGCTGCCAAGCGATGACCGCCAGCGCCAAGCGTGCCTTCTCGCCTCCGGAGAAGGAACGGACCGGCGCCAGCGCCGCGTCGCCGTGAAAGTCAAAACCGCCAAGGAAGTCACGGATGCTCTGTTCCGACGCCCTCGGCGACAGCCGCTGCAGGTGCAGGTAGGGGCTGGCCTCCAGGTCGAGGGATTCCAGCTGGTGCTGGGCGAAGTAGCCGATGGCCAGGTGCTCGCCGCAGACGCGTTCCCCCGCCCGCAGGGTGTCCTGGCCGCGCAGGGCGTCGATCAGGGTGGACTTGCCCGCGCCGTTCGGCCCCAGCAGCCCGATGCGACTGCCCGGCAGCAGCGTCAGGTTGATCTGGTCCAGCACCAGCGCCTGGCCATGGCCGACCTGACCGTGGCGGATGGACAGCAAGGGATTGGAGGTTTTCCCCGCCGCCGGGAACTCGAAGCTGAACGGCGAATCGACGTGGGCCGGAGCTATGCGCTCCATTCGCTCCAGAGCCTTGAGCCGGCTTTGGGCCTGACGGGCCTTGGTGGCCTTGGCTTTGAAGCGGTCAATGAAGCGCTGGATCTCGGCGATGCGGGCCTGCTGGCGTTCATAGCTGGCCTGCTGCTGAGCCAACCGCTCGCCCCGCTGGCGCTCAAAGGCCGAATAATTGCCGGTGTACGGCACCAGTTTGTGCTGTTCGAAGTGCACCACATGCGTGGCGACACGATCCATGAAATCCCGGTCGTGGGAAATGAACAGCAGGGTGCCCGGGTAACGGGCCAGCCAATTCTCCAGCCACAGACAGGCATCCAGATCCAGGTGGTTGGTGGGCTCGTCCAGCAGCAGCAAATCCGACGGCCGCATCAGCGCCTGGGCCAGGTTCAGGCGGATGCGCCAGCCACCGGAAAAGGCCGAAACCGGACGATCCGCGTCGCCGTCGGCGAAGCCGAGCCCCCGCAGCAGCGCCTCCGCCCGGCGCGGCGCCGACCAGGCCTCGCGTACATCCAGCTCACCGTGGATGCGCGCCATCCCGGCGTCATCGCCCGCCGCTTCCGCCTGAGCCAGCGCCTGCTCCAGGCGCCGAAGGTCCGAATCGCCATCGAGGACATAATCCCGGGCGCTCCGGTCCGAGGCCGTCACCTCCTGGGCCATGTGGGCAATCCGGCAGCCGCCCGGCAACGACACCTGCCCCTGCTCCGGCGACAGCTGCCCCAGAATCAGCTGGAACAGACTGGACTTCCCGGCGCCATTGGCGCCGACCAGGGCTACCCGCTGGCCGGGCTGCACCGTGAGGTTGGCGGATTCTAGCAACCACACACCACCCCGTTGTAAACTGAGATCAGCTATCGTTAACATAAATCCATTTCATCAGCGTAAGATGGTCAGGGTCATTACCACGTGGAACTCCCCGGGAAATTGGAACCGGACAATCCGCTTTGGCGTTTTGCCCTGGCATTCTGGCAAAACGCGGAGGCCCGCCAGGCCTGCTTGGCCCTGCAGGAACAGGGCTGGAGCGTGACCCGCCTGCTGTGTGCAGGATGGCTCGCCCTGTCGGGCCGGCGCTACGATGGCCAGGAGGACGCTACGTTAACAAAGTGGCGACAAGATGTAACCGGTGCGCTGCGAACCGCCCGCCGGGCGCTGCCCAAAGGCAGTGAGGCCTGCCGGGAGCTGCGCGAGGCCGTGGCCCGGCTGGAGCTGCAGGCCGAGCAACTGGAGCTGGCCATGGCCTGGAATGCCTTGAAACCCACCACCCCGGAACATGACACTATGCAGGGACGACGCCAGCTGATCGAACACAACCTGGCCCGGGCGGCCAACACCTCCCGCCAGGCGCACGCCGCCACCGGCGAACTGAACACACTGGCCAGATTACTGGCCAATTTCTCCCACGGAGACATTCAGCCATGATCATGAAGTGGCTCATCCGGTTGTCCTTTCCCGCCCTGGGGCTGCTCCTGGTGCTGATTTTCTTCGGCCTGGGCGACCCGCACGAGGTGGCGGCGCCGGACGCCGGCCAGGCACACCCGCAGGAGGACATTCCTGCCTTTGAGGGGATGGTCCCGTCGCCGGTTCCCACCGAGGGACCGGACATCATTTTCAAATGGCGGGATACCGAGGGCAACTGGCACTACGCTGACCAGCCTCCGGCCCAGGGGCCCTGGAACACACTCGCCATCGAACGTCCCAATAAGGACGGCCCCCTCCAGCCGCCCACCGACCCGGACATCGACTGGCAGTCACCGTACCACGCGCCCTTCTCCCTGGGCCCCAGCGCCGGCAGCAACGGAAGTTGAGAAACAGGTCCGTTTTGTTAACACATGTTCAGTGGCATCGGCCGCTGGAACCCGTTACCTTCCCAAGGTGACGCCCGTACCGGGGCCCGTGGCGCCCCGCAAATACCCCCAGAACCCATTAAGGACTGAACGATGAAGAAAACCCTGCTCGCACTGGCCATGGCCGGCGTTGTCGCTGGCTGTTCCACTCCGCCGGAGACGCCGGACAACCCGAAGCTGGAAACCACCGCAGAGAAAGTCAGCTACGGCATGGGGCTGGTGCTGGGCGAGCGCATGAGCAATGACCTGCCCGACCTGCAGATGGATCAGTTCCTGCAAGGCATCCAGCACGGCCATGCCGGCGACGACGCCGCCAAGCGCCTGACCCGGGAGGAAATCCAGGAAGCGCTGATGGCCTATCAGAAGCAGATGCAGGAAGAGCAGACCAAGAAGATGGAAGAGCTGGCGCGCAAGAACAAAGAAGCCGGTGACGCCTTCCTGGCCGAAAACGCCAAGAAGGAAGGCGTACAAACCACCGAATCCGGTCTCCAGTATGAAGTGATCGAACCGGGTTCCGGCGCCAAGCCGGGGGCGGACGACACCGTCAAGGTGCACTATACCGGGGAACTCCTGTCCGGTGAGGTGTTCGACAGCTCCCGCGAGCGTGGCGAGCCGGTGACCTTTGCCCTGAACCAGGTGATCCCGGGCTGGACCGAAGGCCTGCAGCTGATGAGCGAAGGCGCCCGCTACAAACTCTATATTCCGGCGGACCTGGCGTACGGACCGGGCGGCAACCGGGCCATCGGCCCCAATGAGACCCTCATCTTCGACGTCGAACTGCTGGACGTCAATCCGGGTCAGGAGGACGGGGACAACTGAGCCCCGCCCCGGAAGCCAAAGCCCCGCGCCGTCACCGGACGACGCGGGGCTTTTTCATATCTTCGGGCGGGCGCCGGCCGCTTAGGCGGAGGCGACCTTGCCGGCGTGCGCGTTGTGCAGATGCTCGATCAGCAGATCCTCCATCTCGAAGCGGCTTTCCAGCGCCTCGCCGAGACGGGACAGCTCCTCGAACAGCGCCCGCACCTCGGTTTCCGACAGGGACCGGCCATCGAGGCGGTCGTTGAAATCAAGGGCGACTTCCGTGGTTTGCTGGATGCGGGGGTAGAGCCGGGTGGCCAGTTCCAAACCGCCGTCGTTGAATTCCCGGGCTTCCTGAATCAGCTGTTCGTAGATCTCGAAGTGGCCCGCGGAAACGTAATCGACCAGCACCTCGCATAAGCGGACGAACTTGGCCGTCAGGGCATCGGTACGGGTGAACTCCGTCTCGGCGGACAGGTCGCAGTAGCACACCAGAAGTTCCTGCCGTTCCTTCAGCCAGCGATCGATCAGCTCACTGACCCCGCCCCAGCGCTCCCTGGCATTGCGGCAATTTTCCAACATGGTGCCTGCTCCCGTCTGCTCCGCCCGGCATGACTCACCGGGCCCGGTTATGTTCGTGTCGACGCTCAAATTACCCCATGCCACCGGTTGCCCGCAACCGTTTCATGACCGGCGCCGAAACAGCAGGAACAGCCCCGTTGCCACCAGCAGGGCAAAGAAGATCGCCGTCCAGCCGGGAATGCTCAGCCCCAGGAACCGCCACACCACCTCGGCACAGTCCCCGGTCCCTTTCAGGGCGGTCTTCAGCACATCCAGCCAGGGCAGGACTTCCAGCATGTAATCCACGGACGGGCCGCAGGCGGGCACCTGATCCGGTGGCAGGCTCTGCAGCCACAACTGGCGACCGGCGACCCCCAGCCCGGCGCCCGCCGACAGCGCCAGCAGCAGACCGTACACCCGGATCCCCCAACCGCTGGGCCCGTGCAGGAACGCCAGCAGCGCCACCAGCCCCGCCCCCATGAAACCGAACCGTTGTAACCAGCACAGCGGGCAGGGCTCCAGGCCCATGACGTGTTCCATGTAGAAGGCCACCGCCAGCAGGGCGGCACAGACCAGGAAAATACCGGCAAACACCCATCGACTTGTCAAAGCAACACCTCAAGTGAAGAATTGAACCTGCAGCGAGGCAACGGGACTGCTATCCTCAAACCGTTCCGGTTGCCCCCATGACGGGCCACTACACCCTAAACCCGGTAGAACTTCAAGCCTATGACACGCCAGCCAAATCTGCTTCTGTCCCTGCTCATTCTCCTGTGCCTTGCCAGCGCCGCGCCCGCCCTGGCCCAGGACGACAACGAGGCAACGGAGGAGGACGCCCCCGGCATCACCGACTACATCGCCATGGACCCGCCGTTCATCACGCACGTGGGGCAGCCAGGCCCCAAGGTGAGCTACCTGAAAGCGGCCGTGACCCTGCGGGCGAACCGGGCAACGACCCGGGCCGCCGTGGAGGCACATATGCCCCGGCTGCGCCACGAGCTGGTCATGCTGTTCGGTGAGCAGACGGACACCGATACCCTGACCACCCTGGCCGGACAGGAGGCGTTACGGGAAGAGGCGAAAAAGCGGATCAATCAGGTTCTGGAAGAGCAACGGACCGGCGAGGCCGTCACGGAAGTGCTGTTTACGGAGTTCGTGGTACAAAAGTAAGCCGGGCGGTGGGCTCAGGCGCTGCGGTAGAACCGGTCCTCCGGCCCTCTGTTTTCCCGGCTGGCCGCCTCGGCGTCTTCCCAGCCGGCTTCCCAGGCGGCCACCACCACGTCACCCCGGTATGGGCAGCGGTCCTTGCCCATGCCCATGCTCCCGGCCAGGTACCCCTGGCGGTAAGCCTTGTTCAACGCTTCCACGTCCCACCCAAGCTTCATGTCCCTGGCCACTGACGCGCCCTCCCGGTTGTCTGTTACAAAACCTAACAGGGCACGCCCCCGGACACAAACCGGGCTGGCGCATTCTGTGCGCCAGGCCCGATGCCGCTGTGATCGGGTCGAGCCTGGCGGCGGTCAGCTGCGCAGGTAGTCGGCCAGAAACTGCTCGAACGGCGTGTCGTCCTCCGCCTCCAGCCGCGCCTGCTCCGCCAGGGAATCGCGGGCCATCTGTTCGAACTGTTGCTGCACCTCCGGCGCCAGGGGGTCGCGCCGCAGCGTCTGCTGGTGCTGACGCGACAGTTCCAGCACCCAGTCCCGATGCCCCAGGCCGGCGCCGCGCATGGCCTCCAGCACCCGTGCCGACGGCACGGCCTCGGCCAGCGTTTCGCGCTGAGCGGACAGGGCGTCGCGATAGGCACTGCCACCGCTCAGTGAATCCAGCTGATCCGCCAGGGGCGCCAGCTGCTCCAGCAGGCTGCCGGCGGCCTCGCGCACGTTCTGGTTCCGCCCCTGCCAGTGAATCGTCAGGGTCTCGTCCCGTCCGCGGGACACGACATCCTTGTAGGCATCATCCAGGCGTTCACACTCGGCATCGCAGATACGCGGGGAGTCGGACAACAGGCAGTCCAGCAGGAACAGGTCAAGGAAGTCGACCTGGCGGCGGCTGATGCCCACCGGCGAGAACGGGTCCAGGTCCAGGCAGCGGACCTCGATGTACTCGACACCCCGGGCATCCAGGGCCTGGATTGGCTTCTCGCCGCGCAGGGTGGTGCGTTTGGGTCGGATGCTGCTGTAGTACTCGTTCTCGATTTGCAGCACGCTGGTGTTGATCTGGATGAAGTCGTCGCCGCGCCGGGTGCCAATCGCCTCGTAGGGGGGCCAGGGGGTCTGGATTGCCCGCCCCAGGGTCTCGGTGTAGGTGCGCAGCTCGTTGAAACAGATGTTCAGGGAAGACTGGGCGTTGTTATGGTAGCCCAGGTCGCCCATGCGCAGTGAGGTGGCCCAGGCCCCGTAGAAGGTGCGGTCGTCGAACCGGGCCAGGTCATGCCGGACGCCGGCCACGAAGCTGGCATCCAGTGCCGGCGAGGCCCCGAACAGCAGCATCAGCAGCCAGCTGCGGCGCCGGAAGTTGCGGATCAGCCAGAAGTACTGGTCTGATTTGAAGTCCTTCAGCGGCTGGTCATTGCCCAGCAGGGCCTGCCAGTTGCGCCAGAAGCTGTCCGGCAGCGACAGGTTGTAGTGAACCCCTGCGATGCTCTGCATCACCCGGCCATAGCGCACCGCCAGTCCCTGCCGGTACACATGCTTGAGGTAGCCAATGTTGGAGCGGCCGTAGTTGGCGATGGGAATGCTGGGGTCACCGTCGAGCTCACAGGGCATGCTGGCGGCCCAGAGCACTTCGTCGCCCAGGTGCCGCTGCACGAAGCGGTGGATGTCCGAGAGTGCCGCCAGCACCGCTTCGGTGGAATCGCATACCGGGGTGATCAGCTCCAGCAGCGCCTCGGAGTAGTCGGTAGTAATCCTGGGATGGGTCAGGGTCGAACCCAGAGCCTCGGGATGCGGCGTCTGGGCAATGAAGCCGTTGCCGTCGACCCGCAGCCCCTCCTTTTCGATTCCCTTGAGGAAGCCGTGCCAGTCGGAACGGCCAAACTGTCGAAATAGCGAATGGCGGGATTCAGCCATGGTTGACTCCTGCTTCGGCAACCACCGGATCATGCAGGCGGGTGCCGGTGAACAATCGGTACGGCGGCCTAGCGGCCGCCCTTGCGGGCCGAAGCCAGGGCCTGGGCCAGAGCGCCCGCCATGGCGCCCTGCGGGGCCTTTTGGCCTGCGGCGGCACGGCCTCCGGATTCGCGGCGCCCGCCCCGGCGTCCGCCGCTCCCCTCGGTTTTCTCGCCGGGCTGGTCATCCAGGCGCATGGACAGGCCGATACGCTTGCGCGGGATGTCCACCTCCATCACCTTCACCCGGACGATATCCCCGGCCTTGACCACATCCCTGGGGTCCTTGACGAAAGTGTGGGACAACGCCGAGATATGCACCAGTCCGTCCTGGTGAACGCCGATGTCGACAAAGGCACCAAAGTTGGTGACGTTGGTGACGGCGCCTTCCAGCACCATGCCAGGCTTGAGGTCATTGAGGGTTTCCACGCCCTCCTCGAAGCTGGCGAAGCGGAATTCCGGTCGAGGGTCCCGGCCCGGCTTTTCCAGCTCGGCGATGATGTCCCGGACGGTGGGCAGGCCGAAACGTTCGGTCACATAGTCTTTCGGATCCAGTCCCCGTAGGAACTGGCTGTCGCCGATGATGTCCTCGACCCGTCGGTTGTTCCTGGCGGCGATGGCTTCCACCACGCCGTAGGCTTCCGGATGCACCGAGGAACGGTCCAGTGGGTTGTCGCCCCCGACGATGCGCAGGAAGCCCGCGGCCTGCTCGAAGGTCCGTTCGCCCAGGCGGGGCACCTTCAGCAGCTGCCGGCGGTTGCGGAACAGACCGTTCTGGTTGCGATAGTCCACGATGTTCTGGGCGATGCCCTGATTCAGACCGGACACCCGGGCCAGCAGCGGTACCGAGGCAGTATTCAGGTCAACGCCGACAGCGTTAACGCAGTCTTCCACCACCGCGTCCAGGCTGCGCGACAGCTGCACCTGGGAGACGTCATGCTGGTACTGCCCCACCCCGATGGACTTGGGCTCGATCTTCACCAGTTCCGCCAGCGGGTCCTGGAGGCGCCGGGCAATGGAGACCGCACCACGGATGGTGACATCCAGGTCCGGCAGCTCCCGGGAGGCAAACTCGGAGGCGGAATACACCGAAGCGCCGGCTTCGTTCACCACGATTCGGGACAGCTTCAGCTCCGGGTAGCGCTTGCACAGATCCGCCACCAGCTTTTCGGTCTCGCGGGAGGCCGTGCCATTGCCGATGGCCACCAGCTCGATACGGTGCTGGCGGCACCAGGCTGCCAGCTGCTCGATGGCCGGGTCCCACTTGTTCTGAGGCGCGTGGGGGAAGATGGCGCCGTGACCGACCACCTGGCCGGTGCCGTCGATGATCGCCACCTTGACGCCGGTGCGCAGGCCCGGGTCCAGGCCCAGGGTCGGGCGCGGGCCGGCCGGCGCCGCCAGCAGCAGATCCTTGAGGTTGGCGGCGAAGACCTGGATGGCCTCGGCCTCGGCGGCCTCGCGCACCTGGGCCATCAAATCGGTCTCGATCTGGGTGGACAGCTTGACCCGCCAGGTCCAGCGCACCACCTCGGACAGCCAACGATCGGCGGCACGGCCATTGTCGCGGATGCGCCAGTGGGCCGCGATGCGCTGCTCGGCCGGGTGGGGCTGGCGCCGGTCGTCGTCTTCGTCACCCACCACAATACCGTAGCTCAGGATACCCTCGTTGCGGCCACGCAGGATGGCCAGGGCCCGGTGGGACGGAATTTTCTTCAGCGGTTCGACATGATCGAAGTAGTCCCGGAACTTGGCGCCTTCGGTTTCCTTGCCTTCCACCACGGTGACCTTCAGCTTGCCCTCCCGCCAGATGAAATCCCGCAGGCTGCCCAGCAGTTCGGCGTCCTCGGCAAAGCGTTCCATCAGAATGTGGCGGGCGCCCTCGAGCGCTGCCTTGGCGTCGTCGATGCCGGCCTCGGCGTTGAGGTAGCCGGCCGCCGTCGCCTCCGGATCCAGGGTCGGATCGTCATAAAGCGCGTCGGCCAGGGGCTCCAGCCCCGCCTCGCGGGCGATCTGGGCCTTGGTCCGGCGCTTGGGCTTGTACGGCAGGGAGAGGTCCTCGAGCCGGTTCTTGGTATCGGCGTCCTCGATGCTGGCCCGCAGCTCGTCGGTCAGTTTGCCCTGCTCGTCAATGCTTTTGAGGATGGTGGCGCGACGGTCTTCCAGCTCCCGGAGATAACGCAGGCGCTCCTCCAGGGTCCGCAGCTGGCTGTCGTCCAGCGAGCCGGTCACCTCCTTCCGGTAACGGGCAATGAACGGGACCGTGGCCCCCTCGTCCAGCAGGGCGACCGTGGCATCCACTTGCTGCTCACGGATGCCGAGCTCTTCGGCGATACGGAGGGAAATACTCTTCATGCAACCTCTGTCGATAACGCGGGATTCAAGGTAACGGGGAAAGGTACAGCGGCTCACTTCCGCAAGCAAGCGGAGCGGTCGCGACTGTTCAGGAATTGCACGAGTTCGTCCCAGGGCATGGGCCGGGCATAGTAGTAACCCTGGACCTCGTCACAGTGCTGCTGGCGCAGGAATTCGAGCTGGGCCTCGGTTTCCACGCCCTCGGCCACCACACTCATCTGCAGGCTGTGGGCCAGGCTGATGATGGCCCGGATGATGTGTTCGGCATCCGGCGAATGTCCCAGGTCCTGGACGAAGGACTTGTCGATCTTGACCAGGGAAATGGGCAGATGCTGCAGGTTGCTCAGGGAGGAGAAGCCGGTACCGAAGTCGTCCAGAGCAAAGCTGATGCCCAACTGGTTCAGTTCCCTCAGGCATCGCTGGGCATATTCGGGATCGTGCATCATCGCACTTTCGGTCAGCTCCAGTTCCAGCAGGCTGGTGTCCACATTGGCGTTGAAGATGATGCGGAAGATGGTCTCCGTCATCTTGCGGTCGTGGAACTGCCGAAACGACAGGTTGACGGCGAACACCAAGCCGGGAAAACCCAGCTCGTGGGCGTCCCGCAGGCGCTTGCAGGCCTGTTCGATCACCCAGTATCCGATCGGCACGATCAGGCCGCTGCGCTCGGCCACCGGGATGAACTCATCCGGCCCCACCAAGCCCCGCTGCGGGTGGTTCCAGCGCAGCAGGCACTCCACCCCTCGCACCGCTTCGGTCGCCAAGTCGATCCTGGGCTGGTAGTAAACTTCCAGTTCGCTGCCACGCAGCGCATTGCGCAGGTCGGCTTCCAGGCGCAGCTGGTAGCCGGCGGAAATGTGCAGCTGCCGGTCATAGAAACGGTAGCTGGTGCCGGGGTCGCGTTTGGCCTCGAACATGGCCCGGTTGGCCCGACGCATGAGGTTGTCGGCGTTGTCGCCCGACTCCGGATAGGTGGCCACGCCCAGGCTGGCGTTCACCACCACATTCTGGCCGTCCACGGTCAGCGGTTCGTCCAGCAGGCTGACCACCTTGCGGATGATCCGGGTGATGTCGAGGGAGTCCTCGACCCGCTCGACGATGATCGCCAGCTCATCGCCGCCGATGCGCATCAGCGAATCCACCCGGCGCAGCGCGTGCCGCAGGCGCTCCGCCAGCTTGACCATCAGCTGGTCGCTTTTCTGGTAGCCGAAGGATTCGTTGATGCTGCGGAAATCGTCGACGTTCAGATCCAGCAGCGCCAGCCGCTGGCCGTTGCGCTCGGCCCGCAGCAGGGCCTGCTGCAGGCGGTCGAAGAACAGGTCCCGGTTGATGATGCCGGAGGCCACGTCGCCGCCAAGCTGGCCCTGGGCCGAGGCAAACAGGCGCTCCCGGTACCACAGGCACTTGACCGCACGGACGAAACCCCAGCGGTCCAGCTGCTGGCGACACAGGTAGTCCGCCGCGCCCGCGGCCAGCAACGACGGTGCCCGAGCATCGGGCAAGTCCGCGCTCAGCGCCAGCACCGGCTTGTCGTCGCTGGCCACGGTCAGGTACTGGAGGAAGGAGGACTCGCTGCCGCTGTGGAAGGCGCAGTCCCAGACAATGACATCGAACCGGGCGTTGCGGATCAGGTCGTCGCAGTCAATCAGGTCGGGACACCAGGTGGCGTCCGGGTCCAGCTCCGGAGCCCCACGCAGCAGCGCTTCCAGCCAGAGGAAGTCAACATGGTGAGGTGTCAGCACCAGCACACGTAACTGATCTGGCCTCGACGTCTCCAGGGGCAGTGTCATCAAACAGTGTCCATTCAGGCGTATACGGCGGAGTCCATTCTAGGAATCATAGACGATACATGGCGAAGGTACAGCGTCGCCGGCTGTTGTAGAATGGTTGATCGTGTCATTTCAGCCGCTGATTCCACCCTGGTCCAAAATTTGTGAACAAGCTCAACCCCCGACAACGCGAAGCGGTCCGCTACGCCGACGGCCCCCTGCTGGTGCTGGCCGGGGCCGGCAGCGGGAAAACCAGCGTGATCACCCGCAAGATCGCCTACCTGATCGAGGAAATCGGGATTCCCGGACGGCACATCGCCGCCGTCACCTTCACCAACAAGGCCGCCCGGGAAATGAAGGAACGGGTGGGCCGCATCGTCGAGCGCGACAAGGCCCGCGGCCTGATCGTCTCCACTTTCCATAACCTGGGTCTGAACATCATCCGCGAGGAACACCCGCATCTGGGCTACCATCCCGGCTTTTCCATCTTCGACGCGGAGGACGCCAAGGCCCTGCTGCAGGACCTGATGCTACAGGAAGCCACCGCCGAGGCCGGCGACGAGCTGAACGACGTGCAGATGACCATTTCCGCCTGGAAAAACGCCATGCGCGGCCCGGAACAGGCCTTGAGCCGGGCCGCGGACGAGCGGGAGCAGCGCATTGCGCGAGTCTACCAGCGTTACAACGAATACCTGAAGGCCTACAACGCGGTGGACTTCGACGATCTGATTCTGCTGCCGGTCCAGCTGTTCAGGAACTGTCCGGACGTGCTTGCCAAGTGGCGGCGCAAGATCCGCTACATGCTGGTGGACGAATACCAGGACACCAACCTGTGCCAGTACGAACTGGTGAAGCTGATCGTGGCCGAGCGGGCGGCCTTCACCGTGGTCGGCGATGACGACCAATCCATCTATGCCTGGCGGGGGGCCCGGCCGGAAAACCTGGCGCAGCTGAAGGAGGACTTCCCCAGCCTGAAAATCGTCAAGCTGGAACAGAACTACCGTTCCACCGGCCGCATCCTGCGCTGCGCCAACACCGTGATCGCCAACAACCCCCACGTGTTCGAGAAGGCGCTGTGGAGCGATCACACCATCGGTGAGGAAATCCGCATCATCCGCTGCCGCAACGAAGACGCCGAGGCGGAACGGATCGCCACCGAAATCCTCGACCACAAGCTGAAGAACGGGCTGGCGTTCCGGGACTTCGCCGTCCTGTACCGGGGCAACCATCAGTCCCGTCTGCTGGAGATGAAACTGCAGGCGTATCAGATTCCCTACCGGATGTCCGGCGGCCAGTCGTTCTTCGCCAAGAACGAAATCAAGGACGCCATGGCCTACTTGCGACTGCTGATCAACCCGGACGACGACGCCGCCTTCCTGCGGGTGGTGAACGTCCCCCGCCGGGAAATCGGCCCGCGCACCCTGGAGCAGCTGAGCCACTATGCCCGGGCCCGGGAGGTCAGCCTGTTCCGGGCCCTCGGCGATCTGGGAGCCGAAGCCCACGTGACCGAAAAGGGGCTGGACCGCCTGCGGCGATTCGCCCACTGGGTGCAGAAGACCTGCGAGCGCCTGTATCAGGAAGATCCGGTGCCGGTGATCAAGCAGCTGTTCACCGACATCGAGTACGAGGAGTGGCTGCACCAGCATTCCGGCAGTCCCAAGCAGGCGGAGCGGCGCATGGAGAACATCTGGTACCTGGTGGAGTCGATCCGGCGCATGCTCGACGACGGCAAGGGCACCGCCGACGAGATCGGCATCGAGGACGCCATCAGCCGGCTGGTGCTGCGGGACATGATGGAGCAGCGAGAGGAGGAGGACGACAGCGACAAGGTCCAGCTGATGACCCTGCACGCCTCCAAGGGGCTGGAGTTTCCCCACGTATTCATCATGGGCCTGGAGGAAGAGATCCTGCCGCACCGTACCAGCATCGAGGAAGGCAACATCGAGGAGGAGCGGCGGCTGATGTACGTGGGGATCACCCGAGCCCGGGAAACCCTGACCCTGACCTACGCCGCCACCCGCAAGCAGTACGGTGAAAAAATCGAGACCATCCCCAGCCGTTTTCTGGACGAGCTGCCGGAGGAAGACCTGCGCTGGGAAGGGCTGGGAGAACAGGATCGGGAGGCTAACCAGAAAAAGGGCAAGGCCACCCTCAGTGCCCTGCTCGGGGATCTCGGCGGGCTATAACGAAAAACCCCCGCCATCCGGCGGGGGTTGTGACGAGGGCTCGGGCGCTTACTTACTCTGGGAGACCATGTGCTCAACGGCGCTCTTGATCTCCTCGTCCGGGCAGCTGGCGCAACCACCCTTGGCGGGCATGGCGTTGAACCCATGCAAGGCGTGATCGATCAGGGTTTCCATGCCCTTCTCAATGCGCGGAGCCCAGGCCGCATTGTCGCCAATCACCGGAGCTCCTGCGGCACCGGTGGTGTGACAGGCCATGCAGACAGTGTTATAGACTTCCTCGCCGGAGCGCGGACCCGCGCTGGCCGCCTGGGCCGGCGCGGCGGCTTCACCACATTCTTCCCCCTGCAGACACACCTCGCCAACCGGCTGAATACGCGCACGGATCTCATCTTCTACGCTTGCCACGGCAACGGCGCCGGCGGTCAGGCCGAAGCCAAGCAGAACAGCAGCCAGGACTCTCTTCATCTTCACAATGCACCTCGCATTTGAGCGTTATAATCGTCGGTCGCCGCATTATAGCGACTGCATCCAGGCAAAAAAACCGAACGGCGGGGACAGAAATTGATTTCCGCCACTTTAATTGCCATTTCGTAAGCCAACGGGCATATTACAATTCGCTACCCTAGCGCCCAAGGCTCTCTTGCAACGTACCCAGGACATTCCCATGCCCGGTTTTGACAACAAGCCTTCCCACCCCTGGCGCACGCCGCTGCTGATCCTCGAATTTTCCTCCCTGGCCCTGCTGCTGGGCAGTATGGCCTGGCTGTCCGGCCAGGCTCAGACCGGCGAGCCGCTGGCGCCCGGCTGGCTGCTGCTCCCCGCCTTGGCCAGCCTGGGGGTGTTCGCCAGTTTCATCGGATTGATGTACCTGCGCTGGGTGGCGGCCGCCGGAGCCAGGAACCAGGGCCGCCCCAGGGTCGTCTTCGCGTTGCTGGCCGTCACCCTGCTGGGCATCTGGCTGTACGGCGTCACCAACACTTGGCTCAGTCTGAACACACCGTGAGGAGGTTTGCCCAATGCCCGCAATGGATGTGACCCGCAGAACCCGCTGGACCCTGGGCCTGGCCGCCCTCGCCCTGAGTGCCCCGGTGGCGGCCCAGACACCCGACCTGCTGCCGGCGCCGCCGGCCGCACCGGACGACTGCACCCACCTCGAGAACGGCGTCCAGCGACTGGCCTGCTACGACGCCCTGTTCGACGCCGAAGCCTCGATGACCGACGCCGACGATCTGGCCTCCGATGAAACCGCCTCCGATCCGGAACAGCCGGAGGAAGAGGAGAACGTGATGGGGGCACTGGTGAACCGCTACATGGCGGTGGAGAAAGCGCTCTTTTCGTTTTCCGGCAGTTTCGTCGGGCATCGCCCCACCTACATCCTGCCCATCACCTGGGTGGACACGCCCAACCCCAGCCCCACCAGCCCGCGGCTGGGCAGCACCGGCTACGATTACCAGCTGGAACATGAGGAGGCGAAGTATCAGATCAGCTTCAAGGTACCCCTGCTGACCGGCCTGCTGGACGACCGCACCACCCTGTGGTTCGGTTACACCCAGCAGTCCTTCTGGCAGGTCTACAATCGGGAGGACTCGGCCCCGTTCCGGGAAACCAACTACGAGCCGGAGATTTTTGTCCGCTACCACGCCGACTGGAACATCGGCGGGGGCACGGTGAACGGCTTCACCCTCGGCTTCAACCACCAGTCCAACGGTCAGCCCGAACCCCGCTCGCGCAGCTGGAACCGGATCATGGGGACCGCGGCCTACAGCCACGGCCGCTGGCTGTTCCTGGTCCAGCCCTGGTACCGGATTCCCGAGGACAAGAACGACGACAACGCCGACATCGAGGCCTACCTCGGCCACGCCAATTACCAGGTGATCTACAAGCTGACCGAGGATCGCACCTTTTCCCTGCGGCTGATGAACAATCTGCGTTCCACCAACCGGACCTCGGTGGAGTTCGGCTACAGCTTTCCGATGGGCGACACCATCAAGGGTTTTTTCCAGTACTACAACGGCTACGGCGAGAGCCTGATCGACTACAACCACCGGATCGAACGATTCGGCGTCGGCATCATGCTCAACGACTGGTTCTGATCAGCACCCACGCCGTGCCATCCACCCGGCTCAGTCGTCCGCCGGTGACGACTGCAGCTGGATGTAGTTCTGTATACCCATCTGGGAAATCATCTCCAGCTGAGTCTCCAGCCAGTCGATGTGCTCCTCCTCGCTGTCGAGGATGCTGCGGAACAGGGTGCGGGTGGTGTAGTCCTGCACCTGCTCGCAGTAGGCGATGGCTTCCTTCAGGTCAGCGTGGGCAATCTGCTCCAGCTTGAGGTCGCACTCCAGCATTTCCTGGACGTTTTCGCCCACCAGGAGCTTGTTGAGGTCTTGCAGGTTGGGCAGCCCATCCAAAAACAAAATCCGCTCGATCAGCTGATCGGCGTGCTTCATCTCGTCGATGGACTCTTCGTATTCCTTGGCCGCCAGCTTGGTGATGCCCCAGTCTCGGTACATACGGGAATGGAGAAAATACTGGTTGATGGCGGTCAGTTCGTTGGCGAGGACTTTATTGAGGTATTGAATGACTTTTTTGTCGCCTTTCATAGCCGGCTTCCTAATGACGTGATGGATCAGTCATTAGGATAGCGGCTCAGGCGCCAATAATAAAAACGGAGTTTTGCATACTCCGCAGATCAGGCTGGTTGAGCGAGCAGGTTGGCCAGCGTCAGATAGTCCTGGGAACGGCATTCCCGGAGGATTTCACGCGCCATGGACGCGCAACGACCACACTGGGTTCCGACCCCCAGTTCCTTGCCAAGCTGACGTACCGAGTGCACCCCGTTTTCCGCCGCCTCCCGGATATCCCGGTCGGTAATGCCATGGCACAGGCAAACGTACATACAACATCCTCACCCAACCAACAAACTGAGTGATAATTATTGTTATTTAAATCAGGGATTACAACCCCCCTCGTGTCAGATTTTGAGCACCGGACGCCAGAACCGCGACATTGTCCTCGATCCGGATGCCGCCACACCCCATGAGTTCCGCCAGCAAGGTCTGGTCCAGGTGGCGGCCCTGGGGGCCGTCCAGCAGAGGCTGCAACAACGACGGGATGAAATAAAGGCCGGGCTCGATGGTGACCACCATGCCGGGCTCCAGGGTACGGGTCAGACGCAGGAAGGGGGCGTCGGCAGGCGGCGGCACCGGCCGGCCGGCCACGTCGTGCACCTGAATGCCAAGGAAGTGGCCGATGCCGTGTGGGAAGAAGGCCCGGGTCACCCCCGTTGCCACCTGATCCTCCTCCGACAGCCCGCGTACCAGGCCACTGGCGCTCAGAAGCGCGGCGATCCCCAGGTGGGCCTTGCGATGGATCTCGACGTACGACACGCCCGGTGCCACCAAGGCACACAGGCGTTGCTGCAGCTGCTCCAGACCATGGATCAGGGCCGCGAACCGCCCTTCCCCCGGGCCGGCGGTGGTGCGGGTGATGTCCGAGCAGTACCCCCGGTAGCGGACACCGGCGTCGATCAGCAGGCTGCGGGACCGGCCCGGCGGCCGGGTGTCGTAGAATTGGTAGTGCAGGGTACCGGCGTGCTCGTTCAGGCCGATGATGCTGTGATAGGGCGCCTCCGCCTCCCGCTGCCGGGTCGCCCGCTGATAGGCCAGGCTGATGCCGAATTCGCTCTCACCTTCGGCGAAGGCATCCCGGGCCGCCCGGTGCCCGGCCAGGGCACGGCGGTTGGCTTCCGCCAGGCAGGCCAGCTCGTAGCCGGTTTTGCGCACCCGGGTTTCATCCAGAGCCGCCAGCAGCGGCCCTGGGTTGTGCTCGCCGGGGACACCGGCCAGCAGCGACGGGTCGCCGATCACCGCCAGGCGCCCGGGCTGCGTCAGGGCTGGCGCCTCCGGACGCTGGCGGCGGTGCAGTTCAAAATACGCCCGCCAGGGCTCATCGGGCAGTTCCGGCGTGGCATGCCAGAAGTCCACCGGCTGATACAGCCAGAGCACCGGCGCCCGGCCCGGCCGGAACCACAGCCAGCTGTGCTCCTGCCCCGCCAGACCGGTCCAGTGCACGAAGGGACCGTAGCCGTGAAATACCCAGGACTGGTCGTCACCATACCGGTATGGCGCCGCGCCCGAGGCGATCAGCACACTGTCGTAGCCATGCTCGGCCAATACGGTTTCGTAGCGGGACTGGAGTTCGGACAGGTGGTCCCGTTGCAGGGACAGCAGGGTCGGATTAGGCATGTTGGCTTTCCAGTTGTTTCCAAAGCGTCAGCAGGTCGTCGGAACGGGCTTCCCGGAGCCGGATCAGCCGGATTTCCAGGGGCACGTCCCAGCGTTCGTCGCCGGCACGGACCAGGCGACCGAACTGTTCACTGCGTTCGGTCATGCGTTGGGGCAGCCAGCCCATGCCAAAGCCCTGCTTGACCAGGGCTTTGATACTGGCGGACTGGGTGTTTTCGTTCAACGGCAGCAGGTTGACGGCCTGATTCAGGCGCGCCAGGTGCGCCTCGATGGCGGACTGCAGGAAACCACGGCTGTGGTAGGCAATCAGCGGCACCGGTTGTTCAGGGCTACCGGGCAGCGGGAAGCGGGGCGCCCCCTGATCGGTGGCCACGCTGACCGGCACCAGGTTTTCCTGGGCCAGCACCAACCAGTCGAAGCGCTCCGGCGTCAGCCGTTCGCCCCAGGGCAGGTCCCGATGCCAGTAACACAGCACCAGTTCGCACTCGCCGGCCTCCAGGGCATCCAGGAACTGCTCGCCAATCCAGTTGGTGGCCTTGAGGTTCAGTTGCAGCCGCTCGGCGATGCCGGCGCGCCTGGCCCAGCCCTGGTAGAAGTGAGAGAACAAGCCCTGGGTGGAGCCGACGCTGATGCGGGCGGAGGCTTCCGCTTCCAGCGCCGCGATGCGCTCACGGGTGTCACGGACATCCCGGGTGACGCGCTCGCACAGTTCCAGGAACATCTCCCCGGCCGGGGTCAGTGACAGCGGCAGGGTCTGGCGGTTGATCAGGGTGGTCCCCATCGCCTCTTCCAGAAGCTTGATGCGCCGACTGAACGTCGGTTGACTCACGTGCTGCAACTCGGCCGCACGCGAGAAATGGCGCGTCCGCGCCAACGCCATGAAGTCTTCTAGCCAGCGTATTTCCATGGTGATTCCGGGAGTCGAACCATCGAACGGGTGCTGCAGGCATCATAGCCCACCGCCGCCGCTCCGTTACAACCGTCCTTCCTCCACCGCGTGACAGGCCACCCGGGTTCCGCCGTCGGTGGCGATCAACTTCGGCACCTCGCGCCGGCAGCGCTCGTTGGCGTAGGGACAGCGGCCGTGGAATACACAGCCGGACGGCAGGTTCACCGGCGTCGGCACCTCACCCTGCAGGCGAATGTGGTTGGGCCGATCGTCTTCCAGTTTGGGAATCGCCGACAGCAGCGCCTGGGTGTAGGGATGCCGGGGCGTGGCGAACAGGGTCCGGGTGTCGGCCAGTTCGCACACCCGCCCCAGGTACATCACCGCCACCCGGGTACCGAAATGCTCCACCACCGCCAGGTCATGGGTGATGAACAGGTAGGTCAGGCTCCGGCTTTCCTGGGCATCCATCAGCAGGTTCAGGACCTGGGCCTGGATCGACACGTCCAGGGCCGAGATGGGCTCGTCGGCGACGATGAACTCCGGGTCCACCGCCAGGGCCCGGGCGATGGCGATGCGCTGGCGCTGGCCGCCGGAGAACTCATGGCCGAAGCGGCTGCCCCAGTCCGGATCGATCCCCACCGACTGCATGACCTCGTGTACCTTGTCGCGGACCTCGGCGGCGGACCAGGTGGGGAAGTGAAAACGGATCGGCTCTTCCAGAGTCTGCTGGATGGTCATTCTCGGATTCAGCGAGGCGTAGGGGTTCTGAAAGATCATCTGCATCCGACGCCGGTAGGGCAACGCCGCTTTGCCTTCCAGATTGTCGATGCGCTGGCCGTCGTAGTGGATCTCGCCGGCGCTGGGGGAGATCAGCCCCATCACCGTGCGCGCCACCGTGGACTTGCCACAGCCGGACTCGCCCACCACGCACAGGGCCTCGCCTCGCTGCACGTCCAGGTCGACCCCGTTGATGGCGTGCACCGCTTCCTGCCGGCGCCGGAACCGGCCCTTCTCGAAGGTGATCTGCTCCAGCAGGCCGCCGGAGAGGTCAAAGCGCTTTTCCAGACCACGGATACTGACCAGGGGGGAGGTCATGACTCGGCCTCCTGCATGCGTTTCTCCTGTTCAATCAGGTTGCTCACTTCGTAACAGGCCACGTCCACGTTGCCGAAACGGACATAGTCCGGCATCGACCGCCGGCACTGCTCGCTGGCGAAGCGGCAGCGGGGGTGGAAGGGGCACCCCGAGGGCACGTTCTTCAGCGACGGCATGGAGCCGGGGATCTGGTACAACCGCCCCCCCGGCTCCCCCATCTGCGGCAGCGCGTTGATCAGACCCTGGGTGTAGGGGTGCTGGGCGTCGTTGATGATTTCCCGGGTCGGTCCCTGTTCGATGATTCGGCCGGAATACATCACCAGCATGCGTTGGGTCACCTGGGACACCACGCCAAGATCGTGGGTGATCAGCATCAGCGCCACATTCTCACGCTCGCACAGCTCCAGCAACAGGGCCATGATCTCCGCCTGAATGGTAACGTCCAGGGCGGTGGTGGGTTCGTCGGCGATGATGATATCCGGGTCCAGCAGCAGCGCGATGGCGATGATCACCCGCTGCCGCATCCCCCCGGACAATTCGTGCGGATACTGGTCCAGACGCTTTTCCGGCGACGGAATCTGCACCTTGCGCAGCCGGTCCAGGGCAATCTCCCGGGCCTGCCGGCGGCTGATCTTACGGTGCGCCTGGATCGCCTCGATCATCTGCGTGCCGATGGTCAGCACCGGGTTCAGGGTCATCATCGGATCCTGAAAGATCATGGCGATACGGTTGCCACGGATTCGGCGCAGCTCGCGCTCGCTCATGGCGGCCAGGTCCCGGCCTTCAAACAGGATCTGGCCGCCGGCGATGTAGCCGGGCTTGGCGATCAGGTTGAGAATGGAGAAGGCGGCCACGGACTTGCCGGCACCGGACTCCCCCACCAGCCCCAGGCGCTCGCCCTTGTCCAGGGAGAAGCTGATACGGCGCAGAGCCTTGAGGTCGCCGCCCCGCACCGCGAAGCGGACATCGAGGTCTTTGACTTCCAACAGTGCCATGGCGTTACCCCTTGTACAGCCGTGGGTTCATGACATCCCGCAGCCAGTCACCCAACAGGTTGATGACCAGCACGAGCACCACCAGCACCAGGCCGGGGATCAGGGTGATCCACCAGGAACCGCTCTGGATGTAGTCAAAGCCGGACTTGATCAGGGAGCCCAGCGACGGCTGGGTTTCCGGCATGCCCAGCCCCAGGAACGACAGCGCCGCCTCGGAGATGATGGCGTTGGCGATCTGCACCGTGGCGATGACGAAGATCGGCGACAGGGTGTTGGGCAGGATGTGACGGAACATGATGCGTCCGGTGCCGAAGCCCATCACCTTGGCCGCGTCCACGTATTCCTTTTTCTTCTCCGCCAGCACCGAGGCGCGCACGGTGCGGGCGATTTGAGGCCATTCCGCCACGCCGATGATGAAGATCAGCATGTAGATGGCGATTTCGCCGAACATCAGGTTGCCGAAACTGGCCTTGAACACCGCCCCGACGATGATCGCCACCATCAGGGTGGAGAAGGACAGCTGGACATCGGCGACGCGCATCAGAATGGCGTCCACTTTGCCACCCAGATAGCCCGCCAGCAGACCAAACAAGATGCCCAGCGCCGCTTGCAGCAGCACCGCGCCGAAACCGATCACCAGCGATACTCGGGTGCCGTAGAGAATGGTGGAGAGCAGGTCCCGACCCTGGGCATCGGTGCCCAGAGGAAAGGCCGGATCGGCGCCGGCCATGCCCACCGGCGGCAGCTCCGAGTTCATGATGTCGATCTGCGCCAGATCGTAGGGGTTGGTGGGCGCCAGCCAGGGCGCGAACACCGCCGCCAGCACCATGGTCAGCAGCACCAGGAAGCTGAGGATCGCCACCTTGTCGCGCTTGAAGCTGTACCAGAAGAAGGACTCGCGGAAGCGGTCCCAGCGGGAAACCGTTGCCGTTGTCATGCTTTCTTACCTGTCAGTTTGACGGTGGGGTTGACCAGACCGTAGATCAGGTCCACCAGGGTGTTGGTCACCACGAAGATCAGGCCCACCACCATCAGATACGCGACAATCAGGGGAATGTCGCTGCGGGTGATGGCCTCCAGGAACATCAGGCCCACGCCGGGCCACTGGAATACGGTCTCGGTAAGGATGGTGTAGGCCACCATGATACCGATCTGCACGCCGCCCACGGTGATCACCGGCAGCATGGTGTTCTTCAGCGCATGCAGGAAATTGATGCGCCAGGCACTCAGCCCCTTGGCCCGGGCATAACGGATGTAATCGCTCTGCAGCACCTCCATCATCTCGGCCCGGATCAGCCGGATGAACAGCGGCAGCATGATCGAAGCCAGCGACACCGACGGCAGAAGCAGGTGCATCAGCCCTTCGGACGTAAAGAAGCCGGACTCCCAGGTGCCAAACAACGGCGTCAGGTGCTCGCCCCGGCCGTAGGACGGCAGCCCACCCTCGGTGGACAGCGCCTCGTTCAGCCACTGCCCCCAGGCGGTATTGGATGGGAACCAGTTCACCGTCACGCCAATGGAAAACAGCTGAATCAGGACAATCGCAGTCAGAAACACGGGAATGGAAATGCCCACGGTACTCACGCCCATGAAGAATTTCGACAGCCACGCCTGTGGCCGGATCGCCGAATACACGCCAATGGGCACCGACAACAGGATGATGATCAGGCTGGCACCGATCACCAGCTCCAGCGTGGCCGGCAGGTGCTCGGCGATCACCGCCAGGGTCGGCTTGCTGTAAAAGTAGGAGTTCCCCAAGTCGCCCTGCAGGGCGTTGCCGGCGAAACGCAGGTACTGGATCACCATGGGGTCGTTCAACCCCAGTTCCTCGCGGATAGCCTCGCGTTCCTCCTGGGAAACGGACATGCCCACCATTTCCTGAAGCGGGTCGCCCAGACCGTCCTGGATGGCGAAGGCCACCACGCTGATCACGAACATGACCAGCAGGGCCTGGGAAATTCGCTGAACCAAAAACGCTAACATGGATTGAGTCCGATCGTGCTTGATCGAGTAGGAGGGGGAGTTGCCTCCCCCGTCCTCTCACACCACCGGGCATACGGTTCCGTACCACGGCGGTTCCCACTTCCCATT
>MDTD01041887.1_pt1 | contig 74829 bp, 58 predicted proteins | sample 811221 | NCBI WGS metagenome assembly MDTD01 (sample SAMN05326646, study PRJNA326480) | marine metagenome | isolation source: seawater | place: Pacific Ocean: South West | collected 2011 | reverse complement strand
CGGCGGGGGCGGACGGCGCGACCCGGATGCATGCGCATGCAGGTCCGCATGGTGGCGGACCGGGCATGGCGCGCATCGGCGCAGCCGTCTGGCCGGACCGCCTGCGGCGGCCCCGGCAAGCACACAAGGCGTTAACCCACCCATATCCCAAGGCAGGGCGCTTGCAAACCATCCTTTGGTGGCATAAGTCAGCGGCTGTCACCGTGGCCGCTGGAAATCACGCTGCCGCGTTGACAAGCGGCGGCGCCCGCCATAGGTTTCGCGCCCCGCGGCCGGCCGATCCCTGCGCATCGCCGGCAGCCCCTGCTGGGGGATAGTTTAGCGGTAGAACATCGGACTCTGACTCCGAGAGCCCTGGTTCGAATCCAGGTCCCCCAGCCACTTCTCCGTACCCTTCCCGACCCGTTTCCGCACTTGCGGATGCAGCCCGGCGCGGCCCACTCTCGGCCGGACGCGACCACGGCGTCTGTCCATGCCAGGGAGGTGGGGATTCCGGAAGCATCGATGGGGGCGCGGCTCGAGGCGGCGGCGACCCGGCTCCTCGCCATCCTCTTCCTGTCTGCCGTCCTGCCCCACGACATCGCGGCGGCTTCTTCCGCCGGTCCGCCGCAGGTCGCGCTCGGCGGCACCGTCTCCACCGACGACCGGCTGCTGCGCGGCGGGCTGCAGCTGCCGCTTGCCGACAGCGGCGGCGACCTGCTGCTGCTGAACCTGGAGGGCGCCGGCTCGCTGGCCGGCAATGGCTGGTCGGCACAGGCCGGTCCGGCCTGGCGGCACGCGCTGTCGGACCGGCTGCTGCTCGGCGGCTACGGCTTCGCCGCCTACGACCGCTCTGCCGCCGGCAGCCGCTTTGTCACCGTCGCACCGGGCCTGGAACTGCTGGCGCCGCGCTGGCAGCTGTCCGCCAATCTCTACCTGCCGGTGGGCCAGCGCACCCGCATGACCGGCACCGCAAGCTGGGCCGGCGAGAGCGGCGACAGCAGCTATACCAGCTTCAGCGGCCACCAGCAGTACGACCGCATGATCGCCCCGGTGGACGAGATCGGCACCGGTGCCGACCTCGTCGGCAGCCTGCGCCTCGGCGGCCGGTATGACCTGGGCCTGCGCCTCGGCGGCTATCGCTTCACGCCCCGCAGCGAGGCCCGCAGCGGCGCCGTCGCGGGCCTGCAGGCGGAGATCGTGCCGGGCCTGAGCGCCGCGCTCGACTATGGCTATGACAGTGTCGACCGCAACCGCATCGGCCTGACCCTCAGCTTCCGCTTCGGCGGCGCGCCCGCCGCCGCGACCGCGGCGCCGGACTGGCGGCGGCGGCCGGTGCAGCACAACATCGCCGCCTTCGACAGCGCGAACGCGGTGCCGGTCAGCCACCTGACGGCGCCGGTCAGCGATCCGCTGCCCTATCGCGACAATATCTGGTTCTTCGACCCCGCCGGCACGGCCTACGACCCGGCCGCCGGCACCGCCGCCTGCAGCTACGCGCAGCCCTGCTCCAGCCTCGATGCGGCGACGACCGCGGGCATCGCGGCGCTGGCCGCCGGCAGCGGTGCGCGCGACGCGCCGGCGCTCTACCTGCGGCCCGGCACCTACAGCCTGCCGGCGGACAGCTTCATCCAGCTGTACGGCGGCCAGTCGCTGCTCGGCCGCACGGCCAGCTATGCCAACGCCGCCACCGGCGGCGACCGGCCGCTGCTGCTGGCGGGCAGCATCCTGATCGCGGGTGCCGACGGCAATGGCGGCAACCGGCTGGAGAACCTGATCCTGCGCAACAATGGCAGCCTGTTCCCGGCCGCGATCACCGCCGCCGATGCCGGCACCTTGAGCTTCGCCGGCCTGACCGTGGGCGGCAGCGGCACGGGTCCCGCCGACCCGCCCTATCTCGCCGGCCTCGACCTTTCCGGCGCCACCAGCGCCAGCCTCAGCGGCGCCTCCATCACCGTGGGCAATGGCGGCGACACCGCCCTGCCCGTCGCCGCCGGCATCCGGCTGACCGGCGGCGCCGGCCTGACGATCTCCGGCAGCAGCGTCAGCGCCACCGCCAGCGGCGACGGCAATCGCGGTGCCTTCGCCATCCTCGGCACCCTGGCCGGCGGCGGCAGCCTCGTCGTGCAGGACAGCAGCCTGGAAGCCGCGGCCAGCGGCACGGCCAATGGCGGTGCGTTCGACATCTACCTGGACGGGCCGGGCGGCGGCACGGTGTCCGTCACGGCCAGCCGGCTCGGCGCAATCATCGCCGGGGAGAACGGCTTCGGCGCGGCGAACCTGGTCGACGCCTCGGTGGCGGGCAACAGCATCGCCATCGCCAACAGCGATCTCGTCGCGACCGCCACCGGCACCGGCGCCAGCGCCGGCTCGCTGGCGCTGGGCGGCGGCGCGACAGCGACCGTCACCGCCTCCCGCCTGACGGCCAGCCATAGCGGCAGCGGCGACAGCCAGGGCGTGACCCAGGTCCAGATCCAGGACGAGGCGCAGGTGACGATCACCGGCTCGACCCTCTACGCCAGCGACAGCAGCACCGGCGGCCGCGCCTTCGTGAACAGCCTCAGCGCCGCCGGCAACAGCCGGCTCACCGTGCTGGACAGCGTCATCGTCAACGAGGGCAGTTCCGCGACCCAGTCCGGCAGCACAATCGTCACCAGCCTGGACGATGCGCAGGTCACGGTGCGCGGCAGCAGCCTGGCGACCACATTCGCCGGCGGGCCGGAGGTCACCGAGCCCTCCGGCGCGGTGCCGCTGTGGAGCCTCGGCCGCTCCGCGATCACGGTGCAGGACAGCGCCATCGTCGCGACCGCCGGTAATGCCCTGACCGTCCCCGACCCGGTGGAAGCGGAGGATGCCAGCAGCATCACCATCACCGGCAGCACCCTGCGGGCGGTCCAGAGCTTCGGCAACCAGCTGGACGCGCCGCTCGCCGCCATCGTCGCCGCCGACACGGCGACGGTGACCCTGACCGACGCGGCGCTCCTGCAGGGTCTGGCCGGCCCGTCCACCGATGGCCTCGGCGCGATCCAGGCGCTGGGGAGCGCCACCGTGCGCCTGACCGGCGGCGTGCTGGCGCTGGACAATGCCGGAAGCCCGGCCGGCGCCACGGCCCTGCCGACGATCGCCGCCACCGCCTACGAGAATGCGGCGATCGCGCTGCAGGGGGTGCAGGTCCAGCTCACCGGCGGCACGACCGCCGTGTCGCAGAGCTTCGGCAACGGCCAGGTGACGGTGACCGATTAGGGGTGCTCAGCCCTCGCCCAGGTCGTTCAGCACCGCGACCAGGGTCGCCGTCTCCGTGCCCCGGTTCACCCAGGCATGGTTGGTCTGGCGCTGCACCACGACGTCGAAGGGCTTCATCTCGACCTCGCCCTCGTCCAGCAGCAGGGTCACGTCGCCCTGCAGCAGGATGATGTAGTCGATGGTCTTCGTCTTGTGCATGCCGGGATGGCGGGTTCGGTCGACCAGGTCGTCGCTGGCGCCGATCGCTTCGAACGCCTTGGCGGGGCACGGCTACGACCGGTCCCCCAGTTTGCGGCGTCGTCGCGATACCAGCACATATGATCCGGATTCCGGCGACAGTTCCTCGGGCAAGGCCATGGAAAATGTTGGCTGCCCTTCGTCACCCGCGACCATGTCACGATCTGTGAATCCGATGACCGACTGCCACCTCTGGCCGGTTTCCTCGTCGACCAGCGCTTCATCGCCGAGCAGCGGGAAGTCGCTGCGCGCAGGAGGCTCGAACTGGTAGTCGAAGGCCGACATCATCTCGCCGGTGATCATGACCCTGACCTGCTGCCGCCCTGTGCCCGGGCTCGGACGGAATGGCTTTGGCGTGGTCTTCAATTCTGGCTGACGGCGATCATCGATGAACCAGTCTGCGCGCACCTCGGCGGACCCGGCACCTGAGTCGATAGCCTGCACCCGCGCCTGCAGCGCCACATCGGACCTGTCTGACTGCATCAGCGCGGCCCGCGGCGTACCCGGCAGCGCTTGAAAGAGATGGAGATGGACTTCGGTGTTGATCGCGTTGACCTCCTCGATCCGCATGTCCAGCTCGAAATAGACCTGCTGGCCGGGAGATGGCATGCAGTCCGGCGCCGCCTCGGCCAACAGCACGATTGTCCGCCGATTTTCGGTGTCGTCGCGCGGCCCGTCATTCGTCTCGATCCTCAACCGGTCGAGATAGGCCGAATACCATTGGGCGAAGGCGGCCTTCAGATCCGGATTGTAGGGAACCGCCTGCCGGTAACTTTCCTCGATATGCTGGCGGATATCTTCAAACGCCGCCTCGCCTTCGTTCCCTTCAAGCGCGATGGCCGCCTCCCCGTTCAGCCCGCGCAACGCAAAGCCGGTCAGGTTGTGTGATCCGACGATCGCGACGGCCCTGCCCTCTGGCATCGCAAAGTAGTAGATCTTGCTGTGCAGCATCGGCCGCAGGCGTTCAAACGGGTTCTTCCTGCTATTGGTCTTGCGTGTATGCCCCAAATGGACGCGTGCCGCCTCCGGTGGAAGGCCGGCCTTGATCAGACCATCCAGCGCTTCGAACGCCTTGAACGTCCCTGCGCCCAGAACGAGGCGCCTGATTCTGGAGGCCGCCGGATCGGCGCGCAGTGCCTTCACGCCATCTGGTGTCGCAAAGCCCGATACAATCCGTGCCTCAAGGCACTTATTCAGCCGATCCCGGATCGTCGCCGCAATCTGACGTTGCGGACGGACGTGGAGGAAGGACACTGACAGGCTCATTCAAAGCATCCTTTTCAGACCGGCCAACATCCGGGACCGCGACCGCTCGAATACTTTCCGCTATCCCTCGCGAGAACCCGAACCATCCGCCGAGTGCATGGGTTCGACAATGCGAGCTGCCGGGCGGACGTCCAGACGATCGACGACGTCAGAAGGCCGAAGCCGTAGATCAGCTCGGTTGACCCAGACGGCCGCGATCAACTAGCAGTTGGCTAAAACATCTGCCTTCATCTATCTGCTGCTCTATGCGCTGCCTGTTTTCTATTATGGCGGTAGGAAACCACGTCGGACCACGGTTGATCAGAAAGCTCGATTAAATCAAATAACGTCTTACCGATATATTTCTCTAGTCGGCGAAAAATGGCGTCCTGCTCATTTATTCCGGAGACCATGGCTTCAAAGCGCGCTCCCTGGTGAATAATAGATGTCCGCAGGCCATTCTGACGTCCGTGGGCATCTCGGAAACTGGTTAGGCGTTCGAAATCATTAAGTATTTCTTTGTATTCATCGGCGGTCTCAGCAATATGGGCGGCGATTTCGCGCTTGACCTTCTTCATGGATTGGTAGTCGTCAGGGAAAGTCAAAAATTCCATCAAAGACATGCACCGGATAAACTTCGCCGTCAGGCTGTTCGCCTCCATTGCTTCGGAGTAGAGCGTAAGGGCGCGCCGCGCAATATTTCCGGTCTCACCAGAACCTATGCAAGTCGTAGACGGCGAATCATCGACTTCCAGACCGAGCCCAGCGACAAGGAGATGCGTCACGACCTGACCCGCGATCACATAGGCTTCATGATCAGCGATCGCATAGAAGACTGCGGCAGAAAACGGAGAGCCGGCGTCGAGAGTACCTACGCGACCCGGCAAAGTGTCGGCCAGATGAAGACGGCAGAAATCGAAGCGCAGTAGGTCCATCGCCATTTCGCCGCGCTCAGACATTTCCCGGATCAGGTCGCAGTGAAAGCGATGGTCGCCTGACAGGAATAACTCCCAATCTATGAAGGTCGTGAAGGCGATCAGTGCATGCTGTTCAATGTCTTCGATACTGACCCCCGTCGCGGCACACTCCAACCAGCCGAGGTCATCGCCTTCATATCCAACAGCCTGACCGTCGACGGGCATCATTCTCCCGAGTTCATCGGCTGGAACCCACACCACGCGAAGCTCGGACAAGTCGAGCGTTGACGCGGGGTAGAAGACAAAGCCCTCGATAGAGTCAATCTTGTTGGCCAGAACCAGTCGCGGCACCGGCATGATACAGAGCTGTGCGCCCTGGCGAAGTCGGCCCGCGAAGTCATCGAGAGCGCTGTATCTCACTTTGCGCTCCCTGCTAGCGCAAACTCAACCTCAATACCGGCCAGATCCTTTGCCACGCTTGGCACATGAAGTCCGACCAACTGTTGGCTGTGCAACGCCGCTAGATCGCTGACACCCTCAGCGAAACCGCCGAGTTTGAAACGGGTGATGACCTTTACCGTGTCGTTGCCGGCCGCCGGAACGCGCTCGATGGCGCCTTCGTTAATTAAGGGGTAGATCACGCGCAGCCCTCCGGCTTCCGCCGCCACTGCGTGGGTCAGTTCCCTGCTCCACCCGGTATCGACCAGTCGGACGGTCACGCGGCTACCTCCTGCTGTTCAGCCGGCTCCAGCGCCTCGTGAAGCAATACTTCGAGGAGGCGGGCGCGGGTCGTCTCGGTGCTGGCGAGGGTGGCCTCCAGCCGGTCGCACAGCGCCATGAGGGCATCGACCCTAGCCACGATGCGGTGTTGTTCGGCGAGGGGTGGGATCGGTAAGGGCAGCGGCTTGAGCTTTGCAGCCTTGATGCCCTTCGCAGTCAATCCCGTGGAATGCTCTTCGATGAGGCCCTGCATCACGTCGCTCATGATCGCGAACATAAGATAGCGCGTGTCGATCTCCGCATAGGGTTGGAAACAGATAACCCGTTGTGCAAGAGCGAACGGTTCCTCAATCTCGTTGATGCAGATGTTGGCGAGCGGTGCCTCGGTCGTGAAGAATAAGTCTCCAAGCTGCGGGAGACCCCGCGTCATCCAAGCCTTGAATGTTTTCTCGGCGATGAACTCTCTGGGCTCCCGATTAAGGCTGCCCATCCTGACATTCTTGGCCGTTATCAGCGGAACGCCTTCGGTCGTCTTGGGCGGGGTTCTGCCGCGATAGTCGATGAAGAGAAATAGGTTCTCGAAAGACTCCGCAGACCAGCCTCGGGGCAACTCGACTGACAGCCCAGCTGGATCGGGTGACGGTGCGGGCTTGATCCTCGCATCGCCTGTCTCGCGTTTTGCGGCCGTCTTTGCGTTCGAGATCCGCTTGACCAACTCCGACGCCGACTCGTCCGCGGGATCCTGCTCCACCAGCCTCCCGCGGACGGCGAGGTCGAGGATGGTCTGGCGGAGTTGCTTGATCTGGTCGGGGCGGGATGTCAGCGCGGGGAGTGCATCGAGGGCGAAGCGGGCGTGGGAGCGGAAGGTGTCGGCGTCATTGTCGGGCACGGTCAGGCGGGCAAGGCCGGCGGCGGTCAGCCGGTCGCGGGTCGCCTCGCGCGCGGTGCGGGCCGCCTCCAGACGATCCAGCAGCGCCATCAACTCATCGACCTTCGCCACGATGCGGTGCTGTTCGGCGAGAGGTGGAAGGGGGACCGGAAGCACCGCGAAGTCTTTGTCGTTGATCGCAGGATAAGCTTGGCCGCGTTGGTACTCTTCAACAGCTCCGACCATGAACGGGCTGCGCAATGTAATCCAGAGATACCACGGCAGTACGAGGCCATGACCGTTCAGAATGGCGAACGCGGTGCTCGCAATTGGTGTTGGGTCGAAGTCATGATCCAAAACAGCGACGTTCAGCAGATAGGGCCGGACACACGAATAAAGGACATCACCCTTCACGGCGACCTTACGAGCACGGCTCGGGGCTTCATCTTTTGCCAGCACCTTGGGATCAGCGACGATCCCGGCTTCCTTGTTGATCGCGCTCACGTCGATGTAGGTGAAGGCAGTATCAGGAACGCGCTGGCCACGATCGCTGGTGATCTCCCTGATTCGAACCCAACACCAATTGCTTGGGAGGTCAAACGGCTGTGACTTCATGGGAGGAAGCTTTTTCGGCTTCTTGATCTCCCCTGCTTTCACCAGCCGTGCCTTCTCGGCCGCAATGCGCTTGAGTAGCCTCGCCGCCGGCTCATCCCCCGGGGCCTGCTCCACCAGCTTCCCACGGACGGCGAGATCCAGCACAAAGCGGCGAAGACGTTCCACTGCGTCCGGTGCATCCGCAACGCGCTCATACAGGGCCAGCAGCCGCTCCGCGTTCATCGCGCCAGCGCCTCGGACAGGATCGCCTTCAGTTCGTCCCGGATCGCTACGACCTCCGCTTCCGCGCCGTTCAGCTCCGCCAGCAGGGATTCCGGATCGCCGTGATCCTCTTCCACCTTGTGCGGGTTCTTGATGTCGAGGTTGTAACCGCGCGCCTTGACCTCCTCGGCGGTGACCTTCCAGGCCCGCTCGCATTCCTCGCGGCCCTCGCGCCCTGCCCCGCCCCACCAGGTGGTGCAGTCGGCCAGATGCTCCAGCCGGATCGGCCGGGTCATGGAATAGGCCTTCTGGGCCTCCGGAACCTGGTGTTCCCAGTACCAAGTCTCCTGCGTCGGCCTTCCCTTCTCGAAGAACAGCAGGTTGGTGCCGATCGAGGCATAGGGGCGGAACACCGAGTTCGGCAGGCGCACGATGGTGTGCAGGTTGCACTCCTCCATCAGATGCTCCTTAAGCCGGGTCTTCACCCCCTCCCCGAACAGGGTGCCGTCGGGCAGGACGACGGCGGCCCGGCCGCCGGGCTTCAGGCGTCGGACGATCAATGCCAGGAACAGGTCCGCCGTTTCCCGGGTGCGGAAATGGGCCGGGAAATTGGTCTCGATGCCGTCCTCCTCCTGCCCGCCGAAGGGCGGGTTGGTCAGCACGACGTCGACCCGGTCCGACTGGCTGTAGCTCGTGTATGGCCGCGCCAGGGCATTGTCGTGGCGCACGAAGCCGGGATCCTCCATCCCGTGCAGCAGCATGTTGGTGACGCAGAGCATGTGCGGCAGCTGCTTCTTCTCGATCGCCTGGAGGCCGTTCTCGAGCTGCCATTCGTCGGTCGGCTTCTTCACGTAGCGGTCCCGCATGTGACGGATCGCGCAGGTCAGGAAGCCGCCGGTGCCGCAGGCCGGGTCCAGCAGCAGTTCGCCAGGGCGCGGGTCGATGCGCTCCACCATGAAGGCGGTCACGGCACGGGGCGTGTAGTACTCCCCGGCATTCCCCGCCGACTGCAGGTCGTTCAGGATCTGCTCGTAGATGTCGCCGAAATGCTGCCGTTCCGACAGGATATTGAAGTCGATCTCATTGATGCGGTTCACCACCTGCCGCATCAGATGGCCGGACTTCATGTAGTTGTAGGCATCCTCGAACACGCCGCGCACGACCCGCCGGCGGTCTCCCGGCTGCCCGGTCAGTTGCAGCCCCTTCAGCGCCGGGAACATCTCGCCGTTGATGAAGTCCAGAAGCGCGTCGCCGGTGATGCCTTCCGGATCCGCCGCCCATGTCCGCCACCGATAGGGCGCTGGCACCGGCGAGCGGTAGTCGTCGCGCCTGATCTCCAGTTCCTGGTCCTGGTCGTCAATGATCTTCAGGAAAAACATCCAGCAGAGCTGGCTGATGCGCTGCGCATCGCCGTCGACGCCGCTGTCCTTGCGCATGATGTCCTGGATGGCCTTGACCGTGGTGCGAACAGACATCGACCGCCTCTCTATTGCAGTGCTGGACGCGGTTCATCCCAGGCTTCTAGCTCACTTGCCGTCAATATCTGAACTGGACGAAGTTCCTCCATGAGATCCACCAATTCTTCATTGTTACCCTGAGATGGCAGATCTGAGACAAGATCCGCACCGACCAATGTTTCGATAAGAATGCGAAAACTCCAAGACATCGCAAAATCCGACCAATATTTTTCAAAATGGTTCGAAGCAATATTCACTTTACCATGAACACCCCATACTCTTCTCTGCAGCTCGTGCGGGGAAAAATGCACTGAACGAGACGTACCCTGGTACAAGTAATTATACTGTTTCTCCCGACCCACTTTACGAGCCACAAAGGCTACTGGCGGTTGCGATTTGCCTCTCCGCCACCCTAAAGATGCGCCAATACTTTTGAGTTCTTCATCCGGATCACCGACACCATGCTCAATTCGCCTTGAAAGTTTCTTCGTAAAACCTAGTTTTCTTATTTCACTTTGGCCTAGATATTGTTTTTGATATTGATGGCTATCCAACAGCTCCTTTTTTGTAAGAAGTTGTACGAGAGAAAGGCTAAAATCATCATTCTTTTTTAAATATTCTATCCAAACAAGCTCTTCATAGGCAGGTCGAAGCAAGGTCACACCAAAAGATCCATGGCCAGCCTTGACCAATGCGAGGATAGCGTTTGCAGCTTCAAACTGGCGAATGACCGCCGCGCGCTTTACGAACTCAAACGTCTGCTTATTTGCTGACCCTACCCAACTATAATCTTTTAAAAGTGCCACCTGCGGTGCGACAAGGTCGCGAACGGCATCACAAACTTCCTCGATTCTACGCTCATTTGACGCGCTATCACGCACTTCGTTCATAAAGAGCATCCTGTATTTCATGAACTGCTCGCTGAAAACCGGCCTTGCCCCCGAAGGCGCGTATCAGTTCGACCGGCGTGCCGATGTTTGAAAACGGCGTTATGCGCAGCACGTTGGCGTCGACGATGTTCAGAACACCTTCGTCCGCGTACTTGTTCAGCAGGGCATCCAGCACCGCACGCGCCTGGCCCCCATGCTTGGCGAACACATCGCGCTTGCGGACATTCTCCGCCCGCTCGCGCCGGGTCAGCGGCTTCGCGTCGAAAGCGACATGGCAGACCAGGTCGAAGGGGTCGAGATCCTTGCCCAGCTCCGCGGTCAGGACATCGAGCGGCAGGCCCTCGGCTGCCAGTTCGTCCACGATGGCCTGCTTCCGGTCCGCCTCCGACCAGCGCTTCAGGAAATCGTCCATGCTGGCGAAATGGCGCTTCAGCGCCTTCCGCGTGAAATCGCGCAGGCTCTCTGTGATCAGTTTGCCATTGGCGTCGAGATATTCGACCCGTTCCGCCACGACCTTTGCACTGACGCCGTCGACATAGACCTTCCGCGACTCGCCGAGACCGCCAGGCCCTGCCGGCAGGCCGGGATCGACGACAGTGCCTTCGTCGTCGTCATCGCCGTACTGCTCGCCGGGGTCCGGCCCTGGATCGTCGTCGGGGGGCGCGACAGGGTCGTCGTCGCCCGGCTCGTAGATCTGCACCGGATCGCCGTCGAAGTCCGGGTCGACGAAATGGCTCGTCGCGCCCCGGAAATCCATCAGGGTGAAATAGTACTTGCCGGTATCCTCATGCACCCGGGTGCCCCGGCCCAGGATCTGCTTGAACTCGGTCATCGAGCCGACCTCGCGGTCGAGCACGATCAGGCGGCAGGTCTGTGCGTCCACCCCTGTGGACAGCAGCCGCGACGTCGTCACGATGACCGGGTAGTGCGCTTCCGGGTCGATGAAGTTGCCGAGTTCCGCCTGCCCATCCGTGTCGTTGCCGGTGATCCGCATGACGTAGCGGGCATTGCCCGCCACCAGATCCGCATTCTCGTTGATCAGGGCCTGCCGCATCCGGCCGGCATGCTCCTGGTCGACGCAGAAGACGATGGTCTTCTGCATGCGGTCGCCCGTCTCCTTCAGGAAGGCCGTCACCTTCTTCGCGACCAGCTTCGTGCGGTCGTCCAGCACCAGATTGCGGTCGAAATCCTTGGTGTTGTAGATGCGGTCCACAACCTCTTGGCCCTCACGGTCCAGCTGGCCCTTCTCCGGCCGATAGCCTTCGACATCGCGGTCGATATGGACCTTCACGACCTTGTAGGGCGCCAGGAAGCCGTCATCGATGCCCTGCCGCAGCGAGTAGGTGTAGGCCGGTTCGCCGAAGTAGGAGATGTTGGAGACGTACTGCGTCTCCTTCGGGGTGGCCGTCAGGCCGACCTGAATGGCACCTGAGAAATATTCCAGGATCTCCCGCCAGGCCGAATCCTTCGCCGCGCTGCCACGGTGGCACTCGTCGATCACGATCAGGTCGAAGAAATCCGGGGAGAACTCGCGGAACAGCTTCTGCGACTCATCCGGCCCCGTGATCGCCTGGTAGAGGCCAAGGTAGATTTCGTAGGCGGTATTTATCCTGCGCTTCTTATCGACCGCGATAGCCTGCTGCTCGACAGACCCGTCGGGCCGTTCGATGGTCTTGGCCTGGGTCGACAGTTTCGCCATTGCCCCGCCGAAGGGGCGGAAGTCGTTCACCTGGGTCTGGTCGATCAGGACATTCCTGTCCGCCAGGAACAGCACCCGCCGGACCCGCCCAACCTTCCACAAGCGCCAGATGATCTGGAAGGCCGTGTAGGTCTTACCCGTGCCGGTCGCCATGACCAGCAACACGCGGTCCTGCCCCTTCGCCACAGCCTCGACCGCGGCGTTGACCGCATTCACCTGGTAGTAGCGCGGCGTCTTTCCGCTGCCGTCGTCGTAATAGTCCTGCAGCACCAACTGCTCGCCGGCGGAATCCAGCCCCTTCCAACTGCGATAGCGCGACCAGAGCTCGGCCGGCGGCGGAAAGCCAGTCAGCGGCAGATCCACCTCGACCGGATTGCTGGCGCCGGTGCGGTCATGGAAGACGAAGCCGTCGCCGTTGGACGAAAACACGTAGGGGATGTTCAGGGTCTCGGCATAGCCCAGCGCCTGCTGCATACCGTCGCCGATAGTGTGCTTGTTGTCCTTCGCCTCGATCAGGGCGATCGGGATGTTCGGCTTGTAGTAGAGGATGTAGTCGGCGCGCTTTGCCTTCCCCCGGGCCACCAGCTTGCCGCGCACAATGATGCGGCCCCTGGTGAAACCGACCTCCTCCCGTATCTGGAGCATTTCGTCCCAGCCGGCGCTGCGCAGCGCCGGCGTGATGAACTTCGTGCAAATGTCCCGTTCAGAGAGTGCCTTCTTGTCCATGGGCAAAGCCTACCCGATCGGCGATGGATGCCGATAGGGTTGTACTGACAGTTCCGGTCACACGTCACCGACCCCAGTCGGCCACCGGGCAATCCGTCGGCGTCAGCTGACCTGTTGCCGCCAGACCCAACAACCAGAATCGACCTGCCTCAGCCCTCGCCCAGGTCGTTCAGCACCGCGACCAGGGTCGCCGTCTCCGTGCCCCGGTTCACCCAGGCATGATTGGTCTGGCGCTGCACCACGACGTCGAACGGCTTCATCTCGACCTCGCCCTCGTCCAGCAGCAGGGTCACCTCGCCCTGCAGCAGGATGATGTAGTCGATGGTCTTCGTCTTGTGCATGCCGGGGTGGCGGGTTCGGTCGACCAGGTCGTCGCTGGCGCCGATCGCTTCGAACGCCTTCGCCATCAGCTCGTAGCGCTGCGCCTCCGGCATGCTGGCGGTGGCACCCTCCGGCGGGATCTGGAAGAAGCGGAAGACCGAGCCGCCCTTCGGCGGGTTCAGGCGGACACTCATGTCCGCCTCCTCTGTGGTGGCGGCCATATCCGCGCCCGGCTCATGGCGCCAGAAGTCGCGCAGGCCGGCATCGCCCAGCAGCGCGATCTGGTGCGGCGTCTGCTCGTCCAGCAGGATGCGCGAGCGGCCATCCTCGCCGTTCACGGTGACGATGCGACGGAACGACTGGGTCATTACCCTCCCCTCCCTATTCTATTTTTTTGCGAATTGCCGGCAGGCGGTCTCACGCCGCCTTGGCGTATCCCGCGATCGCCTGGCCGAAGGCCTCGAACAGGGCGCGGTTCACCGGATTGGTCTGCGGATCGTATTCGGCGTGCCACTGGACGCCGAGGGCGAAACCCTTGGCGCCGTCGACCCGGATCGCCTCGATCGTCTCGTCCTCGGCCACGCCTTCCACCACCACCCGCGGCCCGGCCTGCATGATGCCCTGGCCATGCAGGGAGTTCACCCGGATCAGGTCGCGGCCCATGATCCGCGCGAAGGCGCCGCCGGGCACCAGGCGGACCTCGTGGCGATCGGCGAACACGACCTCCTGGTCGGGATGGATCTCGCCGTTCGGCAGGCGCGGCATGCGGTGGTTCATGCGGCCCGGCAGTTCGCGGATCTCCGGGTGCAGGGTGCTGCCATAGGCCACCGCCATCTCCTGGAAGCCGCGGCAGATCGCCAGCAGCGGCACGCCGCGGTCGACGCAGGCCTCCACCAGCGCCAAAGCGAGCGAATCCCGGCGCGCGTCATAGGGTTCGTGCGCCGGATCCTCCGCCATGCCGAAGCGGGAGGGATGCACATTGGCGCGCGCACCGGTCAGCACGATGCCGTCCACGGTCGCCAGCAGCGATTCCATGTCGGTGATCTCCGGACAGCCGGCGAAGGTCAGCGGCAGCGCACCGCAGACCTGCGCCAGGGACCAGAGGTTGCGTTCCCCCACCAGCTGGCAGGCGAAGCGGTTCTCGATCAGGTGGTGATTGCCGATCACGCCGACGACGGGCCTGGTCATGCCAGCCACCTCCCTGCGATGCCCCTCATGCCGCCGCCCGCAGGTCGGCGAAGGCATCCTCCAGCCGGTCGAGCGCGTCTTCCAGGATCGGCCTCGGGGTGGCGAAGTTGAAGCGCAGCCAGCTTGCCCCGCCCGGGCCGAACTGCTCCCCCGGGCTGGCGAAGATGCGCGCGCCTTCCGCCACCCGCCTTGCCACCTCCTCCGGCGGCAGGCCGGTGCCGGAGAAGTCCACCCAGCCCAGATAGGTGGCGGCCAGCCGCATCGAGCGGGCACCGGGCGCCGCCGCCTCGATCCGCGCGTCCAGCAGGTCGCGATTGCCCTGCAGGTAGGGCAGCAGCGCGTCGAGCCAGGCCTCCCCGGTGCGCCAGGCGGCCTCCGTCGCGGTCATCCCGAAGCCGTTGTAGGAGCCCAGGCCGGCGGCATTGATCCGCGCGTCCAGCTTCGCCTTCAGCTCCGGGCTGGTGGTGATGCAGGCGCCGACATGGGCGCCGGCCAGGTTGAAGGTCTTGGTGGCGGCCATGCAGGTGATCAGCCGGTCCGCCACCTCCGGCGCGGCGGTCAGGGTCGGCACGTGCCGCGCGCCGTCGAACACCAGGTCGCAGTGGATCTCGTCGGAGACCAGGATCAGGTCGCGGTCGATGCAGAGCTGCGCCAGGGCGCGCAGTTCCTCCGCCGTCCAGACCGTGCCGCCCGGGTTGTGCGGGCTGCACAGGAACACGGCGCGGCTGCGCGGGGTCAGCTTCGCCGCCATCCCCTCCAGGTCCATGACGTAGCGGCCGTTCCGTTCCTGCAGCGGCACATCCAGGATGGAGCGGCCATTGGCGCGGATGATCTTTCGGAAGGCGTGGTAGGCGGGCGGGAAGACGACGATCTCGTCGCCGGGCGCGCTCACCGCCTGCTGGATCAGGCCGAGGGCGGAGACGATGCCCGGCGTCGGGCTGACCCAGGCCGGGTCGACCTGCAGCCCATGGCGCCGGCCGGCCCAGTCCGCCAGCGCCGCCGCCCAGGAACCGGTATCGGCGTAGTAGCCGTGGGTGGCGCGCGCGACCTCTGCCATCAGCGCCTCTGTGACACCGGGCGGCGCGGCGAAATCCATGTCCGCAACCCACATCGGGATCGCATCCTCGGCCGTGATCCCGGACAGCTTCGCCATGCTGTCCCACTTCGCCGCGTGGCTGCCGCGGCGGTCGATGATGCGGTCGAAATCGAACATGAAGAGGACGGTCCTGGTTGCAGCTGCACAGCCCGCGGCGGCGGCGCGCCGCCGGGTTCATCCAATATCTAATGGACCGGGCCGGCACAAATCCAGCCATCAGCCCGAGATCGCCGGAATGCGGCCCGGCCGGGCCGCAGATATTGCCACCGTCAACCGTTTGGAAATGCCCGGTCGATAACTTGTCGAGCCGACACCATCGGCCGGCCGGCAGCGTTCAGGTGGGAAGAAGACAGGCGCGCCGGCAGGCAGGTCAGACAAGAGGGGAAAAAAAAGATGTTCCGATCGCTGTCGATCCGTGCCCGCATGGCCGGAATGGCCGCCTGCGCGGTGATCGCGCTGGCGGTGCTGTTCGCCATCCAGTATGTCGCCGGCCGCGACGTGGCCGACGCCACCGCCCGCACCCGCGCGATGCAGGCCGACATCACCACAATCTCCGCGCTGCAGCTGGCGAACACGGAGATGCTGCTGGCGGCGATGGATTCCATCATCGACAAGGAAGAGGGCCGCATCCAGCCGGAGCGCAAGCAGGTCATCGACGACGCAGTTGCCCTGATCCGCGGCAATGCAGAGACCGTCCGGCGACTGGCGCAGACGGTCGGGCGGCCGGACCTGGCCCAGGGTTTCGCGCGGGACTTCGACGCGGTGGCGCAGGCGATCCAGGTCGACCTGGCGGCGGCGATCGCCAGCAATGCCGGACCGGAGTCCTTCGCCCGCCTGGATGACGTGATCGACGACAGCGGCGAGCGGGTGGCGGAGACCCTGAGCCTGGTGAAAGCGGCGGGAACGGCCGCCGTCGCAGAGGCGCTCGACGACACCGAGGCGACGGTCGACAGCGCGGTCACCGGGGCGGTCATCACCTTCCTCGCCGCCCTGGCGATCCTTCTGCCGCTGCTGGCGATCGTCACGATGAGCATCGTCCGGGCACTGTCCGGCATGACCGGCAGCATGCGCCGGCTGGCCGACGGCGACCTCGCCGTCGAGATCCCGGGTGCCGATCGCGGCGACGAGATCGGCCAGATGGCGCGCTCCGTCCAGGTCTTCAAGGACAATGCCGTGGAGGCAGAGCGGCTTCGCCAGGAACGGCAGAGTGCCGAGGAACGGGCCCGGGAGGAAAAGCAGCGCGCGATGCGCGAACTTGCCGACCGCTTCCAGGCGGAGGTCGGCGAGGTCGTCGCCTCCGTGCGGCAGGCCAGCGGCAGGCTGGACGGCACGGCACAGTCAATGTCCGACATCGCAGAGCGCACGAGCGCCCAGGCCGAGGCGGCCTCGACCGCCGCGCAGACCTCTGCCTCCAACGTCGAGACGGTCGCCGCCGCGACCGAGGAACTGAGCAGCTCCACCGCGGAAATCGGCAGCCAGGTCGCGAAATCGACCGGCATGGCGAAGTCGGCGGTCGAAGAGGTCGGCAATGCCAACCGGCAGGTGCAGAGCCTGGCAGAGGCCGCGGAGAAAATCGGCACCGTGGTCGACTTGATCCGCGACATTGCCGAACAGACCAACCTGCTGGCGCTGAACGCGACGATCGAGGCGGCCCGTGCCGGGGAAGCCGGCAAGGGCTTCGCCGTCGTCGCGCAGGAGGTGAAGTCGCTGGCGACCCAGACCGCCAAGGCCACCGGCGAGATCGGCGGCCATATCTCCCGCGTTCAGACGGAGACGAGGGACGCCGTCGGCGCAATCGATTCGATCCGCAGCACGATCGCGCAGATCGAGGAAACGGCCTCGTCGATCGCCGCGGCCGTGGAGGAACAGGGCGCCGCAACCGGCGAAATCTCCCGCAACATCCAGGAGGCGGCGTCCGGTTCGCAGGACGTGACCCGCAACATCGACGGGGTCAGGGCCGATGCCCAGACCTCCGGCGGTGCCGCGGCCGAGTTGCTCGACTCGGTGCAGGAGATGTCGCGGCAGACCGAGGCGCTCGGCGACCGTGTCGATCGCTTCCTGAAGGAAATCAGCGCGGCCTGAAGCGACCGCGCCGGGGCCGACGATCAGGGGCGGACGAGCCGGGGCGGACGATCCGGGGCCCGACGGCGCCGGCTGCCCCTACTCCGCCGGTGCCTTCGGCGACCAGAGGATGGTCTGTGCCTCCTTCTCGTAGGCCATGCCGTCCGGATAGCTGATCGCCTCGAACTGCAGGCCCCAGGGCGCCTGGAAGTACATGATCGTCTGCCCGGCGGCCGGCCCTTCCTGGACCGGCAGCGGGCCCAGGCGGGTGGCGACGCCCTTGCCTTCCAGATAGGCCTTTGCGGCGGCCACGTCGTCGACATAGAAGGCGATGTGATAGCCGCCGATATCGCTGTTGCGCGGCGTGGCGTCGACCTGGTCCGGCGCGGTGTACTTGAACAGCTCGATATTGGAGCCGAAGCCGCAGCGCAGCAGGGTGATCTCCTCGATCACCGCGCGGGGATGCACGCCCAGCAGGTCCTGCATGAAATTGCCCTTGTCGTCGCGGAACGGCCCGAAGGACATCGCCTTTGCGCAGCCCAGGACCTCGGTGAAGAAGGTCACCGCCTGCGCCATGTCCGGCACCGTGATCCCGGTATGGTCATGCCCGCGCATGCCGGGGATGCCCCCCGGGCTGCCACCCGGAACGCTCTGGGCCCCGGCGCCGTCCGCCGCCGCCAGGCTGCCGCCCCCGCACAGGACGGCCAGCATCGCGGCGGTCCGCGCCGCCCGCCGAATAGCTTCACCCATCGCTGCAACTCCCCTCATGTTGTCCGGCATGGCCCATGGTCGCCCCTCCGGCCCGACACGTGTATTCTGGTCGGAAAGTGTAGCCTGAGCAGATGCGGCGGTCGCCCGCGTTGCGGAAGATCTTTGGATTTGCCTTCCGCCCCGCTATCACAGGCGGTCATTTCCGCCACCGGACGCCGCCGCCGCCGCCCGAGCATGCCCTGTCCCAGCCTGATGCGACATCCCGCACCGTGATCCAGCCCGACGACATCGCCTTCGACATCCTGTTCGAGGCGGCCCCCAATCCCTACGTGCTGATGGACCCCGCCTTCGGCCTGGTCTGGATGAACCAGGCCTATCTGCAGGTCACCATGCGGACCCGGGAGGAACTGGTCGGCCGCAACATGTTCGAGGCCTTTCCCAGCGACCCGGATTCCGAGAGCCACCGGCAGCTCCGCAGTTCCCTGGAGCGGGTGGTGCAGACCCGGGCGGCCGACCAGATCCCGCTGATCCACTATGCCATCCCGCGCCCCGACGGCGGCTTCGACGAGCGCTTCTGGAGCGCCACCCACACGCCGCTGCTGGACGATGACGGCGCGGTGCGGCTGATCCTGCAGCACACCGTCGACGTTACCGAGCTGCAGGTCCTGCGCGGCCTCGCGGCCCGCGCGCCGCGGCACAGCGCCGTCACCACCCAGGTCGAGGGCTCGGTGCTGCGGCATGCGCAACGGATCGAGGAGAGCAGCCGCGCCCTGGCGCAGGAGCGCGACCAGCTGCGCCAGCTGTTCCAGCAGGCGCCCAGCTTCATGGCGGTGCTGGAAGGGCCGGAGCATGTCTACACCCTGGCCAACAATTCCTATGCCCGGCTGGTCGGTCCGCGCCAGCTGCTGGGCCGGCCGGTGGCGGAGGTGCTGCCGGAAGTGGAGCGCCAGGGCTTCGTGCGGCTGCTGGACCAGGTCTATGCCACCGGCCGGCCCTATGTCGGGCAGGCCGAGCGGATCCTGCTGGAGAACCCCAACGGCGGCCCGCCCGACGAGCATTTCCTGGACTTCGTCTACCAGCCGATCCGCGACGGCGAAGGGCAGATCTCCGGCATCTTCGTGCAGGGCCATGACCTGACCCGCCAGAAGCAGGCGGAGGCCGCGCGGCAGGCGGAGACCCGCGCCCTGGAGGTGCTGAACCGCACCGGCGCGGAGGTCGCCGCCGAACTCGACCTCGACCGGCTGGTGACCAAGATCACCGATGCCGGCGTCGAGCTGTCGGGCGCCCGCTACGGCGCCTTCTTCTACAATGTCGAGGCGGAGATCGGCGCCGCCTACACCCTCTATGCCCTGTCGGGCGCACCGGCCGAGGCGTTCGAAGGCTTCCCGATGCCGCGCGCCACCGAGCTTTTCGGCCCCACCTATCGCGGCGAGGGGGTGGTGCGCTGCGCCGACGTGCTGGTCGATCCGCGCTACGGCCGCAGCGGCCCGCATCACGGCCTGCCGGAAGGGCACCTGCCGGTGCGCAGCTATCTTGCGGTGCCGGTGAAGTCCCGCTCCGGCGACGTCATCGGCGGGCTGTTCTTCGGCCATCCGGATCCCGGCATGTTCAGCGACCGCGCGGAGCGTCTGGTGCTGGGCCTCGCCGCGCAGGCGGCGGTCGCGATCGACAATGCGCGCCTGTTCCAGGCGGCGGAACGCCAGATCGCGCAGCGGCGGGAAGCGGAGAATGCGCTGCAGGCGCTGAACGCCACCCTCGAGGAGCAGGTCGCGGCCCGCACCGCCGAACTGCGCGAGAGCGAGGAGGCCCTGCACCATGCCCAGAAGATGGAAGCGGTCGGCAAGCTGACCGGCGGCATCGCGCACGACTTCAACAACCTGCTGCAGGTGATCGCGGGCAACCTGCAGCTGCTGTCGAAGGACGTCGCCGGCCGGGAGAAGGCGGAGGAGCGGCTGCAGAACGCACTGGCCGGCGTGGCGCGCGGCTCCAAGCTGGCGGCGCAGCTGCTGGCCTTCGGCCGCCGCCAGCCGCTGGCGCCGAAGGTGATCAATGCCGGCCGCCTGATCGCGCGCCTGGACGACATGCTGCGCCGCGCCCTGGGCGAAGGTGTGGAGCTGGAGACGGTGCTTGCCGCCGGCCTGTGGAACACCCTGGCGGATCCCACCCAGGTGGAGAACGCGCTGCTGAACCTGGCGATCAATGCCCGCGACGCGATGGACGGCCATGGCCGGCTGACCCTGGAGGCCGGCAATGCCTATCTGGACGAGGGCTATGCCGCCCGCCATGACGTTGCGCCCGGCCAGTACGTGATGCTGGCCGTCACCGATACCGGACGCGGCATGGCGGCGGAGGTGGTCGACCAGGCGTTCGAGCCCTTCTTCACCACCAAGCCGGAGGGCCAGGGGACCGGCCTGGGCCTGAGCCAGGTCTACGGTTTCGTCCGGCAGTCAGACGGTCATGTGAAGATCTACAGCGAGCCCGGCGAAGGCACGACGGTGCGGATCTACCTGCCGCGCAGCCGGGACGCCGAGGATGCGCCCACCCCCCTCGACCGTGGCCCGGTGACCGGCGGCAGCGAGACGGTCCTGGTGGTGGAGGACGATGAGAATGTCCGCACCACGGTTGTCGACCTGCTGTCCGACCTGGGCTACCGGGTGCTGATGGCGAAGGATGCGCAGAGCGCCCTGATCGTGATCGAGAGCGGCGCCGCCATCGACCTGCTGTTCACCGACGTCGTGATGCCCGGCGCCCTGCGCAGCACCGAACTCGCCCGCAAGGCAAAGGAATTGCGGCCGGGTATCGCGGTGCTGTTCACCTCCGGCTATACCGAGAATGCCATCGTCCATGGCGGCCGGCTGGACCGGGATGTCGAGCTGCTCAGCAAGCCCTATGCGCGGGAGGACCTGGCCCACAAGATCCGCGAGGTCCTGCGCCGCAATCGCGGTGCCGGCGACAAAGAGGCGGCTGCCGGCGACGACGGCCGCCGGCATGCGGATGACGGCCGCGCCGCGGATGCGGCGGGTGGCATGGATGACCGGGCGGCCGACAATCGGCCGACGGCGCCTGCCGCCGGCCTGCGCATCCTCCTGGTCGAGGACGATGCCATGATCCGCTGGTCGACGGCGGACATGCTCGCCGACCTCGGTCACCAGGTGGTCGAGGCAGGCGATGCGGCCGCCGCCCTGGCAGCGCTGGACAGGGACGGACCTGTCGACCTCCTGTTCGCGGATGTCGGGCTGCCGGACCGGCCGGGCGGCGAGCTCGCGCTCGAGGTCCGCCGCCGCCACCCGCAGACCGGCATCGTCTTTGCCACCGGCCGCGACGAGATGCCGTCGGAGGTCAGGGACCTGCCCGCCCCCGCACCGATCCTGCTGGTCAAGCCCTATGACGAGAGGCGGCTGTCCAGCGCGCTGCGGAACGCCCTGCCGGCCTGAACCCGCTGGCACCTGCCGCCGCCAGCGTTACGCGGCGGTGGAGAGCGCGTCCTCCCTGCACCCCCGCACCGCCGCAGCTGCCGGTCAGAGCATGTAGTCGCCGCCGTTCATGTTCATGCTGGCACCGCAGAAATAGGACCCTTCGTCGGAGGCCAGCAGCAGCACCGCCGGCGCCACCTCGCCCACCTCGCCGAAGCGGCCGGCCGGCAGTTCGCCCTTCTTCATCTCCAGCCAGTCCTGCGGGATCGACCGCAGCAGCGGCGTGTTGATCGGCCCCGGGCAGAGCGCGTTCACCGAGATGCCGTCGCGGGCGACCTCATAGGCCAGGCTCTTCACAAAGCCCAGGACGCCGGCCTTGGCCGCGCAGTAATGCGCCATCGTCGGCGCCCCCTTGTGCGCCAGCTGCGACGAGGTGCAGATGATCCGGCCCCAGCCCTTCGCCTTCATGTCCGGAATCGCCAGCTTCGACGCCAGGAACACGCTGCGCAGGTTGACGTGCATCATCCGGTCCCATTGCTCCACCGACATCTCCTCCACCGGGCTGGTGAAGTCGATGCCGGCATTGGCGAACAGGATGTCGACAGGCCCGAAATGCGCCTTCACCTTGGCGAAGGCGTCGGCGATCTGCCCCTCGTCCGCGGCATCGGCCTGAACCGCAAAGGCCGCGTCGCCAAGCTCGCCTGCCAGCGCCTGCGCCGCCTCGAGGTTGAGGTCCACCAGGGCCACCTTCGCGCCGGCGCCGATGAAGGTCCGCGTCACCGCCTCGCCGATGCCGCTGCCTGCGCCCGTCACCAGCGCCACTTTGCCGTCCAACCTGAACATGCCTTCTCCCCTCTGCCGTAAGCTTCGATGCGCTGCCCGTTGCATGCCTATGCGAATCCGGACTGGCATGCATTAGGAATATCGGGGTAAGCTGCGGGCAAGCAAAAAATATTCAGTACAAGAAACTCGCGGGGGTTACGGCAGACGGCATTCCGGGGCCTGGCGGCAGCCAGTCCAGGACCCGGGTGCGGCTTCACAGCGGGCGATGCGTGGATCCTGGCGCGCCCGCCAAACCAAGGGGGCGAACCATGAAAGACAAGAACCTCATCCTTCCCTCGACCTTCCCGCTGGACCGGCGGACCCTCCTGAAGGGAAGCGCCGCTGCCGGCGGGCTGGCCGCGTTCGGCGGCACCCTGGGCGCCTTCCTTCCCGGCCCGATGGGCGCGCGGAACGCATTTGCCGCATCGCCGCCGCACACCCTGGTCATCGCCTCCCCTGCGACGCCGCAGAGCCTGGACAGCGAATTCGACGTCTCGCTCGGCACCTTCGAGGCGGTCGCCGCCTGCTATGACAGCCTGGTCGAGTTCGCCAAGATCACGGCGCCGACCGACCCGGACGCCCGGCGCGAGGATATCGACGACTATCCCGACAAGCCCGGCCGCGTGAACATGGTCGGCAAGCTGGCGGAGAGCTGGGAGATCGCCCCCGACAGCAGCTGGATCAAGTTCAAGCTGCGCGAAGGCGTGAAGAGCAACTGGGGCAACGAGCTGACCGCCGAGGACGTGGTCTGGACCTGGCACCGCAAGCTCGGCCTGGAGGCGATCGGCGCGTTCTTCGCCAACACGATCAGCTTCAAGCGGCCGGACCAGATCAAGGCGGAAGGCAAGTACGTCGTCTCCCTGACCCTCGACAACCCGAACCCGCTGCTGCTCAAGATCCAGCCGAACCTGTACAGCCCGATCTACGATTCGGTGAAGTGCAAGGAGATGGCGACCGCCGACGATCCCTGGGCGAAGAAGTTCCTGGAGAACAACACCGCCGGCTTCGGCCCCTACCAGATCACGCAGCTGGTGCGCGGCCAGCAATGCGTGTTCGAGGCGCGCGACGATTACTATCGCGGCAAGCCCTACATGCACACGGTGATCATGAAGGAGGTGCCGACCTCGGCGAACCGGGCGCAGCTGCTGCAGGGCGGCGCGGTCGACATCGCCCAGTACCTGCAGCCGCTGGAGCTGATCCGGCTGTCGAAGTCACCCGGCGTGGCGGTCGACACGATCCCGGCCACCTTCATGCTGTGGATCGAGCTGAACGCGAAGATCAAGCCGTTCGACAATATCGACGTGCGCCGCGCGATGAACTTCGCCTTCCCGCAGGAGCAGGTGCTGAAGACGGTCTTCCAGGACCTGGCGCAGCCGCTCAACGGCGCCCTGCCCGCGCTCTATCCCGGCTTCAACGAGAAGTACTACGAGTTCCACAAGCAGGACCTGGCACAGGCGAAGGAGCTGCTGAAGAAGGCCGGCATGGCCGACGGCTTCAAGACGGTGCTGTCGTACAATGCCGGCGACCCGGTGCAGGAGCCGACGGCGATCCTGTACCAGTCGGCGCTGAAGGAGATCGGCGTCGACCTGCAGCTGCGCAAGGTGCCGGCGGCGACCTTCTACAACTTCGTCTCGCAGCGCGAACAGCCGATGATCTTCTACTACGACAGCCCGTGGTGCCCGGATCCCGGCTACTCGATGAACCTCTACTTCCACTCCAAGTCGTTCGTGAACTACAGCAATTACACGAACGCCCGTGTGGACGAGCTGATCGACGCCGCCGCGCGCACCGCCGACAACGACGCCCGGCTGGAGATGATGGACGAGGTCCAGAAGATCGTGATGAAGGAAGCCCCCTGGGTCTTCGTTGCCTTCACCAACTATTCGATGGCACGGCGCGACGACCTGAAGGGCTGGACCTACTACACCTCGAACAACATCCGCTTCCAGGACTTCTATCGCGACGCGTGACCGCCGGCGCACCGGCCGGAGGCGGATCCCGCCTCCGGCCGGCCATCCGCCTGCTTTCGGCACCCCAAGGTGCCGGAATCCCGTTTCCTGAATCCCGTTTCCTGAATCTCCCAGGCGCAGAGTGAATCCGTAGCATGGTCGAGTCCGCGGGCATCGCCGCCGCCCCCCCGCCAGGATCCGCCCCGGAAGGCGCGGGCCGGAAGACCGGCGGCTCCTTCGCCTTCGGGATGCGCTTCCTGCTGGCGTTCCTTCGCACCCGGCCGATGTTCGCGCTGGGCTATGTCATCGTCATCGCCGTCGTCCTGATGGCGATTTTCGCCCCCTGGATCGCCCCCTACCCGCCGGAGACGGCGAACCCGGAGGATTATCTGCAGCCGCCCAGCTGGAACCACTGGCTGGGCACCGACGCCACCGGCATGGACGTCCTCAGCCGCCTGATCTACGCGCCGCGGGTCGACCTGACGATCGCCGTCGTCGGCACCCTGATTTCCGCCGTCATCGGCACCTTCATCGGCACCGTGGTCGGCTACTACCAGCAGCTCGGCGGGGTACGCAGCTTCGGCGCCGGCTTCGTGATGCGCTCCGCCGACGTGCTGCAGGCCTTCCCGGTCTTCGTTTTCGCGATCGCCCTGGTCGCCATCTTCGGACAGAGCCTGCAGAGCATCATCGCCGCAATCGCCTTTGTGAATGCGCCGATCTACCTGCGGCTGATGCGCAGCCAGGTGCTGTCGATCCGGAACATGCGCTTCGTGGAGGCCGCCTATGTCTCCGGCGCCTCGGACCTGTCGATCATGCTGCGGCACATCATCCCGAACGCCATGGCGCCGATCCTGAGCCAGCTGTCGGTGAATATCGGCTGGTCGGTGCTGCTCACCGCGGCGCTCAGCTTCGTCGGCGCCGGGGTGGAGGCGCCGACCCCGGAATGGGGCAGCATGATCGCCATGGGCTTCCAGAACATCATCACCGGGCAGTGGTGGCCGTCGGTCTTTCCCGGCATCGCGCTGGCCCTGACCGTTTTCGGCTTCGCCCTGGTCGGTGCCAGCGTGGAGATCCTGGCCGACCCGGCCCGGCGCCGGGCCCTGGCCGGCAGCATGGAACGGCGGGCCGCCCCGGCGGAGGCCGTCTGATGCGTATCGCCCGCTATATCGGCAAGCGCCTGATCTTCATCCTGCCGCAGCTGCTGGGCATCATCCTGGTCAGCTTCCTGCTGGTGAAGATGATCCCGGGCGACCCCGCGGTGCTGATGCTCGGCCCCTTCGCCAGCGACGAGCAGCTGGCCAGCATGCGCAGCCAGCTCGGCCTGGACGGCACCATCCTCGACCAGTTCTGGATCTACCTGACCGGCCTGTTCGAGGGCGATCTGGGCACCTCCTGGCAGACCACCCGGCCGGTGCTGGAGGACCTGCTGCAGCGTTTCCCCGCGACCCTGGAGCTGATCACCCTGTCGCTGCTGCTGGCGCTGCTGATCGGCATCCCGCTCGGCGTCGCGGCGGCGTACTTCAAGCGCTCCGTGGTAAAAAAGTTTTCCGACTATTACGGCCTGCTGGCCGGCGCCCTGCCCGACTTCTGGCTGGGGCTGGTGCTGATCTACTTCTTCTACACCCTGCTGAACTGGGCGCCGCCACCGCTGGGCCGCATGGGAATCGCGGTGCTGGCGCCGCCGCCGGTGACCAACTTCGTCATCATCGACAGCATCCTGGACGGCAACTGGCCGGCGCTCTGGTCGGCGCTGGGCCACCTGATGCTGCCGGTCATCACCCTGGGGGTGATCAACGCCGGGCCGATCCTGAAGATGACCCAGTCGACCATGGAACGGATGCTGGAATCCGACTTCGTCCGCTATGCGGAGATGTGCGGCCTGCCCGAGGGCCAGGTGATCCGCCAGGCGTTCCGCAACTCCCTGCCCTCGGTCGTCACCATCGTCAGCGTGCTCTACGGCTTCCTGATCGGCGGCGCGGTGCTGGTGGAGATCGTCTTCTCCTGGGGCGGCGCCGGCCAGTACGCCGTGCAGGGCGTGCTCAATGCCGACATCAACCCGGTGCTGGGCTTCGTCCTGTTCTCCGCCATCCTGTCGCTGGTGATCTACCTGCTGGTCGACCTGATCTATTTCACCATCGACCCCAGGATCCGGGACTAGGGACTACGAGCTAGGGACTGGGGAGCAGGGATTGAGTCACAGGACGCAGCGATTGAGATGAGTATGGCCCGCACCGACCGCACCGCCACGACGGCAGACCCGGACCGGACGACAGAAGACGCGACCGCGCCCGATGCGGGGCCTGCCCGGCCGATCCTGTCGGTGCAGGGCTTGAAGGTCAGCTACCCGGTCTATGCCGCGGAACCGGTCCGTGCGGTGCATGAACTGGACCTGCAGATCGCCCCGGGGGAGATCGTCGGCCTGGTGGGTGAATCCGGCTCCGGCAAGACCAGCCTGGCACGCGCCATCATGGGCCTGCTGGTGCGCCCGGGCCGCATCGACGGCGGCAAGGTCAGCTTCGACGGCCGCGACATGCGGGCTGCCGGCGAGGACGAGCTGCGGGCGATCCGCGGCCGCGACATCGCCATGGTGATCCCGAATCCGCGCAGCGAACTCGACCCGCTGGTCACCGTTGGCCGGCAGATCGCCAATGTCGCCCGCGCCCACCTGAAGATCGGCCGTGCGGAAGCCGACGAGATGGCGATGGAGATGCTGAAGGCCGTGCAGATCCCGGATCCGGCACGTCGCTTCAGGGCCTATCCGCACGAACTGTCGGGCGGCATGGCGCAGCGGGTGGTGATGGCGATCGCCCTTGTCTGCTCGCCGAAATTCCTGATCTCCGACGATGCCACCTCCGGCCTGGACGTGACGGTGCAGGCCCAGGTGCTGGAACTGCTGCGCCGCCTGGTGCGCGACCAGGGCGCGGCCATGATGTTCATCACCCGCGACATCGGCATCACGGCGCATTTCTGCGATCGGGTCGCGGTGATCTATTCCGGGGAGATCGTCGAGGAGGCGCCGACCCTCAGCTTCTTCGAGAACCCGATGCATCCCTATTCGGTGATGCTGCTGGCGGCGTTCGCCCACAATCCGCGGCTGCGGGAGAAGTGGCACAAGCCGCTCGCCTCCAACGCCCCCAGCCATGTCGCGACGGGGTGCGAATATGCCCCCCGCTGCGTCCACGCCGAGGCGGAATGCAGCCGGGTGCGGCCGGCACTGCGGGAACTCGCGCCGGGCCATCGGGTCCGCTGTCATTTCCCGGTGCTGCGCGATCCCGATGGCGCGCCCGCCGGTGCTCCCTCCGACGCCGGGGAGGCCGGGCAATGAGCGCCGCCCCCGTGCTGCAGGTCGAAGGCCTGGTGAAGCATTTCCCGATCGGCGGCAGCCGCAACGTGGTGCGCGCGGTGAACGGCGTGAACCTGGAGGTGGCGCGCGGCGAGACCCTGGCCCTGGTCGGGGAATCCGGCTCCGGCAAGACCACCGTCGGCCGCTGCGTGCTGGGCCTGATCCCGCAGACCGCCGGCCATATCAGCTTCGAGGGCACCCCCGTCGACCGCCGCCGCAACATTCGCTCCCGCGACCTGCGGGGCCGGATGCAGCTGGTCTTCCAGGAGCCGGCGGAAAGCCTGGATCCGCGCATCCGCGTCGCCGAGACGATCGCCGAGCCGCTGCGCTCCATGGGCGTGGGACGGGAGAACCGGAAGCGCAAGGTGGCCGAGGTCGCCGCCCGCGTGGGCCTGCGGGACAGCACCCTGGACCAGTTCCCGGCGGAGCTCAGCGCCGGCCAGCAGCAGCGGGTCGGCATCGCCCGGGCGATGATCACCGACCCGGCGCTGATCGTGATGGACGAGCCCACCTCCGCACTGGACCCGACGGCGCGGGCAGAGATCATCGACCTGCTGATCCGCCTGCAGAAGGAGCTCGACACCGCCTATCTGTTCATCTCCCACGACCTTTCGACGGTGCGCTATGTCAGCCACCGGGTGGCGGTGATGTATCTGGGCATGATCGTCGAGCAGGGCGCCTCGGCGGAACTGTTCAGCCATCCGCGGCATCCCTATTCCGTCGGCCTGCTGTCCTCGGTCCTGCTGCCGAACCCGAAGCTGAAGCGGGTGTCGGAGGTCGACCTGAAAGGCGAGATCCCCAGCCCGATCGACCTGCCGAAGGGCTGCTATCTGGCCGGCCGCTGCCCCTTCGCCGACGATCGCTGCCGCAGCGAGATGCCGCCGCCGGACCCGATCGGGGGCGGTCACTCGGTCTGCTGCTTCCACCACCGCACCGCGCTGGAGGGGCGTGCTGCGCTGGACTATTTCGACGAGTTCCAGGCGGAGACCGAACGCCTGCTGGGCGCCGGCCGGCGCTAGCCCTGCCCTGCTGCCAGATAGGGCAGCGCATCCTCCAGCCCGTCCGTTGTGCCAAAGCGCTGCAGCAGGCGGGCATTGCCGGGGGCGTAGCGTTCCATCAGCGCAGTGGAGATCAGCTCCCGCTGCCGGGCGCCGACCAGGGCACGCGATTCGACCAGGTGCCGCAGCTGTTCCCCCACCTCTGCCCCCGCCACGCGGGCGAAGGCATCGCCGAACCGCGCCGCCGTCTCCTCCGGCGGGCGCCGCCGGTTCTGCAGCGGCTCGCCCGGGAACAGCTCCACGCAGTCCAGGATGCCGAGCCCGCGCAGCCAGGCTTCGCCGGGAAAGCTGTCGCGCCGGTCGTCGAAGCTCCACAGTTCCAGCCGCAGCTCCGGCAGGGGCGCGGCAAGATGGCCGGCCAGGCGGCCGACATAGCTCTCGTAGTCGAAGGCGTAGAAGTAATAGGGCCCCATGGCGAAGCCGCGCGCGGCATCGTGGATCAGGTAGTAGCCGACCCGCATCGCCTCGAAGAACATGAACAGGGGATCGGTCATCAGGCTGTTGCCGATCGTGTCGTAGACGCTCCAGAACATCGCGTCCTGACGGCGGATGAACAGGACCAGGGTGATGCGCGACGCGCCGGCGCGGTACAGCGCCTGCAGGAAGCCGGGCGCCATGTCGGGGCGGCACAGGAAGCCGGTAAAGTCCTCCGACGAGATCAGGGCGCAACGGGCGCCGTCCGCCGCCGCCGCCTGCACCATCGCCGCCGCCGGCCCCGGATCGCCGTTCAGCGCCGCCCAGGAGGCAAGATGGGCCGACGACCGCCCCGGATGGGGGTCGATGCCATAGTGGATGCCGGCCTGGCGCAATCGCTCGCGGTTCAGGGTGCAGAGCATCTGGATGAAGGTCGTGCCCGTCTTGTGCAGGCCGATATGCAGAACGAGGTCCATGTCGCCGGATGGCCGGTTGGGTTGCGTGTCGCGGCACTCTAGCGCCCGCGGCGCCTCATGCACCCCCTGCCGGCGTCGGGCCGCGTCGCCGAAGGGGGCGACCTGCAGGCGGATTGCCGCTAGCCTGCCTGCCTCGGACAGATCGACCCAGAATGCATGAAGGTGGGGAGGATGAAAGTGGATCAGGTGGCGAAGGCCCTGGCGGAAGCCCGGCGCAAGGCAACGGAACTGGCGTCCTTTCCGGGGGAGGCGCCGGCCGACCTCGCCGCCGCCTACGCGATCCAGGACCGGACGGTCGCGGCCAGTGGACGTGCAGTGGCCGGCTGGAAGGTGGCGATGATCCCGCCGCCGCTGCGCGACGCCCTCGGCGCCGACAGGCTGGCCGGGCCGATCTTCGCGGATTCGGTGCAGGAGGCCGGTGCCGAAGGCAGCCTGCAGGTGCCCGTCTATCCGGGCTTCGCGGCCCTGGAATGCGAGTTCGTCCTGCGCCTGGCCCGGCCCCTCGACCCGTCCGGGGCACCTTTCACGCCCGACAGCCTGGCTGATGCCGTCGCCTCCCTGCATGCCGGGGTGGAGATCGCCTCCAGCGTCGTGGCGGGCAACGGCGATGCCGGCCCCTGCCCCACCGTGGCCGACCTGGGCAACAATGGCGGGGCGATCATCGGTCCGGCGATCCCGGACTGGCAGGACAAGGCGCCGGCCGGCCTGGTCAGCCGTATGGCGGTCGACGGCGCGACCGTCGGCGAGGGCAGCGCGGAAGCGGTGCCCGGCGGGCCGCTCGCCGCGCTGGCCTTCCTGGCCAACCTGCTGGCCGGCCGCGGCATCGGCCTGAAGGCGGGCGACATCGTCCTCACCGGGCAGACCAACGGCGTGCACCGCGTGAAGGCCGGCCAGTCGGCGCGGGCGGAATTCCCCGGCGTGATGGCCCTCGACCTGACGGTGACGGCCAAGCGGCCCGTCTGACCGCCTGTCAAGGCAGGCCGCCGCCCTTTGCCGCCATCGCCTTTTCCCGCACCCCGGACAGGGTGAGCCGGGTGGAGACCCTCTCCGGATCCATCGCCAGTTCGATCAGCGCCGCCCGCCCCGATTGCCGCGCCCGTTCGAACGCCGGCAGGAAGTCCGCCGTCCGGGTGACCGTCTCGGCATGCGCCCCCATGGCCTGCGCCAGCGCGGCGAAGTCGGGATTGGCCAGGTCGGTGCCGACGATGCGGGTCGGATGCTCGCGCTCCTGGTGCATGCGGATGGTGCCGTACATGCCGTTGTTGAACACCAGGACGATGGGGCGGCCGCCATGCTGCAGGGCGGTGGCGAGTTCCAGCCCGGTCATCATGAAGCCGCCATCGCCGACGCCGCAGACCACCAGGCGCTCCGGCGCCGCCAGGGCGGCGGCGACCGCCGCCGGCACCGCATAGCCCATCGCGCCGCTGGTCGGCCCGAGCTGCCGGCCGGGGCGCCCGTAGAGCAGGAAGCGCTGCGGCCAGCCGGTATGGTTGCCGGCATCCAGGCAGACCACCGCATCGGCCGGCAGAACCTCGCGCAGGTCCGCCATGATCCGGCCGGCATCCAGGTCGCCGTCATAGGCGGGCGGTGCGATCGCCTCCAGGAAGTCGGCCCGCGCCGCCTCCCGCCAGGCGCGCCAGCGCGACGGGTCCACCCAGCCGCAATCGGCCACCGCGGCGGCAAAGGCGGCAGGTGCGCTGGCGATGGCCACGTCCGGCGCATAGACCCGGCCCGGCTCCTCCGCGCTGGCATGGACATGGATCAGCTTCTGCCGCGGTGCCGGCGGATCCAGCACGGTATAGCCCTGCGTCGTCATCTCCCCCAGCCGGGCACCCACCACCAGCAGCAGGTCGGCCGCCTTCATGCGGCCGATCAGGGCCGGCGGGCCGGAGGTGCCGAGATCCCCGGCAAAGCAGTCGGAGCGGTTGTCGAACACGTCCTGGCGACGGAAGGAACAGGCCGCCGGCAGGCCGTTCGCCTCGGCGAAGCGGCGGATCTGGGCGCAGGCCTCGTCGTTCCAGCCGGCACCGCCGACCAGCAGCATCGGCCGCTCCGCCGCCTGCAGCAGGGCACGCACCGGCTCCAGCGCGGAAGCAGCGGGCGCCGGCGCGACCGCCACATAGGGGGGTGCATCGGGTACCGCGGCGATCTCGGTCAGCATGTCTTCCGGCAGCGCCAGCACGACCGGCCCCGGCCGGCCGGAGGTGGCGGTGTGGAAGGCGCGGGCGATGTATTCGGGGATCCTGTCGGTGCGGTCGATCTGCGCCGCCCATTTGGCGACAGGGCCGAACATCTGCCGGTAGTCGATCTCCTGGAACGCCTCGCGGTCCAGCATGTCACGCCCGACCTGGCCGACCAGCATGATCATCGGTGTGGAATCCTGCGCCGCGGTATGCACGCCGATCGCGGCATGGCAGGCGCCGGGGCCGCGGGTGACCATGCAGATCCCCGGCTTTCCCGTCAGCTTGCCATAGGCCTCCGCCATGTTGGCGGCGCCGGCCTCGTGCCGGGCATTGACCAGGGTGATGCGGTCCGCGGCATCGTGCAGCCCGTCCAGCACCTCCAGATAGCTTTCGCCGGGAACGCAGAACGCCATCTCCACGCCGTGCAGCAGCAGCTGGTCGACCAGGATATGGCCGCCGGTCCGCGGCTTCAGGTTCGGCGCCGCCCCCTCGCTCGCCGGTTCGTCACTTTGCGCCATGGCCCGGCTCAGTCGCGCTGGATCAGTTCGATGCGATAGCCGTCCGGATCCTCGATGAAGGCGATGACCCTTGTCCCGCCCTTCAGCGGCCCGGCGGGACGCGGGATCTTCACCCCCTCCTTCTCCATCGCCGCGCAGGTGGCATAGACATCCTCCGCCGCCAGCGCGAGATGACCGAAGCCGGTGCCCAGGTCGTAATCCTCTTCCTGGTCCCAGTTGTGGGTCAGCTCGATCACCGCCTGGTTCTCCTCCGCGCCATAGCCGACGAAAGCCAGGCTGAACCGGCCGCCCTCGAAATCCGCCCGGCGCAGCAGGCGCATGCCCAGAATGCGGGTGTAGAAGTCCAGCGAGGCGTCGAGGTCGCGCACCCGGATCATCGTGTGCAGCAGGCGGGTCGGCGCTGCCGCCCCAAGGACCGACCCGGTTGCCGTCGCAGTTGCTGCCTCGCTCATCACTGTTCTCCTTGGATCCGATCGGCCCGCCGTCTGGCGGGCATCCTGTTCGGGGGCGCCGTGCTTGTCTACAGGCCTGCCGGCCCGGCTATTTCTCGTCGAACCGGTCGATGCCGTCCCAGGCCGTGCCGTTCTCCGCCAGCCGGCGGTTCCGCGCCAGGGCCCGTGCCGCGGCGGCATCGTCCGGCGCCGCCTCCAGCCGCCGGGCGAACAGGGCGGCGGCGCCCGCATGGTCGCCGCCCTCCTGCAGCGCCATCGCCTCCTCCCACAGCGGCAGCATCGCGGCCAGAGGGCCGTGCAACTCCCCGTCCCGCTCCGCCAGAAGCTCGTAGACCGGCAGTGGCGCGGCGACCCCCTTGGGCTGCACATCCGCCACCTTGCGGAACAGGAAGCGGTCCTGGACGGCGTTCCGCACCGCGGCGGAGACCAGGATGTCGGTGCCGTATGTCCGCGCCAGCCCTTCCAGCCGCGCCGCCAGGTTCACGTTGGCACCGATGGCGGTGTAGTTCATCCGGTCGGAGGAACCGACATTGCCCACCACGCAGTCGCCGCTGTGCAGGCCGAAGCGGGTCGGCATGGCCGGCAGCCCCTGCGACACGAGGTCGGCGTTGAAGCGATCCAGCCGGTCGCGCGCGGCCAGCACGCCACGGCAGGCGGTGGCGACATGGTCAGGTTCCGGCCGCGGTGCGTTCCACAGCGCCATGACGGCGTCGCCGATGAACTTGTCGATCACCCCGCCATGTTCGGAGATGGCGCGGGTCATTTCCTCGAAATAGAGTGAAGTTCGCGCCATAAGTTCTTCAGGTTCAATGGTTTCCGACTGTGCGGTGAATCCGGTCACGTCGGAAAAGAGGATCGTCACGGGCCGGCGCTCGCCACCCAGTTCGGCACTGGCGCTGCCGGCCATGATCTCTTCCAGCAGGCCGCGCGGCACATAGCGCGCGAAGATCCGCAGCGCGCCCTTCATCCTTGAGATCGACCGCGCCAGCCGGTCGATCTCGAGGATCACCGAATGCACCTCACCGCCCGGCGCCAGGTCCAGGCGGCGGATCCGGTAGGCCTCCGCGGCCAGCCCGGTCAGCGGTGCCGCGATGCGGCGGGAGACCAGCCAGATCACCGGCAGCGCCAGCAGCAGGGCGACCCCGCCGGCGATCAGGGCATCGCGCTGGATGCGTTCGATCGGGCCGATGAAGTCCGACACCGGGGCCGCGACCAGAAGCAGGTTCACCGCCCCGGAGGCGGTGTCCAGCGGGGAAGCGGCGCCCAGATATTCCCGGCCGTCGACATCGAAGCGCAGATGCGTGTCGCGCCGCAGGCCGCCTTTCGGCAGTGCCGCCCGCATGCGGCTGAGGACATGGTCCTCCAGGTCGGAGACATGCACGCGCCGGTCGCCGGCATCGCCCCGCTGGCCGCGCAGGACAAGTTCCGGATCGGCATGGGCGAGCAACCGTCCCTCCGCATCGACGATCGCCAGGGTCGCCTCCGGCGACACGCTCTGCTCCGCCAGGAAGTCGGAGAGGCTGTCCAGGGTCAGGTCGAGCCCGAAGACGCCCGGTTTCTCGCCCCCGAAGCGGCGCGACATGGTGATCCCCAGGGTATCGTAGCTGGCGAAGGTATAGGGTTCCGTGACATGCCGGGCGGAATCGGCAAAGGCGGTCCCGAACCAGGGCCGCGGCCGCGGGTCGAAGGCCGGGCCGTCATCGGCATGCCGCCCCAGGGAGCGGCCGGCCGCGTCCAGGAACGCCCAGTCCTGCTGGCGGCTGCCATCGTCGCGCAGATAGACCAGCCGCTCGATGAAGCGGGTCCCGACCGGCGCCTCCATCGTCGAGAGCAGCCCCTCCATGTCCGGGCCGCGCACCGCGATCACCTGCACCGCGGTGCCGTCGCCATAGCCCAGCAGGGCGGAATAGAGGGTCGGATGGCTGTCCAGAAGCTGCCGCAGATAGGGCAGCATCGGGTTCTGCCGCGAGTCGTGCGCCACCTGCAGGCCGGGCAGCAGTACCGTGGAATCGGTCAGTGCCTCGACGGTGCCGAACAGCCGCCGGGTGCGCTGGCCGACCTTGTCGCTGACCTCGCCGATCAGGTCGTTCGCCGTCTCCAGCGCGGCATCGGCGGTGGAGCGGTACATGAACCAGGTCACCCCGCCGACGATCAGCATCGCCAGGACCAGGAAGATCGAGAAGATGTTGACGTAGAGCGGGAGGTGCAGCCGGCGGCCGGGTGCCGCAGGCGGATCGCCGGCGGCCTCGCCGCCGGTTCCTGCAGGGGCGTCCTTCCCGGTCATGCGGTCCCGGCGGCCCTGCGCCCGCCTTGCCTGCGCCCTGCCCCGTTCAGCCGTTGCGGCCGGCGATGCCCATCTCCTGGAACTGGTCCAGAGCCTTCGGATTGTAGGGGCCGATCGCATTGCCGCCATCGACCGGCAGGATGACGCCGGTGATATAGGCCGCCATCGGCGAGGACAGGAACTGCGCCACGCCGGCGATCTCGGATTTCTCGCCCCAGCGGCCCAGCGGCACCGCCGCCTTCGAGGCCGCCTCCGCCTCCGGCGTCGGGGCCAGCCGGCGCATCCCCTCGGTCTCGGCGATCGGACCGGGGGAGATCGAGTTCACCCGGATGCCGTCGCGTGCCCATTCCATCGCAAGGGTGCGGGTCAGCATGTCGATTCCCGCCTTGGCGGCGCAGACATGGCTCTGCAGCATCATCGGCACATAGGCCTGCGGGGCGGAGATGTTGATCACCGATGCGCCGGGCTTGGTCAGGTACTGGTGCGCGGCCCGCATCACATGGAAGGTGCCCATCAGGTCGATCTCCACCACCACGCGGAAGCCGTTGGAGGACATGCCGGTGGCGGGCGCAACGAAATTGCCTGCCGCGCCGCTGACCAGGACGTCGATATCGCCGAACGCGTCATGGGACGCCTGCAATGCGCCGCTGACCGCCGAATAGTCGCGGACATCCGCCGCGAAGCCCAGCGCATCGCCCTCGCCGCCGCCGGCCGCCTGGGCGGCCCGCAGCTCCTCCTGCGCGGCGGCGACCTTGGCCTGGTCCCGGCTCATCACCGCCACCCTCGCCCCCGCCCGGGCAAAGCCGAGGGCGATGCCGAGGTTGATGCCGCTGGTCCCGCCGGCGACAAAGACATGGGCGCCGTCGAAGCGGAAAGGTGAGTCGGTCATGAAAGCTGCTCCTCCATTGCGGGCTTGTCCGTCGGGTCATGTTCCTTTTGCCTGACAGGCCGCGTAAAGTCAGCCGAATAACTGGCGCGGCAGGCCCGCCGGTTCCCGGGGACGAGGAACGGTTCCGCATAGAAGATGCTGACCCTGTTTGAGCAGAAGTGGGTGGCCGAAGTGCGCGCCGCACTGCAGGAGCCGCTTGCGGAAACCGACCGCGACTTCGTCCAGAGCTTCGTGGGCGAGGATGTCTCCGAGGCGGAAGCCATGTCCGACAAGGGCCTGCAGTTCGCCTTCCGCCTGCGCGACCGCTATCGCGGCGGCTATGGCCTGTCCCTCCCCGACGAGCAGGACTGGCTGCTGCGGCCGGAGCGGATCATCGACCCGGCGGCGCAGATGGGCCTGCTGGACGACAGCATCTGCCTGGCGGTGATGGCCTGCCAGGACCCCTCGCCCATGCTTTCCCTCAGCGCCGCGATCCGCCTGGCCCCGCGGGCGCAGCACAGCGCCCTGGTGGGCGAACTGCTGCGGGAGACGGCGGTGGAGACCGCCCACAAGGAGGTCCGCGACTGCCTGGAATATGGCAGCGAGAAGGGTTTCGAAGGCCATGCCCTGCAGCTGATGCGCAAGGTGGCCGACGAACGCTTCCGCGACCTGCGCTCCGCCTGCGTCCGCGACCTGCGGGAGCTGCTGCGCCAGCTGCTGGACGGCGCGGTCGACCCGCAGACCTTCGTGATGCGCTTCATTGCCCTGTCGGAGGGCAATTCGATCAAGGTCGGCGTGTACGAGAGCATGGTCCTGACCGTCCTGCGCAGCCGCACCATACAGCCGCTGGCCAAGCTGACCCTGCTGTCGAACCTGGCCCGCATGCCGACCAGCGTGCGGCGGCAGATCGCCTATCTGGTCCGCGAGCTGTCGGACGATCCGTCGCAGAAATACCTGTCCGACGAGCTCACCTCGGTGGTGGAGCAGCTGCGCGCGCAGAGCGCGGCCGCGCCGAAGCCTGCGCCGGCGCCGCAGGCGGCCGACGCCCCCCATGCGGCCGGCGTGCGCCAGACCCTGCGCGAGGCAACGGGCGGCCGCCGCCCCGCCATCGCGGAGAGGGTCGACCGGCCGAGCTATTCCGGCCCAACCATTGACCAGCGGCTGAAGGAACTGGCGATCGGCGACCAGGGCGAGGCGCCGCAAGCCGGCCGTGGCAGCGCCACCCGCCCGCAGCAATAGCGGCGCGTCGCTCCGGGGGCCGCTCAATCGGCTGCGGCATCCTCCCGCATGCGGCTCTCGCGGTGCTGCCGCAACCAGGCCTCGAACTCGTCGGGGGGCATGGGCCGCGCCAGATGGTAGCCCTGGATCGCGTCGAACCCCAGCTCCAGAAGGGCCTGCTGCGCCGCCGCATTCTCCACGCCCTCGGCAATGCAGCGAAATTCCAGACGCTTGCAGAGGGTTGCCGTCGCCGCAGCAATGGCGGCGCAGCGCGGATCCTCCGGCAGGCCCTGCACGAAACTCTTGTCCAGCTTCACCCAGTCGGCGGGAAGGTCCTTGAGATAGCTCAGCGTTGCAAAGCCGGTGCCGAAATCGTCCATGGCCACCGGAAAGCCGCTCGCGCGGAGCAGGCGCAGCGCCCGGCTGGTCCAGCGGAAATCGGCGACCATCCCGCTCTCGGTCACCTCCAGTTCCAACCGTCCGGGCGGCAGGCCATGGCGGGCCGGAAGACGCCGCAGGAAGCCGATGAACTTCGTGTCGCGCAGATTTCCGGCCGAGAGGTTGATGGCGAGGGCAAGATTCAGCCCTTCGCGTTCCCAGCGGGCCAGGATTGTCGCGGCCTGTTCTGCGACATGGCGGCTGAAGGCATCGACCAGCGCCGTCTGCTCCACCAGCGGCACGAACAGGTCCGGCGGTACATTGCCCCGGCTGCGGTTGTTCCAGCGACAGAGCGCCTCCGCCCCGACGACCCGCCCTGTCGCCAGGTCCAGCTTCGGTTGCAGGTGGAGTTGGAAGCGCCCCTCCGCCAGGTCCCGCTCGAAGTCGCCCAGCAGAGCCAGGATATCGGTGGCCCGCCGGTCCTGCGCCGCGCTGTACCAGACCAGGTCGCGACCATGCTCGCGCGCTGTCCGCAGCGCCAGCTGGGCCTTGCGGAACGGGCGGCCATCCTGTCGATCGTCGGAGGTGACTGGCGCGGCGCCGAGCCGTGTGACCACCGGAAGCAGAACGCCGTCCACCTCGACGCTGCCCTGCAGGCGCGACCGGATATGCTGCACCATAGCCGTCGCTTCCGCGTGGCTGCCGAGAAGCGCGGCGCCCAGGACGCCCGGTTCAAGCCGACCGACCGCCGCTTCACGGCCCAGGATATCGCCGACCACCATGCCGACATGGGCGATCAGCCGGTCGCCGACATCCTCGCCCATCGCGGACGCCACCCGGCCGTGCGACTCCAGGCTGATCGCCAGGACATGCGTGGTACGGTGTCTCACCGGCGTCGGCTTTCCGAGCTGTTGCAGAATCGCCGTGTCGGACAGCAGCCCGGTCCGCGCGTCCCGCCGCGCACGGTTCAGCATCCGCCTGTGCTGCAGGTCCAGCAGGGTCACCGCGACGCCGGCGATGCCGCCGATGGCAAGGAACATCGCCAGACGGACCAACCAGTTTTGCGTCGACTGCATGACGCCGGCGGCGACGTCCAGCGGCATCCAGGGGCCAAGCGCCAGCGCCGCCACGACGGCGGCAAGCAGGCCGCCCAGAAGCTTGAAGATCGCGGCGGAAAGTACCACCGGCATCAGGATCAGGTACGGCCAGGCGTATTGGGTCCCGCCGGTGCCATAGACCAGTCCCGTCGCGGCGCAGATCAACAGAAGGATTGCCGCCGCTGCGGCCAGGCACCAGGCCGGCACGTCGACGGTCGGTGCAAAGAGCGGCCCCAATCGCAGGAATGACCGGTGCACCGTTCCGGTGCGCCGGTCGGCCGCGACACGGCGAGAAGGGATGGCCTCCAGCAGCGGGGGCATCGGCACGTCCTTCAGAGACGATCTAAGGTTGCAGATAACGTTAATAAGGAATATTAATAAATGGTAAATGGGATCGTGAAATTTACCTGCCAGGAACAAAGTTATAAATAAAACGTACTATAATGCCCTGATCACAAATCATTTATTTTGTAGTGCCACGGAAAAAATCAGGTCATCATCAGTATGCCTGCACTCCTTTTTGCTGCATTCCGGTCCGGCAATCGCGGGGGCAGGGCCGGCGGCAGCCGTGGCGCGGGCGCAGCGCCGTGCGCGGCCGCACAGGCGTCTATCCTGTCTGCCGCAGGGTCAGGTCGTAGCTGTAGCGGCCGGCGGGATGGTGGCTGACGGCGATCTCGACGACCCCCTCGGGGCTCGCCTCGTAGCGGCGTTCGATGCGCAGCACCGGGGTGCCCGGCTGAATGCAGAGGCCGGTGGCGACATCGTCGCAGGCCGCCGCCGCCTGGATCGACTGGCGCACCGCGCTGACCCGCAAGCCATAGCGCTGCTCGATCAGCCGGCACACGGCGTGGCGCGCGCGGCCGATGTCCGGCGCCACCTCGGCGAAGCGCGGCGGCAGCCAGATCTCCGTATGCGCGATCGGCAGCCCGTCGGGCGTGTCACGGCGCAGGGCCGTGACACGCGTCCAATGCGCACGGCCGGCTTCGGGAAAGCCGGCCGGCGCGCGCAGGCTGTCCCGCGCCAGCACCTGCAGCCGGGTCGCGGCCGCGTACTGCATCAGCTCTTCCACTGTGGCGATGGAGGAGGCGAAGCGCGGCTGCGGCCGATCCGCCACCACCACCGAGCCCGAACCCTGCCGGCGGCGGATCAGCCCCGCGTCCTGGCAGGCCTTGAGGGCGGCCCGCACGGTGTGGCGGCTGGCGCCGAAGCGCCGGCACAGGGCCGCCTCGGTCGGCAGGCGCTCGCCCAGGGCAAAGCGGCCGCCAGCGATCTCGCCCGCCAGCACCTCGACGATCTCGCGGTAGAGCGGTTGCGCCCGCTCGGCCCTGCTGTCCCGCATCGTCGCGGAACCGGCTGGTTTCACACCGCGCCGTCCTTCCGCAGGGCGGCGATCTCAGCCTCGTCACAGCCCAGGTCGCGCAGCACCGCCTCTGTGTCAGCACCCAGCGCCGGCGCCGCCCGCCGCGGCACCGGACCGCCGCCCAGCCGGATCGGCGACCCCAGCATCTCCACAGTCTCGCCGCCCTCGCGGCGGGCAAAGGTGCCCAGCCGGTCGTGCTCGCGCACGAACGGATTGTCCAGGGCCTGGCCGATATCGTAGACCGGCGCCACCGGGATGCGCCCGCCCAGGTCCGCCATCCATTCGTCGGTCGTGCGCGCCATCAGCGCGCCGTCCAGCAGTTCGGTCACCAGCTCACGGTTTTCCAGCCGCGCCCTGAAGCTCGACAGGCGCGGGTCGGTCGCCCATTCCGGATGGCCCAGCGCCTGGGCCAGCAACGGCCAGAACTTCTCCTTGTTGCACATGATGAACAGCCAGCCGTCCTTCGTCCGGTACAGCTGGCTGGGGGTCAGCGAGGGATGGCCGGACCGCGGCACCCGCCCCTGGACATGCCCGCCGTTCAGGTACCAGGTCGCCAGATAGGTCAGGTTGTGCAGCGCGGTATCGAACAGGCTGACATCGACGTCCTGGCCGCGCCCGGTGCGCCGCGCGCCCTGCACCGCGCCCAGCAGGGCGAATGCCGCCATCAGCCCGGTCATCATGTCGACGATCGACAGGCCGAACCGGGCCGGCGGCCCGTCGGGCTCACCGGTGACGGACAGGTAGCCGGCCTCGGCCTGCATCAGATAGTCGTAGCCCGGCCAGGACTTGCGCGGCCCCTCGCGTCCATAGGCCGACAGATGCGCGCAGACGATCGCCGGGTTGGCGTCCTTCAGTGCCTCGTAGGTCACCCCCAGCTTCTCCGGCAGGTCGCCGCGGAGATTGTCCAGCACCGCATCGGCACCGGCGACAAGACCGCGGAACAGATCCATCCCCTTCGGATGCTTCAGGTTCAGCGTGATGCTGCGCTTGTTACGGTTGAACGCCTGGTGGAAATGGCTGTCGCCCTCGCCGAAATAGAACGGCCCCACCAGCCGCCCGACATCGCCCCCGTCGGCGGGGTTCTCGATCTTGATGACGTCGGCGCCAAGGTCGGCCAGCAGCATGGAGCCGAACGGGCCGGCACCGTACTGCTCCACCGCGATCACCCTCATGTCCGACAGCGGCAGATGGGAATTGTCCGCGCTCATCGCCGCTTCCTCACACCGGGTTGCGTTCGATCAGGCGCTTGGCGATGACGATCCGCTGGATCTCGTTGGTGCCCTCGCCGATCACCAGCAGCGGCGCATCGCGGTACAGCCGCTCGACGATGAATTCCTTGCTGTAGCCATAGCCGCCGTGGATGCGCATCGCCTCCAGGCTGTTCTCCACCGCCGCCTCGGTGGCGAACAGCTTGGCCATGCCGGCCTCGTAGTCCGACCGGTCGCCGCGGTCCAGCGCGTCGGCGGCCTTCTCCGTCAGCAGGCGCGCCGCCTCGGTCCGGGTCGCCATGTCGGCCAGCTTCAGCTGGATCGCCTGATGCTCGCAGATCGGCTTGCCGAAGGTCTTGCGCTGCTGCGCATAGCGCACCGCCTCGTCCAGCGCCGCCTGCGCGATACCGACGCCGCGGGCGGCGACGTTCACACGGCCCAGTTCCAGCCCCGCGATGGCGCATTTCATGCCGCGGCCCTCGACCCCGCCGATCAGGCGGTCGGCGGGGATGCGGTAGTCGCGGAAGATCAGCTCGGCGCTGTCGATGCCCTTGTAGCCCAGCTTCTCCAGCTTGCGGCTGACCTCGAAGCCCTCGCCCTTCTCCGCCAGGAACATCGACATGCCGGCATGGCGCGGCTCCGCCGCCGGGTCGGTCTTCACCAGCAGCGCGAAGCACTGGCCGTGGATGCCGTTGGAGATCCAGGTCTTGGTGCCGTTCACGACATAATCGTCGCCGTCCCGCTTCGCGGTCATGCGGATCGCCTGCAGGTCGGTGCCGCAGTCCGGCTCCGTCAGCGCCAGGCCGCCGCGCAGCTCGCCGGTGGCGAAGCGCGGCAGGAACGCCTCCTTCTGCGCCTCGGTGCCGGTGCGGGCGACGATGTGCGACATGATCAGGTGGGAATTGATGATGCCGGAGATCGACATCCAGACCGCGGAGATCCGCTCGATCACCTTGGCATAGAGGCTGGGACGCAGGCCCAGGCCGCCGTACTGCTCCGGGATGATGGCGCCGAACAGGCCCAGCTCCTTCATCCGGGCGACGATCTCCTCCGGGTAGATGTCGTCCTTCTCCAGCGCATGGACGTAGGGCGCCACGTCCCGCTGCAGGAAGCGGTCGACGCTGTCCAGCACCAGACGGTCCTGCTCGTACTGCCGTTCTGCCTGTTCCGCGCCGCTTGCCATGGCTGCCCCCGCTCCGGTCGAAATTTGTACGGTACAATTTCGACCGGAGCTTCGGCTGTCAAGCGGTGCGCTACAGCACGAAGGTCTTCAGCGGCATCCAGATGCCCATCGCCAGCATCATCAGGTTCTCGGTCAGCGAGATGAGGCCCAGCGGTACATTGCTGCCGCCGCCCACGCAGGCGCATTTCAGTTCCCTGCGGTCGACATAGACCGCCTTGAAGACCGAGACCGCGCCGATGGCGCCGATGAACAGGGCGATCGGCGCGGACAGCCAGACCAGGGCGCCGGCGATCATCAGGACGCCGGCCGCCGCCTCGCCGAAGGGGTAGAGATAGGCATAGCGCACCCAGCGCTGCGCCAGCAGGTCGTAGTTCAGGAACATGGTCGAGAAGCCCTCGACATCCTGCAGTTTCTGGATGCCGAGCAGGGTCATCGAGATGGCGATGAACCATTCCAGGGTGCGGACCGACAGCAGCGGCTGATCCGCCGCCCAGGCCACCGCCAGCGCCATGGCCAGGCCGGCGCCGAAGATCGCGATCACCGGCTGGTAGCTGGTCTCGTCCTCGTCCGCGCTGTCCCTGCCGAAATGGTCGCGCAAGTCGTCATAGCCGCCGATCCGGCGGCCGGCGATGAAGGTCTGCGGCGTGGTCTCGACGCCATGCTCGCGCTGGAAGGCATCGGTTTCCTCCCGCGTCTCCAGCCAGTGGTCGTCGACCCGGTAGCCTTCCCGCTCCAGCAGGTCCTTCGCCTTCAGGCCGAACGGGCAGACATGATCGTCCATCACCATCCGGTAGAGGGTCGCGGTCTCGTCGTTCCGGCTCGCCGTCGCTGCCATTTCATCCCGTCCGGTCCTTGCGCAGGTACCGGTCCGACCGGGACGCATGCCGCCGGCACCGCTCCGCGGAGGCGGCCCGGGGCCGCAGGCTGGATCGCGGAGGGGGTGGCGCAGGCGGCCCGGTCGGCCGGCACCAGCCGTGTCGGATCAACGGCGGGCCGGCCCCGGGGGTTCCACCCGCGGGCAGAGATCGCCGGCGCTCAGCTTGCCGCGGCGGTCCCCGCCTCGGCGGTGACATCGTCGCGCAGCACCCGCTTCAGGATCTTGCCGGTGGCGTTGCGCGGCAGTGCGGGCACCAGGCGCACCGACTTCGGCACCTTGTAGCGGGCCAGGTTGGCGCCGCAATGCTGCAGCACCTCCGCCTCGCCGATCGTGGCGCCTTCCTTCAGCACCAGGACCGCCATGCCGACCTCGCCCCACTTCTCGTCCGGCACGCCGATCACCGCGGCCTCCGCCACCTGCGGCAGGCGCGACAGGACGTTCTCCACCTCTGCCGGATAGACGTTCTCGCCGCCGGAGATGAACATGTCCTTCCAGCGGTCGACGACATAGTAGAAGCCGTCCTCGTCGAAACGCGCGGCATCGCCGGTATGCAGCCAGCCGTCGGTGATCGACTCCCGGTTGGCTTCCGGACGGTTCCAATAGCCCGGCGTCACATTCGGGCCTTTCACCCAGATCTCGCCGATTACGCCCGGCGTGGTGACATCCTGGCCCTGCTCGTCCACCAGGCGCACCTCGGTATGCAGGGCCGGCAGGCCGGTCGAGCCGGCCCGCCTGATCCCGTCCGCCGCATCCAGTACCAGCACGGTCGGGCTGGTCTCCGTCATGCCATAGCCCTGCTGGATGGAGACGCCGTGCTGGCCGAAAAGCTCAATCACGGAGACCGGACAGGGCGCACCGCCCACGCCGCAGATCGTCAGGTGGCTGAAGTCCGCCTTCTCGAAGGCCGGCTGCAGCGACATGAACTGGTAGTGCGCGGGCACGCCGAAGAAATGCGTGATGCCGCCCTGCCGGTCCAGCAGCATCTCCAGCGCCTGGCCAGGGTCGAAGGTGCGCATCACCAGCACCGTCCCCCCGGCATGGAAGGCCACGTTGGCGTAGCAGTTCAGGCCGCCGGTATGGAACAGCGGCAGCACCGCCAGGTGGCAGGTGTCGCTGGTGACATGGGCCGGTCCGCCCAGATTGACCGCGTTCCAGAAGCTCATCCCGTGGGTGATCATCGCCCCCTTCGGATGCCCCGTGGTGCCGGAGGTGAACATGATCGTCAGCAGGTCGTCATGCCCCAGTTCCGCATGCGGCATCGGCTCGCGCTGGCCGGCGATCAGCTTCTCGAAGGCGCTGTCGGGCCGGCCCTGCGGGTCCAGTTCCACCAGTTTGGTCAGGCCGCATTTCTGACCCAAAATCTGAGCTTCTTCAGAAAACTCACTGGAATAGAAAAGAATTTCCGGCGTGCAGTCCTTGATGATGAATTCCAGTTCCGCCACCGCCAGGCGCCAGTTCAGCGGCACGAAGACGGTCCCGGCCTTCGCGCAGGCGAACTGCAGGTCGAACATGTCCGTGGTGTTGTGGGACAGCACGGCGGCGCGGTCGCCCTGCGCCAGCCCGCCCTCGCCCCGCAGCCAGGCGGCCAGGCGGCCGGCCCGCAGGTTCATCTCCGCATAGGTGAAGCGGCGGCCGCTGAACAGGTCGTGCTGCGCCAGCTTCCCGGGGGTCCGCCGCGCATGGTGCGCCAGCCAGTCATAGACCTTGATGGTCATCGTCTCCGTCCCTCATCCTCTTCGTCATCACTGCCATGGCCGCCTCAGCCCGGCCCGCCATCGTCTTGCTGTCCTGCCTCTCCCTGCCGCCAGCGTTCCACGAATTCCTGCAGGACGATCAGGACGGCCCGCGCCTCGGCCGCGCGGCCCGGCACCGGCGCCGCCTGTCCCACAGCCGGCTCTCCGGCCCCCGGGGACGCCGCCGCGACCTCCCGCCCGAGTTCCTGCACCAGGGCGTCGCCGCGGCGCCGGATCACCCGGATCGCCCGCGCATGGGCGTCGCGCCCCATCGGATGATCGATCAGACGGCAGAAGGCAAGCGCCTCCTCCATCCGCTGCAAGCCGCCGCGCAGGGCCGCCGGGGTCAGGCTGCGCCGCGCGTTGGCGCCCTGCAGGTCCTCGAACAGGGCGATCACCAGCAGGCCCATATGGCGGACGAAGGGGGTTGCCACCTCCTCCCCCAGGTCGCGCACGAAATACTGCAGACGGCCACCGGCCTCCTCTCCCTGCGCCAGGACGGAGCGGATCAGGGCGATCGCCTCGTCGACCGCCTCCAGCACCGGCCGCAGCCGCATGCGGGTGGATGGATCGTGCGTTTCCAGGTAGGCGGTGATCTCACGGTCGACATGGCGCACCGCGGTTCGCGCCGTGATGCGGGAAAGATGGCGGATCTGTTCCGCGGCGCGGCGGTCGCCCAGCGCTTCCAGCAGCCAGTGCAGCAGATCCATCCGGATCTGGTCGAAATTGGCGTTGCGCAGGCTGTCGCGCCCGGCACCGGGGTCGGCGCCCAGCGGGTCCGACCCGCCGGCCTCCGCCGCCCCGCCCTCTGCCAGCGCGACGAAGCCGTCCATGACCCGGCGATGATAGCTGCGCCCCAGTCCGGCCAGATCGGTGCAGAGCTTCTGCCTGTAGCGCCGGCCGATGCGCCGGTGGAACAGCCGCGGCCCGGTCTCCTCCAGGAACAACAGAAGGTCGACGGCGGCCGGCAGGTTGACCTCCTCCGCCCGCACCTCCTCGCGCCCGGCCGCACCCGGGGCCGGGAAACGTGCCAGGATCCGCTCGCACAGGGCCGGGATCTGGAGCTCCGCGATCCGATGCTCCAGCGCCGCGAAGTCCACCGGCGGCGCTCCTGCGGCCACGCTGCGCGCCAGCCGCCGTCCGAGGTCGCGCAGGCTCTCCGCCAGCATCTCGAAATCGGCCTTCAGGATGGCGACATCGCCGGGCATCAGGCGCCCCTGCACGCAGGCGCCGACCCGATCGAGCCAGTCCCCGGCAGCATGGCCCCAGGCGGCGTATTCGCGCGCCAGCCGCGCGGCCTCGTCCTCGTCCTCCTCCGCCATGCCGGCTATCCGCCGGAACGCCGGCGACCCAGCAAGAACAGCCGCCGGAAGGGAAACAGCACCCGGCCGTCGGGCTGCCGCGGATAGGCGCGGTGCACCGCGGCGCGATAGGCCTCGACGAAAGCGGCATAGCCGTCGGCATCCAGTGTCTCGCGTACCGGCAGCAGCGCCGTGCCCTGGCTCCAGGTGACGATGTCGTCGGGACCGTCCATCACATGCTGGTAGACCGTCTCCCACAGGTCGAGGATGTCGCAGGCCGGCGCCAGCAGGTCGTAGTAGAAGCCAGCCTCGGCGACCGGATTCACCCGCAGGCGGCCCTCCAGTGCGGCCGCCCAGGGGCCGTCCTGCGCCACGTCGTGCACCAGGGTCAGCGAGGTCGCCCGCAGATAGGCCGGCATCTGCACCGCCAGGATCCCGCCCGGCGCCAGGCAGCCGGCCAGCCGCGGCAGCAGGCGGTCATGATCCTGCAGCCATTGCAGGACGGCGTTGGAATAGATCAGGGCCGCCGGTTCGGGCGGCGTCCAGGTCGCGGCATCGGCTTCCTGCCAGGTGGCGGCGAGGTCCAGCTGGCGCGCCCGCGCCAGCATGGCCGGCGCGTTGTCGACCCCCAGCAGCCTGGCCCGCGGGAAGCGCGCCGCCAGATGCGGGGTCACATTGCCCGGACCGCATCCCAGGTCCACCACCAGGCCCCTGGCCAGATCGTCCGGCAGGTCCGGCACCTGTGCCAGCAGGTCATGCGCCGGCCGTTCCCGATAGGCTGCATAACGGAGGTAGAGGTCCGGCTGCCACTGCCGGTCGGGAGCCACCAGCCGGCCGGCAGCCGCCGTGCCGGGCCCGTCCCCGCCGGAGGAAGGCTTCATCGCCGCGCCGCCTTCCGGAAGCAGAGCAGGAGGTTGTTGGCCGGCATCTCGATCACGTCCGGGGCGAGGAAGCCGGCAGCGTCGAACAGCGCCGCGACGGCTTCCAGGTCGCGCAAACCCCAGCGCGGGTCGCGCGCCCTCAGGCTGTCGTCGAAAGCGGCATTGCTGTCGGCGGTATGCGCCCCGTCGCGGCGATAAGGACCGTAGAGGATCACCGGCGCGCCAGCCGGCAGGAGACGGCCCGCCCCCGCGGCCAGGCCGATCGCCGCCTCCCAGGGGGCGATGTGGATCATGTTCGCGCAGAACAGGGCATCCGCCCGCTCCAGCGGCCAGTCCGCCATCGTCACGTCCAGTTGCAGCGGCGCCAGGAAGTTGTCCAGCGCCGCGATCTCCCGGTGACCGGCGATCGATGCCAGGGCGGATGGGTCCGGATCTGTCGGCTGCCAGTCCAGGTGGGGCAAAGCCGCGCAGAAATGCGCGGCATGCTGGCCTGTCCCGCTGGCTGCCTCCAGCAGGAGCGGCCGCGCCGCTTCCGGCCGGGGCAGGGCCGCCGCCGCCAGCAGCGGCTGCAGGGCGGCCAGGATGGGTTCCTTGTTGCGATCCGCCGCCGCCGCGATCCCCGCCTTGTTCTGCAAGCTTCCCCCTCCCGATTGCCACCCGGGCACGACCCGGCGTGCCGACACAGTCTGGCCCGCAGGGGGCAATGTCGTCCAACCCTTCTCAAACGTTGCCGGGGTCCCGATATACCTGTTTCGATGCGCCATATTATTTGACTGCATATATCGCAATGATATATTTCGGCTGCATTGGTGAGCGAGACACCACTTTCGTGCCGGCGCGCTGCGTCGGCGCCTGACTCTTCATCGGGAGAGACATGGATATCCGGACCCTCTGCCTCGGGCTGCTGACCCAGAGCGATGCATCGGGCTATGAGATCAAGAAGATCTTCGAAGGCCAGTTGCGCCATTTCTTCGACGCCAGCTACGGCTCGATCTATCCCGCCCTGAACAAGCTCACCGAGGAAGGGCTGGTGCGCTGTACCGAGCAGGCGCAGGACAAGCGGCCGGACAAGAAGGTCTATTCGATCACACCGGCGGGCCGCATGGCGTTCCTCGACGAACTGATGCAGCCGCCGGGCCGCGACCGCTACCGGTCGGAATTCGTGGCGACGATGATGTTCGCCGACCTGCTGCCGCCCCGCCATGTCTCCGACCTGATCGACAAGCGGGTCGAGGAATACCGGATCATGCTCGCCGACCTGCAGCGGGCATGCGCCGAGGGCGATGCCGGCAAGGCCTTCGTCGTCGGCCTGGGACACGCGATGTACCGCGCAGGCCTGCAATACCTGGAAGAGAACCGCCACCTCGTCGAGGGAGAGGCGCTGCTGGCCAGCGCCTCCTCGGCCGCCGACTGACCGCGCCCGCCGGCCCGCAGTCGCAGCCAGAAGGAAGAACCTGTCATGGTTCGCAGCTACCTGATCGCGTTTGTCCTGGCCGTCGCCGCCATCGCGTGGATCGCCTCCGGCGAGCTGGGCCTGACGGCCGATTCCAGCAACGGGACCGTTGCCGGGGAGACGGCGGCCGCGTCCGGCAATGCCCCGCCGGAGGAGGCGGCCATTCCGTCCGTCCGCACCCGGGTCAGCACCGCCGCCCCCTACAGGGAAAGGGTCATCGTCCGCGGCCGCACCGAGGCGGTGCGGCAGGTGGACCTGAAGGCTGAACTGCCCGGCCGGGTCGCCGAGGTGATGGCCGAAAAGGGCAGCCGGGTGGCGAAGGGCCAGCCGCTGGTCCGCATCGCGATGGACGACCGCGAGCATCGCCTGCAGGAGGCGCGGGCCACCCTGCGCCAGCGCGAGATCGAGCATCAGGCCTCCTCCAGCCTGAACAAGAAGGGCTTCCGCGCCGACGCCTCGCTGGCGCAGGACCGGGCCGAACTGGACGCCGCGCGGGCGCGGGTGAAGGCGATGGAAGTCGAGCTGGACAAGCTGCTGATCACCGCCCCGTTCGACGGCGTGCTCGAGGAACGCTGGGTCGAGATCGGCGCCTTCGTCGACAAGGGTACGCAGATCGCCCGCATCATCGACGAGGACCCCTTCCTGATCGTCGGCCAGGTGTCGGAGGCCAATGTCGGCCGCCTCGATGTCGGCGATGTGGGCGGCGCGCGGCTGGCGACCGGACAGATCGTCGAGGGCCGGATCCGGCGCATCGGCAGCAGCGCCGACCCGGAGACGCGGACCTTCCGGGTGGAACTGGAGATCGCCAATCCCGACCACCGCCTGCTGGAAGGCGTCACGGCCGACATCGCCTTCGAGGTCGGCACCAGCGACGCGCATTTCATCACGCCGGCGATCCTGACCCTGGATGCCGCCGGCACCATCGGCCTGCGCATGATCGGCCCGGACGGCCAGGTCGTCTTCCAGCCGGTGCAGATCCTGGGCGACGAGGGCGAAGGCGTCTGGGTCTCCGGGCCGCCGCCGGAGGCGGAGCTGATCACCGTCGGACAGGAACTGGTCGCCGCCGGCGACCGGGTCCGGGTGGTGCGCGAGCAGTCCGGCAGCTGAGCGCCCTGCCGGGCGCCGGCGCGGGGCCGGCAGAAATGAAGATTGCGGGTTCGGCCGGGGCGCGCCGGAAGGCGGGCACCGGCCGCATGGCCGGCGGATGCGGGGACAGGAACCGATGAACGCGATCATCAATGCAGCCATGGACCGTTCGCGGATGGTCCTGATGCTGCTCGTGCTGATCCTGCTGATGGGCTTCAGCACCTATCTCACCATCCCCAAGGAATCCGATCCGGACGTGCCGATCCCGATCATCTACGTCCTGGTCCGCTACGACGGCATCTCGCCCCAGGATGCGGAGCGCCTTCTGGTGCGGCCGCTGGAGAAGGAGCTGCAGTCCATCGAGGGCGTGAAGGAGATGCGCTCCACCGCCGCGGAAGGCTTCGGCAACGTCCTGCTGGAGTTCGAGGCGGGCTTCGATTCCGACAAGGCCCTGGAGGATGTCCGCGCCCAGGTCGACATCGCCAAGCGCGACCTGCCGGCGGAGGCGGAGGAGCCGGAGGTCCACGAGGTCAATGTCGCCCTGTTCCCGGTCCTGGTCGTCAACCTGTTCGGCGAGATCCCGGAGCGGCAGCTGATCCGCATCGGCCGCGACCTGCGCGACAACCTGCAGTCCCTGTCCGGCGTCCTGGAGGTGCAGATCGGCGGCGACCGCGAGGACCTGCTGGAGATCGTCATCGATCCGGTGAAGCTGGAGACCTACAACATCAGCCAGCAGGAGCTGATCAACACCGTCTCCCGCAACAATCAGCTGATCCCGGCCGGCGCGCTGGATACCGGTTCCGGCCGCTTCTCCCTGAAGGTGCCGGGCCTGGTGGAAGGCGCGGAGGACCTGCTGAGCCTGCCGATCAAGGTGAACGGCGACGCGGTGGTCACCCTGCGGGACGTCACCGTGGCGCAGCGCACCTTCAAGGACGCCACCAGCTATGCCCGCACCGACGGCCGGAGCGCCATCGCGCTGGAGGTGAAGAAGCGCATCGGCGAGAACGTCATCGAGACCATCGAGGAGGTGAAGCGGGTCGTCGCCGAGGACAGTCGTGTCTGGCCGGAGGGGCTGCAATACGCCTTCACCCAGGACGCCTCCACCCAGATCCGCACCATGCTGGGCGACCTGGAGAACAACGTCATCAGTGCGGTCCTGCTGGTGATGATCGTCGTCGTCGCGGCACTGGGCGTGCGCTCCGCCCTGCTGGTCGGGCTGGCGATCCCGACCTCCTTCCTGATCGGCATCCTGACCCTGTCGATTGCCGGGCTGACGGTGAACATCGTCGTGCTGTTCGCGCTGATCCTGGTGGTCGGCATGCTGGTCGACGGTGCGATCATCGTCGTGGAGTTCGCCGACCGGCGGATGGCGGAGGGGCTGACCCCACGGCAGGCCTATGCCGATGCGGCGCGCCGCATGGCCTGGCCGGTGATCGCCTCGACCGCCACCACCCTCGCCGCCTTCGCGCCGCTGATGTTCTGGCCCGGCGTGGTCGGCGAGTTCATGGTCTACCTGCCGATCACCCTGATCGCGACCCTGACCGGCTCGCTCCTGGTGGCGCTGATCTTCATGCCGGTGATGGGCGGCCTGATCGGCAAGGCTCCCGCCGCCCCGTCGGAGAACCTGATCGCTGCCGGCGGCGACGGCGACCTGGGCAGGCTGCGCGGTGCCACCGCCGCCTATGCCCGGGTCCTGGCCTGGGCGACCCGCCACGCGGTGATCGTCGCCGGCATCACCGTCGCGGTGCTGATCGGCGTCTGGACCTGGTACGGCAGCCACGGCAATGGCGTCGAGTTCTTCCCTGACGTGGAGCCGGAACAGGCGCTGGTCTACGTCCATGCCCGCGGCAACTACGCCACCGACGAGAAGGACGTCCTGGTCCGCCAGGTGGAGCGTCGCATCCTGCCGATGACGGACTTCAAGTCGGTCTATGCACGCACCGGCGCCCCTGCCGAGGGACAGGACGTCTCGCCGGACGTGATCGGCACGATCCAGCTGGAGTTCAAGGACTGGGACCAGCGCCGGCCCTCCGATACCGTGCTCGCCGATATCCGCGAGCGGACCGCGGACCTGGCCGGCATCTTCGTCGAACCGCGCGAGCCGGAGGCCGGCCCGCCGACCGGCAAGGACGTCCAGCTGCAGTTCTCCAGCCGCATCCCGGAGCTGCTGGATCCGGTGGCCGACAAGGTCCGTGACTACATGGAGACGGTGGACGGGCTGGTCGACCTGGAAGACAGCCGCCCGCCGCCGGGGATCGACTGGGAGCTGCAGGTGGACCGCGAGAAGGCCGGCCGCTTCGGCGCCGACATCGCCTCCATCGGTGCGATGGTGCAGCTGGTCACCAACGGCATCATGGTCGGCGAATACCGGCCCTACGACGCCGACCAGGAGGTGGAGATCCGCGTCCGCCTGCCGCGCGAGGACCGTACCTTCGACCAGCTCGACCAGCTGCGGGTCGTCACCAACATGGGCTCGGTGCCGCTGAGCAATTTCGTGGAGCGGCGGCCGATCCCCAAGCGCGGCGAGATCAACCGGGTCGACAGCCGCCGCGTGGTAACCATCAGGGCCAATACCGAGCCCGGCGTGCTGCCCGATACCAAGGTGAAGGAGATCGCCGCCTGGCTGGCACAGCAGGAGATGGATCCGCGGGTGAGCTGGACCTTCAAGGGCGCCGACGAGGAGCAGCAGAAGGCGCAGGCCTTCCTGTCGCAGGCCTTCCTGGTGGCGCTGTTCGCCATCGCCATCATCCTGGTCACCCAGTTCAACAGCTTCTATCACGCCTTCCTGGTGCTGACCGCAGTGATCATGTCGACGATCGGCGTGATCATCGGGCTGATCGTCACCGGGCAGACCTTCGGCATCGTGATGACCGGCATCGGCATCATCGCGCTGGCCGGCGTGGTGGTGAACAACAACATCGTGCTGATCGACACTTTCCGGCAGCTGCGCGACGAGGGGATCGAGCCGATCGAGGCGGTGATCCGCACCGGCGTGCAGCGCCTGCGGCCGGTCGCCCTGACCACGATCACGACGGTGGTCGGCCTGATGCCGATGGTGCTGCAGGCCAATATCGACTTCGTGGACCGCACCGTGAGCATGGGCGCGCCGTCGACCCAGTGGTGGGTGCAGCTGGCCACCGCCGTCGCCTTCGGTCTGGTCTTCGCCACCCTGCTGACCCTGGTCTTCACGCCGGCCATGCTGGCCCTCGGGGCGAAGGTGACGGCGGGTCGCGTCCGGCGCCGCGAGCGGCGCGCGGAACGCCGCCGGGCGAAGGCCGCCGGGCATGCCGGCGGCGCGGCGGCACCGGCGGAGTAGCGGCGCCTCAGCTGCCGGCGGCCGCGCTGTCCGACACGCGATCGCCGCCCAGCTCCGCGGCGGGATCGCGCTGCTGGCGGGTCCAGAGGGCGGCATAGGCACCGCCCTCGGACAGCAGTTCGGCGTGCCGGCCGCGCTCGGCGATGCGGCCGTCGATCAGGACAAGGATCTCGTCGGCATCGACCACCGTCGACAGGCGGTGCGCGATCACCAGGGTGGTGCGTCGCGCCGCGACCCGATCCAGGCTGGACTGGATCTGCTTCTCCGTCTCACTGTCCAGGGCGGAGGTCGCCTCGTCGAACACCATCACCGGCGGGTCCTTCAGCAGCGCCCGGGCGATCGCCACCCGCTGCTTCTCGCCGCCGGAGAGCTTCAGCCCGCGCTCGCCCACCAGGGTGTCGTAGCCGTCCGGCAGCCCGGCCACGAAGTCATGGATCTGTGCCGCGCGCGCTGCCGCCTCGACCTCCGCATCGCTGGCGGCGGGGCGGCCGTAGCGGATGTTGTAGCCGATGCTGTCGTTGAACAGCACGGTGTCCTGGGGGACGATGCCGATCGCCCGCCGCAGGCTGTCCTGGGTGACGGTGGCGATGTCCTGCCCGTCGATCTCCACCCGGCCGCCACCGACATCGTAGAAGCGGTAGAGCAGGCGCGTGATCGTCGATTTGCCGGCGCCGGACGGTCCCACGATCGCGACCTTGCGCCCCGGCGGCACCTCGAAGCTCACACTGCGCAGCACCGGCCGGCGGGGATCGTAGGCGAAGTCCACATCGCGGAACGCGATCGCGCCTGCCGTCACCCGCAGGGCCGCCGCCTGCGGGGCATCGCGCACTTCGGGCGCGGTGTCGATCAGATCGAACATGCGCTCCATGTCGACCAGCCCCTGCTTGATCTCGCGGTAGGCGAAGCCGAGGAAGTTCAGCGGCATGAACAGCTGCATCAGGTAGGTGTTCGCTGTCACGAACTCGCCGATGGTCAGGCTGCCGCGCATCACCCCCAGCGCCGCCAGCAGCATCACGCCGCCCAGGCCAAGGGCGATGATCGCAGCCTGACCGGCGTTGAGCACGGCAAGGCTGCCGCGGCTGGCGACCGCGGCACGCGAATAGGCCCGCATCGCCCCTTCATAGCGGTCGATCTCCAGCCTCTCGTTGGCGAAGTACTTCACCGTCTCGTAGTTGAGAAGGGAATCCACGGCACGGGTATTGGCTTCGGTGTCGCGCTCATTCATCGAGCGGCGGAATTTCAGGCGCCATTCCGTGGCCGTCAGCGTGAAGCCGACGAAGCCGGTGACCGAGGCCAGGGTGATCACCGCGAACCAGATGTCGAACATCTCCGCCAGGATCACCACCACCAGGGCGATCTCCAGCAGGGTCGGCACGATGTTGAACAGCATGAAGGTCAGGACGAACTCCATGCCCTTGGTGCCGCGCTCGATCACCCGGCTGAGGCCGCCGGTGCGCCGCTCCAGGTGGAAGCGCAGCGACAAGGCATGCAGGTGCCGGAAGGCGTCGACCGCGCTCTGTCGCACCGCCGACTGGGCCACCCGCGCAAAGACGAAGTCGCGCAGCTGCGCGAAGCCCTGCATGCCGAACCGGGCCAGCGCATAGGCCAGGATCACGCCGAGCGGCAGGGCGACCGTCGTTGCCGCCCCGCCGCTTTCCGGTGACAGGGCGTCCACCGCACGGCCGTAGAAGATCGGCATGATCACGGTCGCCAGCTTGGCCCCGGCCAGGCTGATAACCGCGACGACGACCCTGCGTTTCAGGTCTGGCCGGCCGGCCGGCCAGAGATAATGGCCCAGGCGACCCACCGTCTCCCGCAGGCTGCGGGGCGTCGCAGGGGACTCGCCCTCCGCCTCCCGCGCCGGTCCGTCCCGCAGAGCGGTTTCCCCGGAACCGGTATCTCCGGAGCCGGTATCTCCCGAGCCGGTTTGCTGCCTTCCGCCCGCACCGGGGGTGGCACGCCACCGGTCAGCCGGCTCGTCCTCCCGACCCGTCACGCAGGTCCCCCGACGGGAACAGGAAGGCAGGCGGCCGACCGGGATTCATGGACTGTCTCACAATGATACATCTCGGATCTCGGAACCAGGGTGCGTGCGCCGTTAGGATTTCGCAAACGGACTCCAGGATATAGTCCGGCCGATCGGAAAGGCCGCCAATGGAGGGCGGTCCTGCGCAAGCGGATGTGCAATGACCCAAAAGAACATCCTGGAGGATACCGAAGACAGGCTGGCCGGGCTGCGCCTTGGCCTGCCGACGATCTTCACCTTTGCCTGGCACGGCCGCACCGTCCGTGTGCGCTGCGATGGCCAGGATAGCGACATGCACCTGACCGCGTTTGCCGATCTCGGCCCCCTGCCCTTCACCTCCGAGGCGTTGGAACAGCGCGGCCGCCTGAAAGGCCTGCTGCGCTGGCAGAGCCGCAGCGACGACCGCAAGCTGGCCCTGCACCGCGGCCGGCTGACCCTGATCCTGCGCAAGCCCTTCGACGGCCCGCTCAGCGCGGAGGCGATCCTTGTGAAGACGGTGCTGATGCTGCTGGATGCCCGGCCGATGGCCCGCCTGGTGGACGAGGTCCGCACCGGGGCCGTCTGACCGGCCGGCAGGGTGCCCCCTAGCCGCGGCTGGAGCCTTCCCCCTTCCCGCCTTCGCCCTCGCCGGGCAGGCTGAAGATCTGGCCCGGATAGATCAGGTCCGGATCCCGGATCTGCTCCGCATTCGCCTTGTAGATCACCGTATAGCGCAGGCCCTCGCCATAGACCCGGCGGGCAATCCGCCAGAGGCTGTTGCCGGGCTGCACGATCACGTTGCGGTCGTTCAGGTCCAGTTCGCTGAAACTGGCCCGGCTGAACGGGAATTCCACCCGCGACTTCACCGTACCGCGCGCCCCCACCTGGTCCAGCCGCAGGGTCTGCGGGCCCAGGGGGACCTTGTCGTCGACCAGCAGGGACCAGCGCCCCTCGTCGTCGGTACGGACCTGTCCGACCGGCGCGTTGTTGGCGTAGATGTTGACCCGGGTCGACGGTTCCGCGCGGCCGGACAGGATCAGCTTGCCGGCCTCGTCATAGTCGACGGCATCCAGCCGCAGGTCGCCGCCCGGGCCGCTCATTCCTGGCAGCTGCAGGACCCGGCTCGGCCGGCTGTCCCGGTCGTCGGTCCGGACCGCGATGATCTCCTGTCCCTCGCCCTCGCCGCCGCCGCAATCGGGCACCGACACGATCACGCCTTCGCGCCCGGCCACCGGCGTGCCGTCCTGCGGCGTCACCGACAGGCGCATCTCTCCCGGCCCCGGGCGCAGCGGCTGGTCCGGGATCAGCACCCATTCGCCGCGGCGGTCCGCAGTCACCTGTCCGAGCAGGTCCTCGCCCAGACTGACCTCGACCAAGGCGCGCGGCATCGCCCGCCCGGCGATCACGGCGCGGCAGTCCTGGCTGATCCGCACGATGTCGAAGCTGGGCAATGGTGCACCCACGGCGCCGCTGTCCTGGTCGGACGGACCGGCGCGTCCGCCGGACGTATCGGGTGTCGCACTGCCTGTCCCTTCGCGGGTCCGACGCTCCAGGGCAGCCGTCTGCTCCGGTGTCTCGGCAGCCGGGCGAACTGCATCGCCACGCGGCTTGTCGGTCCCGGTCGGGCCGCCAGCGCCGGCGCGCTGTTCATCGCCCGCCGAAGACTGCTGCCCGGAGGAGGGCTGCCCGGAGGAGGGCTGCCCAGAGGAGCGCTGATCTGTGGACGGCCGATCGTTGGACGGCTGATCCGGGGGGTGCTCGCCGGTCGGTTGCTGACCGGTGGGCTGCTGCTCCGCTGCCACCCGCTCGGGCGGCAGGGCTGCGATCTGGCGGTCGCCGGCTGCCGGCCTGTCATCTTCCTGCGGAGCCGGCGCAGCCGTCGTGTCGGGCGCGGTATCGGGTGCCGGCCTTTCCCCCGCCGGCTGCGGCGGCTGCATCTCTGCGACGGTACCGGAACCCATGCCCCCTGTGGAGCCGTCACCGCCGCCATCGGCTGCGGCCGGACGGGTGCCCGCGTCCGGCGCTTCGGTCACCTCGGCAACCTGCCCGGAGACCGCCGCTGCGCCCGAAGTCGGGGCTCGGCCGGCGATCGCGCTGTCGTCGGCGGTGCTCGCCGTCGCCGACCTGTCGGAAGCGGTCCCGCCATTCGCCGCGGACTCGGGCCCGGTAGAATCTGACCCGGTGGACTCTGGCCCGGTGGGCTCTGGCGTCCTGCTCACCGGCCGCGCTGCCGTCGTCTCGCTGCGGCTGTCGACGGCTGCGGCCGGGCGTGCGGCCGTGTCGTCAGGTGCAGCCTTGGCGGTTTCGCGACCGTCCGCGCCGCCCTCGTCGTCCCCCTCGATCTCTGCCTGGTCGCCGGTCGCGGTCCCGGTGGCAGCACCCGTCTCTGCCGGAGAGGCCGGGTCTGACGATGCGGCGGTCGTGCTGTCCTGGCCCGCTTCCTGTGACCGTCCGGCAACCGGGGACTCGGCCGGATCGTCGCCGCCCAGCCATGCGAACAGGCCGATCAGGATCAGGACCACGATCCCGACAGCAATGATGACGCGACTGCGATTCACTCAACACACTCCGATCGGAAGAAGGATCCCGCCACGAAACCCATATGCGGCAACCGAATGCGGGCCCGGACGCATGCGGCAGATGCCGGTTTCGTTGCATCGGTATTATCATTCAGTTCAGGATTTTTCGAAAGCAGCCCAACGGCTTGCCGGTGCTGCCCGCGTTGAGAGGCATGGATGGACGATCGCCCGAACGCCCGGATCCGCATCTGGGACCCTGCCACCCGGCTCTTCCACTGGACGATGGCGGTCCTGCTCGTCGTCTCCTGGATCTCCGGCGAGAACGAGGCGTGGGAGATCCATGCCCTGAGCGGCTATCTGCTGGCCGGGTTGCTGCTGTTCCGCCTGCTCTGGGGCTTCGCGGGCAGCCGGACATCACGGTTCGCCGACTTCATTCGCGGGCCGGCTGCGATCCTTGGCTATCTGAAGGCGGTGCTGCAGGGCAGTGCCGGGCATTGGCAGGGCCACAATCCGGCAGGCGGCGCCATGGTCGCGCTGCTGCTTCTGATCGTGACGGCCCAGGTCGTCACAGGTCTGTTCGCCAGCGACGACATCCTGTTCGAGGGACCGCTGCGTCAGTTCGCGCCGGAGGGACTCGCGAAGACCCTGACCAGCCTGCACCACCTGCTGTTCAACCTGCTGCTGGCGCTCGCCATCGTGCACATCCTCGCCGTCCTGCTCTACTGGATCGTCAAGCGGGACAACCTGATCCTGCCGATGCTCACCGGGCGGGCCTCATGGCCGGCCGACGGGACAGTGGACGGCCGCGAGAAGCATTTCGTCCCGGCCTGGCTGGGGCTGGCGGTGCTGATCGTCGTGACGGCCGCGACCGCGCTCGTCCTGGACGCCCTGCAGCCGTTCTGACCGACGCGGCGTTCCGGGGCCATTCCGGAAGTGCGGCCGGCAGCCCCGCCCGCCGGCGGGCGGGGTTGCCGGCCGCCGGGGTCACTGCTCCTTGCGGAACTTGTCGTGGCAGGCACCGCAGGTGCCGCCCAGCGCCTTCAGCGCCGCACCGGCTTCTGCCGCATCGCCGCCTGCCGCCACCTTGGCGAGCGCCATCGCCGCGTCGCCGTTGGCCTTCGCCTTGGCCACGAAATCGTCCCAGTCCTGCCAGATCGTCGGCAGCGCTTCGGTATCGCCCTCGCCGGAGCCGGCCGGGAACAGGTCCGGGATCTTCGCGGCATAGGCCGCGATCTCCTCGGCCGGCCCCTGCATGGCCTTGACCTCGCCCGCCTTCAGCGAAGCCGCCATCGCCTTCATGTTCTTCAGGTTCTGCTTGAACCCCGCCTCGCGCTCCGCAAGCACGTCGGCCATCGCCCCCCCGCTGGCGGCGACCATCACCACGGCAGCGGCGACGGCCGCGACATGCCCGAAGATTCCCGTTCTGCGCCCCATTCCAGGCTCCTTGCGTTCAGTTCCGGCCCGCAATGGAATGCGGGTCCGCTCCAGCGACATCTCCCCAGGGCTTCTGCGGCCCGCCTGCGATTAGGCCGCGGGCAGCGGGGGCGGGGCAAGCCGGGGCCCTGGCGGTCACGCGAACGTGTGCGGCACCGACTGGGCTCTGGACGGCATCCCCCGGCCCTGTCTATGTCAACGCTTTCCCGGTCGACGCTTTCCCAGTCGAGGAGATTGCCTTGCCTTCCGACATCCGCACCGTCTGCGTGTTCTGCGGATCCCGCACCGGCCACGACCCGGGCCATGCCGAGGTCGCGCGCGCCCTTGGCGCCGGCCTGGCGCGCAACGGCATGACCCTGATCTATGGCGGCGGCCGGGTGGGCCTGATGGGCGTCATCGCCGATGCGGTGATGGCCGGCGGCGGCACGGCGATCGGCGTCATTCCCCGCATCCTGGAAGAGATCGAGGTCGGCCACCCGGGCCTGTCCACCCTGGAGGTGGTGGAGACCATGCACCAGCGGAAGGAGCGCATGTATGCGCTGTCGGACGCCTTCGTCCTGCTGCCCGGCGGCATCGGCAGCCTGGACGAGGGCTTCGAGATCCTGACCTGGCGGCATCTGGGACTGCACGACAAGCCGATCGTCGTCCTGGACCGCGAGGGCTATTGGCGCCCCCTGGCCGACATGCTCGACCATATCGTGCAGGCCGGCTTCGCCGGCGAGGCGGTGCACGGCTACCTGTCCTTCGCCGCGGATGCGCCTGCGGTCCTGGCGGCGCTCGGCGCCGACAAATAGGCCCGGGCGGCGGCGGCGGAAGAGGGCATCCGCGGCCGGCGGCGGGTTTCCCGTCCTGGTCGGTTTTCCGCCGGCAGGTGCCGATGCTATAAGCCGCCGCGACATACGACTGCAACGGAGGGGCCGCATCGCCGGCCCAAGGCCGTCGCACCGCACCGGTTCCAATCCAGCACCGAGGGGAGCATGAGCAAGATCAAGGTTGAGAATCCCGTCGTCGAACTCGACGGCGACGAGATGACCCGCATCATCTGGCAGTTCATCAAGGAGAAGCTGATCCTCCCCTATCTGGACGTCGAACTGCTGTACTACGACCTCGGGATCGAGGCCCGCGACAAGACCGACGACCAGATCACCATCGACGCGGCCGAGGCGATCCGGAAGCATGGCGTGGGCGTGAAATGCGCCACCATCACCCCGGACGAGCAGCGGGTGGAGGAGTTCGGCCTGAAGAAGATGTGGCGGTCGCCGAACGGCACGATCCGCAACATCCTGGGCGGCACCGTGTTCCGCGAGCCGATCATCTGCTCCAACGTGCCGCGCCTGGTGCCGCACTGGACTGACCCGATCGTGATCGGCCGCCATGCCTTCGGCGACCAGTACCGCGCCACCGACTTCAAGATCCCGGGCAAGGGCAAGCTGACCATCAAGTTCGTGCCCGAGGGCGGCGGCGAGCCGATCGAGCACGAGGTGTTCGACTTCCCGGAATCCGGCGTGGCGATGGCCATGTACAACCTCGACGGCTCGATCCGGGATTTCGCGCGCGCCAGCATGAACTTCGCCCTGGACCGCGGCTGGCCGCTCTACATGTCCACCAAGAACACGATCCTGAAGGCCTATGACGGCCGCTTCAAGGACCTGTTCCAGGAGATCTACGACGCGGAATTCGCCGACAAGTTCAAGGCGAAGAACATCACCTACGAGCATCGCCTGATCGACGACATGGTCGCCTGCGCCCTGAAGTGGAACGGCAAGTTCGTCTGGGCCTGCAAGAACTACGACGGCGACGTGCAGTCCGACACCGTGGCGCAGGGCTTCGGCTCGCTCGGCCTGATGACCTCGGTGCTGATGTCGCCGGACGGCCGCACGGTCGAGGCCGAGGCCGCACATGGCACGGTGACCCGCCACTACCGCGAGCACCAGAAGGGCAACCCGACCTCCACCAACCCGATCGCGTCGATCTTTGCCTGGACCCGCGGCCTGGAGCATCGCGCCAAGCTGGACGGCAACGACAAACTGAAGGTCTTCGCCGAGACCCTGGAGAAGGTCTGCGTCTCCACCATCGAGGCGGGCTTCATGACCAAGGACCTGGCGCTGCTGATCAGCCCCGATCAGAAGTGGCTGACCACCCAGCAGTTCCTCGACAAGCTGGACCAGGGCCTGCAGAAGGCGCTGGACTGACCGTCGTCGGCGATCGGCCGCGACAGGCGGGCGGGCCCTTCCGGGGGCCCGCCCGTTTCGCTTCTGCCCCTGCCCGCCCGACGTGTCCCGGCTATCGCGATGCCGGCGCCAGCCGGCACCACTGGAAGGACTGCCGTCCCCCCGCAGGGGTGAGATGCACCTCCTGCCGGGCCTCCAGCACATCAAGGCCGCCGCCCAGGGCGGCAACCAGGGAATCCGGGTCGTGGCGCCGGACAGGCAGCCCCGAGCATGTTTCCGGGCCATCCAGTGCGAAGGTCGCGATCACCGCCTGCCCGTCCGCAGCCAGCCCCGCCCGCAGCGCCCGGCCGTAGGCCGCCTGGTCGGCCGCCTCGGTGAGGAAATGGAACACCGCCCGGTCATGCCAGAGCGCATAGCGTCGCGGCGGCGTCCAGCAGGTGATGTCGGCGGTGATCCAATGCACCTGCGCAGCCGCCGTCCCCAGCCGGGCGCGGGCATGATCCAGCGCCTCCGCTGCGATGTCGAGGACCGTGAGGTCGCGATAGCCAAGGGCCAGCAGTCTGTCGACAAGGAGCGAGGCGCCGCCGCCGATATCGACAATCGGCCGGTCGATGCCCGGCGCCGCGGCGTCGATCAGGGCGAGCGAGGTTTCCGGCCCCGCCTGATACCAGCTTGTCTGTTGCGGCTGCTTCCGACGCCACACCCCACTCCAATGGGCGCGGCGCGGGTCCCCGCCGCCATCGACATCGGCCATTCCACATCTCCCCCGGTCTCCGGTGCGGCCGCCCTCAATAACGGGCGTAGACTTCCCCGCCCCTGTCCGAAAACAGGATGACCTCGTAGCGCTGTGGCGGTGCCCCGGTCTCCATCCCCGGCGAGCCGACAGGCATCCCGGGCACGGAGAGGCCGGCGGCGGCAGGTCGTGACCGCAGCAGTCGCACCACATCAGCGGCCGGCACATGGCCTTCGACCACATAGCCGTCGACAAGCGCGGTATGGCAGGACTGCAGCGCCGGCGGTACGCCGAGCCGTGCCTTGAGCGGCTGCAGGTCCTCCTGCTCCGTCACCCGCAGGTCGAAGCCGGCCGCCCGCATATGCTTCACCCAGGCGCCGCAGCAGCCGCACCAGGGCGACTTGTAGACCGCCACGGCCGGCAGGCCGGCACGGGCAGGCACGGGCAGGGAGAGCCAGGCCGCCGGCAGCACCCCCGCCGCGGCGGCCAATGCCAGGAACCGGCGGCGACGCATCCGGCTGCCGTCGCTCATGCCGCCAGCCCCGCCTTCATCGCCTCTTCCACCGCCGCGAAGGCAGCGTCGATCTGGCCGGCATCCTGACCGCCCGCCTGCGCGAAATTCGGCCGCCCGCCGCCGCCGGAGCCGCCGACCGCGGCGGCGCCCGCGCGCACCAGGTCGACCGCGGAGAGGCGCCCCGTCAGGTCGTCGGTGACCGCCACCACCAGCGCCACCTTGCCGTCATTGTCCGCCGCCAGGGCGACGACGCCGGTACCGATCTGGCGCTTGATGTCGTCGGCCATGCCGCGCAGATCCTTTGCCGGCACCTCCTCCAGCCGCTTCGCCGCCAGGGTGACCCCGGCGACCTCGCGCCGGTCGGTGCCGCCCTCGCCGGTGGCGAGCTTGCGCCGCAGGCTGGCGATCTCCCGCTCCATGGCGCGGCTGTCTTCCAGCAGCCGCGCGACCCGGGACGGCACTTCCTCCGCCGGCGCCCGCAGCGCGGCGGCAGTCTCCGCCAGCGCCGCGTCGCGTGCCGCATACCAGCGGCGCGCGGCTTCTCCCGTCACCGCCTCGATGCGGCGGACGCCGGCCCCGACCGCGCTCTCACCCAGGATCTTGAACAGGCCGATATCGCCGGTCCGGCGCACATGGGTCCCGCCGCAGAGTTCCACCGAATAGGGCGCCGCCGTCTCGTCCTCCGCCCCCATCGAGACCACGCGGACCTCATCGCCGTATTTCTCGCCGAACAAAGCCATGGCGCCGGCCTCGATGGCATCGTCGGGGGTCATCAGCTTCGTCTGCACGTCGCGGTTGGCGAGGATCTGGCGGTTCACATCCTCCTCCACCCGGGCCAGGTCGTCGGCGGCAATCGACACCGGGTGGCTGATGTCGAAACGCAGCCGGTCCGGCGCCACCAGCGAGCCCTTCTGCGCAACATGGTCGCCCAGCCGGTTGCGCAGCGCGCGATGCAGCAGATGGGTGGCGGAGTGATGTGCGCGCAGGCCGGAGCGGCGGCCGCCATCGACCCGCATCTGCAGCACGTCGCCATCCTTCAGGCGGCCCTTCGCCAGGTGGCCGAAATGGACGTGCAGGTCGCCCGCGAGCTTCTGGGTGTCGGTCACGGTGAACTCGGCACCGTCGGCGGTGAGCAGCATCCCGGTATCGCCCATCTGGCCGCCGGACTCGCCATAGAACGGAGTCTGGTTGGCGATCACCGCGCCCGCCTCGCCCGCCTGCAGCGCCTCGACCTCCGCGCCGTCGCGGACCAGGGCCTTCACGATGCCTTCCGCCGCATCCACGTCATAGCCCAGGAACTCCGTCGCCCCGACCCTGTCGCGCAGGTCGAACCAGAGCGCCTCGGTCGCGGCCTCGCCGGAACCGGCCCATGCCTTGCGGGCTTCCTGCCGCTGCCGCTCCATCGCCGCCTGGAAGCCTGCCATGTCGACGCCGCGGCCTTCGCTGCGCAGGGCGTCCTGCGTCAGGTCGACCGGAAAGCCGTAGGTGTCATAGAGCTTGAAGGCGACCTCGCCCGGCAGCACCTGCCCCGAACCGAGCTTCTGCACCTCGTCGTCGAGCAGCCGCAGGCCGCGGTCCAGGGTCTGCTTGAAGCGCTTCTCCTCCAGTTCCAGGGTCTGGGTGATCAGCACCTCCGCGCGGCCCAGTTCCGGGAAGGCGCGCCCCATCTCGCCGATCAGCGCCGGCACCAGGCGCCACATCAGGGGATCCTCGCAGCCCATCAGGTGGGCATGCCGCATCGCGCGGCGCATGATCCGGCGCAGCACATAGCCCCGCCCCTCGTTCGACGGCAGCACGCCGTCGGCGATCAGGAAGCAGGAGGCGCGCAGATGGTCGGCGATCACCCGGTGGCTGACCTTATGGGGGCCGTCGGGATCGGTGCCGGAGGCTTCCGCCGAGGCCAGGATCAGGTGGCGCAGCAGGTCGATGTCGTAATTGTCATGCTTGCCCTGCAGCAGGGCCGCGATCCGCTCCAGCCCCATGCCGGTGTCGATCGACGGCTTCGGCAGCGCGACCCGGTCGTCGGGCGCGCGCTGCTCGAACTGCATGAAGACCAGGTTCCAGATCTCGATGAAGCGGTCGCCATCCTCGTCCGGGGAGCCGGGCGGGCCGCCGGGGATCTCCGGCCCGTGGTCGTAGAAGATCTCCGAACAGGGGCCGCAGGGGCCGGTATCGCCCATCGACCAGAAATTGTCGGAGGTGGCGATGCGGATGATCCGCTCCTCCGGCAGGCCGGCGATCTTGCGCCACAGGTCGAAGGCCTCCTGGTCCTCGTGGAACACGGTGACCAGCAGCCGCTCCTTGTCGACGCCGAACTCGCCGGTGACCAGGTTCCAGGCCAGCTCGATCGCCAGCTCCTTGAAATAGTCGCCGAAGGAGAAGTTGCCCAGCATCTCGAAGAAGGTGTGGTGCCGGGCGGTATAGCCGACATTGTCCAGGTCGTTGTGCTTGCCGCCGGCCCGCACGCATTTCTGCGAGGTCGCGGCCCGGCTGTAGGGCCGCTGCTCGGCACCGGTGAAGACGTTCTTGAACTGCACCATGCCGGCATTGGTGAACAGCAGGGTCGGGTCGTTGCGCGGCACCAGCGGGCTGGAGGCCACGATCTCGTGACCGTGACGGGCAAAGCTGTCCAGGAAGGTCTGGCGGATCTCATTGGTACTGGGCATGGCGTCTCTTTCGGCGGGACCCGGCGTCCCGGCCGCACCCGCCGGCGCGGGGCAGCCTGGCGCCGGGCGACCGCCACGGGCTGACTATGTGAAACCGGTATCCGGCCGGCCAATGGCACTTGAACGGGCGGCCGTCAACGCGCGGCCGGAAATGCCGGCACGTCGCAAGCGCACATAGTTAGCCCTGCCCCCCCGACAAGTCCATGAGGGCAAGTCCCTGAGGGCAAGTCCCTGTGGGCGCGTCCATGAGGGCACGTAAATTGGAGGCGGCCGGCAGCCTGCTATGGCCCCGATGGCCCCGGCCCCCGCCCGGCCGGCTGTGACGCCTGGGCCGGCCCAAGACGGAGGTCGTTGGCGCACCGCATCTCCAGGCCGGCACTGGTAGCGTACCGAGCTGTCAGAAGGCCAAACCGTCAGGAGGCCGAGCTGTCAGGAGGCCGAGCTGTCAGGGGACCCGCAACGCCCAGAGCCGCCGGACGAAAGGCCCGGCGGCTCGTGAGGCGGCAGCCGGACCGGAGCCGCGGCCTCAGACCGCCTCGTCCTGGTCCTCGCTGCTGTCGTCGGAAGCGTCCATCGGCATGAAGTCGGGGTTCAGCCCGGCACTCTCACGCACCGCCGCCTCGATCTGGGTCGCGATCTCGACATTCTCCTTCAGGAAGGTCTTCGCCTGCTCCCGGCCCTGGCCGATCCGCTGGCTGTCGAAGGAGAACCAGGAGCCCGACTTCTCCACCACGCCGGCCTTCACGCCGAGATCCAGCAGCTCGCCGGTCTTCGACACGCCCTCGCCGTACATGATGTCGAACTCGACCACCTTGAACGGCGGCGCCACCTTGTTCTTCACCACCTTCACGCGGGTCTGGTTGCCGACCACCTCGTCGCGGTTCTTGATCGCGCCGATGCGCCGGATGTCCAGCCGCACCGAGGCGTAGAACTTCAGCGCATTGCCGCCGGTGGTGGTCTCCGGATTGCCGAACATCACGCCGATCTTCATCCGGATCTGGTTGATGAAGATCACCATGCAATTGGTGCGCGAGATCGACGCCGTCAGCTTGCGCAGGGCCTGGCTCATCAGGCGGGCCTGCAGGCCGACATGGGCATCGCCCATCTCGCCCTCCAGCTCGGCCCGCGGCACCAGGGCGGCGACAGAGTCGATGACCACGACGTCGACCGCACCGGAGCGCACCAGGGTGTCGGCGATCTCCAGCGCCTGCTCGCCCGTGTCCGGCTGGGAGATCAGCAGGTCTTCGACCTTCACCCCCAGCTTGCGCGCATAGGACGGGTCCAGCGCATGCTCCGCATCGACGAAGGCGCAGGTGCCGCCGGCCTTCTGCGCTTCCGCCACCGTGTGCAGCGCCAGGGTCGTCTTGCCCGAGCTTTCCGGGCCGTAGATCTCGATCACCCGGCCCTTCGGCAGGCCGCCGATGCCCAGCGCGATGTCGAGGCCGAGCGAGCCGGTGGAGATGGCGGCGACGTCGATCGCGCGGTCCTGCTGCCCCAGCCGCATGATCGAGCCCTTGCCGAAGGCCCGTTCGATCTGCGACAGCGCGGCGTCCAGCGCCTTGCTCTTGTCCATTTCGCCCCCGTCGATCAACCGCAAAGAAGTCTGAGACATCGTTCCGCCCCACTATCCCATGGCCGTCCGGCCGGCGCACCCGTCACCGTGGCGGTGTGACCCAACGACCGGATGCGGAAAATGTACTGCAAACGTTCCGGGAACACAACAGGACTCTTCGGGATACTATCGCCCCTCTTCCAGCTGTCGGGATCAGCCCTTGCTGGGCCAGCGGGCCGACTCGGCGCCACCCAGCGCGGCCCGCACCGTGACCGCGAGGTCGTTCAGGGTGAACGGCTTCTGCAGGAAGGTGGAGGGCAGTTCGCCCCCGCTCAGGGTCTGGCGCACCGCATCCTCCGCATAGCCGGACATGAACACCACGGCGAGCCCCGGCCGCTGCCGCAGCACCTCCTGCGCCAGGGTGGGGCCGTCCATGTTCGGCATCACGACATCCGTCACCAGGGCATGGATCGGCCCGGCGAAGGCCCGGCTCAGCTCCAGCGCCGCCTCGCCGGAGGCGGCTTCCATCACCGTATAGCCCTTGTTGCGCAGCGACCGCGCCGCAAACAGGCGCACCGCATCCTCGTCCTCCACCAGCAGCAAGGTCTCCCGCCCCGTCAGGTCGCGCGGCGCCGGGGCGGGCCGCTCCACCCCCTCCGCGCCCTCGGCGCCGCCGCCGTCCCGGGCCTCCGGCACGGTCTCCGGCAGCAGGATGCTGAAGGTGGCGCCGCCCGGCCCGTTGCGGCCGAGGAAGACGAAGCCGCCGGTCTGGCGGATGATGCCGTAGACGGTGGACAGGCCGAGGCCGGTGCCCTCCCCCTGCTTCTTGGTCGTGAAGAACGGGTCGAAGATCTTGTCGGCATGTTCGGCCGGCACGCCGGTGCCGGTATCGGCAACGTCGATGCGGACATAGCGGCCCGGCGGGATCCGGTCGCTGCCGCGGTCCAGCGGCGCGGCGATCTCTTCCGCCGAAGTGGTGATCGACAGGGTGCCGCCGTCGCGCATCGCATCGCGGGCATTCACCGCAAGGTTGATGATCACCTGCTCCAGCTGGCCGCGGTCGACCCGGACGATCCCAAGGCTGCGGCCATGCACGATGGTCAGGCGGATCCGCTCGCCGATCAGCCGGCTGATCAGGTGGCGCAGGTCGGCCAGCACGTCGCCCACGTCCAGCGGCCGCGGGCGCAGGGTCTGGCGGCGGGAGAAGGCGAGCAGCTGACGCACAAGGCCGGCTGCGCGCAGGGCGTTCTGCTTGATCTGCTGGACATCGGCGAAGGACTGGTCGGTGGGCGGGTGCCGCTGCAGGAGCAGGTCGCAGAAGCCGATCATCGCGGTCAGCAGGTTGTTGAAGTCATGCGCCACGCCGCCGGCAAGCTGCCCGATCGCCTGCATCTTCTGGCCATGGGCGACCTGCTGCTCGACCCCTTTCTGGATGGTCACGTCCAGCGCCAGGACCAGCCGCGGCTCCGCATCGCCCCCCGGGGCGGCGATCAGCTGGACGGAGCGGTCCGGGCTTCCCGCGAAGTGCAGGGCGGCCGGCTCGACTCCGGCTGCCTGCTGCGCAGCCGGAACCGGCCAGAGCAGCTGCCGCAGCGCCTCGCGGTCCGCCTCCGGCACAAGGTCGGCCATCGCCCGGCCTTCCGGGTCCTGCAGGCCGGAGAGAGCGGCAAAGGCCGCATTGGCGGCGAGCACCGTGCCGCTGCCGTCGACCAGCACGGCCCCGACCGGCAGCCCGGCAAGGCCCGCGGGCAGAAGCCCCCCGTCACCCGCCCCCGGCATCGCCGCGCCGCCGGCGTCGCGCAGCTGCACCCAGAGGCGCGGCAGGCCGGGGCCGATGCGCAGTCCGGCAGCGCGCCATGCCGGCGCGCCCGTGACTGTATCGCCCGTGTCTGTATCGCCCGTGTCTGTATCGCCCGCGTCTGTGCCCCCTGTCCGCCACAGGGCCGGCAGCGCAGCCGCTTCCTCATCAGTGCCCGCGCCATCCCCTGCGGAACCGCCCCCGCCCTCGCCGGCAGCCGGCCTCGGGTCGGCCGGCAGCAGGCGCAGATCCGCGTCCGGGAACGCGGCGCCAACCTCCCCGGCCAATCCCGCCAGTCGGCTCAGCGTCCCGGCATCGGCCATCCTGCTGGCGCCCTCCTCGGGCTGCAGCTGCCAGAGCAGGCGGCCCGCCGGATGCGGCAACCGCCGGCGCTGCAGCAGGACGGCACGCCCATCCGGCAGCCGCATTCGCCGCCAGCCGGCACCGGCCGCCATCGCATCGCCGCCGCCATCGGCAGGGTCCAAGAGATCCGGCAGCCTGCAGCCTGGGGGCGCAAGCCCGGCGGGCAGGCCCGCGCGCATTTGCCGGTTCGCATAGAGCAGCGCGCCTTCCGCATCGGTCACCGCCAGGGCCAGCGGCGCGGCGGCGGCCGCGAGCCTGGCGGCTTCGCGTGACGCCGGGGCGGCTGTCCCGCCCGGCGCCCCGTCCGGATCGCGCTCCAGGGCGCGCACCAGCCGCAACGTCAGCAGCGCCGCCAGCATCGGCCCCAGCAGGATCGCGGCCAGCACCGCGATCAGGAGCGGCAGGGTGATCGCGACGTCCTGCAGCAGGACGATCGCTGCCACCAGCAGGCTGCCGATCCCCAGGCCGACCCCGAGCACCAGGGCGGTGACGCCGCGGCCCCGCGCGCCACTGCCGCCGCCTGCCCCTTCATCGGGCGGGCCGGCATGCAGCGGCCCGTCATCGGCCCATTCTTCAGGCCAGGCCGCCGCGGCGCGCGCCGCTGGTCCGTCCGCCATGCCAGCGGGTCCGGAGGCGGCAAGGCCGCCATCGCCGGGCGCGGAGAAAGTCGGCCGGAACGGCGCCGAAAGTCCCTCGCGGCCCTCCGCACGGCGGTCGCCCGGGCCGCTCCCGTCGGCCGGCGGCCCCGACAGGCTCAATGGACGCCGCTCCCGCGGCGGGCGGTGCGTTCCTGCTCCTGCCGGCGCCTGGCGCTGCGCAGTTCGCCGTCGAGGCGCAGCACATAGCCGATGACCTCCGCCACGGCCTTGTATTGTTCCTCCGGCACCTCGCGGCCGATATCGATCGCGTAGAGCGCCCGCGCCAGCGGCGGGTTGCTGACGATCGGAATGCCGTTCTCCTTCGCCAGGTCGCGGATCCGCTTCGCGACGAGGTCGGCCCCCTTCGCGATCATCACCGGCGCGCCCATCTTCTCGGAATCGTACTCCAGCGCCACGGCATAGTGGGTCGGGTTGGTCACCACCACGTCCGCGCGGGGCACCGCCTGCATCATCCGCTGGCGCGAACGCTCGGCCCGCAGGCTGCGCAGCCGGCCCTTCACATGGGGGTCGCCCTCCGCCTGCTTGTGCTCGTCCTTCACCTCCTGCTTGGTCATGCGGAGGTCCTTCACATGCTTCCAGCGCTGATAGAACAGGTCGGCGGCGGCGATCACGCCGAGCACGGCCAGGATCGCGCCCAGCAGCAGAAGGGTCTCGCTGGCGATCATGTGGGTGATCATCAGCGGGTCCATGGTCACGATCAGCGGCAGGATCTCGCGATCCGGCCAGATCACCAGCAGCACCAGTACGACGACGAGCGCCAGCTTCACCAGGCTGCGCAGGAACTCCACCACGTTGGAGACGGCGAAGATCTTCTTGAGGCCCGACAGCGGCGAGATCTTCTTCAGTTCGGGTTTGATCTTCTCGGTCGTAAAGGTCGGCGCGTTCTGGAACAGCTGCCCGGCGACCCCGGCGATCATCAGCACCAGGAAGATCGGGATCACGATGATGGCGATGTCCTCGCCGATACCGATGGCGAGGTTCATCAGCGTGTCTTCCGTCACCGCCACCTGGTGCGGCTGTTCGAAGAACGGGATGAAGATGTCCACCATGCCGTTGGCGAGCGGCGTGGCCAGAAGCGCGATCATCGCCGTCGCACCGGCCAGGACGAACCAGTGGCCGACCTCCTCGGACTTGGCGACATTGCCCTTCTGCTTCGCCTCGCGCAGGCGCTTGGCAGTCGGTTCTTCTGTTTTCGAGTCGGGATCGTCGGCCATCGGCCCCTACCCTTCCTTGCGGTTGCCGTCGCAGCCGGCCTCAGGCCCCTGCCAGCGCCACCGCTGCATTGCGGCCGTCACGGCGTCACCAGGAATTCCGCCATGTTCGACTGCACATGGTCGAGGAACCAGTCGAAAGCAATCGTTAACGTCACCGCCAGAAGCACGAAGCCCGACACCAGCTGGATCGGCAGCGCGATGAAGAAGATCTGCATGCGCGGGATCAGCCGGGTCAGGATCCCCAGCGCCGCATAGAACACCAGGCCGTAGACCAGGAAGGGCGCGGCGATCTGCAGGCCGATGCGAAAGGATTCGGCGACGAACTTGGTGGCGATCTCGGCAAAGCCGGAAAGGTCCGGCAGCCGGCCCACCGGGAAAAGGATGTAGGAATCGCGGATCGCCTCCAGCAGCACGTAGTGCAGGCCGGAGGTGAACAGGATGGTCAGGCCGATCATCGTCAGGAAGCTGGACACCAGCGCCGACTGCGTGCCCTGCGACGGATCGTAGAACTGCGCGAAGCCCAGCCCTGTCTGGTAGGCGATGATGGTGCCTGCGGTGTTCATCGCGCCGAACAGGATCCGCGCCACCGCGCCCAGGAACACCCCGACCAGGATCTCCACCGCCAGCAGCAGGAACAGCTCCAACGGCGTCGCCGGCAGCGCCGGCAATTGCGGGCCGACAACGGGGGTCAGGGCCAGGCAGATGCCGAAGGCGATGAACAGGCGGACGCGGACCGGGATGAACACCTCGCCGATCGCCGGCATCAGCAGCAGCGCGCCGCCGACCCGCATGAAGACCAGCATGAAGGCGAAGACGCCGCCCGGAAGGATTTCGTCGAGCATCGCCCGGCCGGTCGCTCAGCCGCGCCCTGCCGGCGGCAGGCCGGCACGCCGCTGCATGATCGTTCGGGGCCGGAGGAACATGCCGCCGCCCCTAGGACAGCCCCACGACGCGCGCCATCATGCGCTGCATCAGCTCGATCATCGACGTCATCATGAACGGCAGGAAGATCAGCAGGCTGAGCATGATCGTGACGATCTTCGGCACGAAGGTCAGCGTCATCTCCTGGATCTGGGTCAGCGCCTGGAACAGGGCGATCAGAACGCCGACGACGGTCGCCACGGCCATGCTGGGGCCGGCCACCGCAAGCAGGGTCCAGATCGCGTCATTGGCAATGTCGAGAACGTCTGCCGTATCCATTCCTGCCTCCGGACGGCCGTGCACCGGCGCCATGGGCCTTTCGGCCGCCGGCTGCGGCCGGCCTGTGCCCAGATGATGTCACGACGACAGGATGGCAGATTCCGCGGGATCAGGCATCCCGGGCAGATGGCAGGACGCGCCCCTGAGCTGGCGGACCGGAACCGGGTCCGCCGGCGTCAGGATCAGATCGGCATCCGGAGGATTTCCTGATAGGCAGAGATAATCTTGTCGCGGACCGCGACCACGGTATCCAGCGCCAGTTCGGCATTGTTGACGGCCGTCACGACATCGGCGACCTCGGCCTTGCCGGTCACCACGTCGACGGTGCCCTTTTCGCTCTGCTTCACCGCGCTGGCGGTATCGGAGATCGCGCGTGTGACAAGCTCGGAAAAGCTGGTCGCAGGATCCTGCGCTGCCCGGTCGAGCCCCCCGCCGCCCGCGCCGTTCGTCACCTGGCCCAGGGCATTGTAGGCCTGCGTCGCCGCTCTCACATCGACCATGGCTGAAACCCATCACGTCTTGCGCAGGACCGCCGTACCGCCAACGGCACCCTATCGCAGCAGGTCAATCGTCCGCGCCATCATCGCCTTGACGGATTCGATGACGGTCAGGTTGGCTTCGAAGGTCTTCTGCGCCTCGCGCATGTCGCTGACCTCGATGAGGGAATTTACGTTCGGAAGCTTAACATAACCTTGCTGGTTCGCCGCCGGATTGCCCGGGTCGAACTCGAGGTCGAACGGGGTGTTGTCGGTGGTGATCCGCTTCACCCGGACGATGTTCGTATCCAGCTTGGCATCGAGTTCGTTGGCGAAACTGATGACCTTGCGCCGGTAGGGGTCACCGCCGGGGACGGTGGAGATCGAGTCCGCGTTCGCCAGATTCTCGGAAATCACCTTCATGCGCGCGCCCTGCACCCGCATGCCGGCAGCCGAGATGAACATCGCTTTGGTAAGATCCATGGCCCGCATCAACCCAATCTGGCCGGGCACCCACAGGTGCCGGACACTCGCTCTGACTTAGCGGCACGTCGCCGGAAAGGCAAATCACGAAACACCCGGAGAGGTGGAAAAGACGTATCGTCCCGGGCCGGCGTTCACGTTCGACGAATGCTTCCGCCAAGGCGGCGGGCTTTGTTTCCCGGGACGCAACCGGTTAACCATTTCCGGTTGCAGAAGCGTGCCGTGAACGGCCCCCGGGAGCGCCGCGCGGACCCGCCGGATCAGCGCCCCTTGCCCAGGGCAATCTTCAGCAGCCCGATCTGCTTCCGGTACAGGCCGGTCACCGCCTGGTAGGCAATCTGGGTCTCCGCGACCTTCACCATCTCCGCTTCCAGGTTCACGGAATTGCCGCTGGGCAGAATCTCGGTGTCCCTCACGCGGGCGCCGAGGCCGCCATTGCCCATCTGGACGGTCCCCCTCACATGCTGGTCATCGGTCTTCGCGACGCCGATGCGCGTCGTCTCGCCCCGCATGAGTTCCTTGAAGTCGAGCTTCTTCAGGTCGACGGAGCGATAGCCCGGCGTGTTGGCATTCGCGACATTTTCCGCCAGCACCGCCTGGCGCTGGTTGAGCCAGCCCAGCTTGCGGCCGATCGCGCCGAATACCGGTATGTCTTTCAGGTCCATCTCAGGTCCGTGTCAGGTTACGGGGCCGTCAGGTTATTGGGCCGTCAGGTTATTGGGCCGTCAGGTCACCCGGAATGCCCGATCCTGCCGCGCGTGGCGCCTGGCAGGGAAATGGCTGCCGTCACCGGGCCCGTCAATCGCCCGCGACGCAGCGGCTCATCCGACCGCGCCGGCGCCGCATCGGGGGCCGGCAATTTCCTCCACCCGTGGCTTGCATGATGCTTGCTATGCAAGACTTTGTCCAATTCGGCCGATGGCCGGCACAGAGATCGGAATTGAGCGATACCATGGCCTTTCGCCCAGGGCATCCCTCCGGGGGATCCCGGAACCGCCCATCCTCCCCGCCGCCGGCGGGAGGCGCGCCCGCCGCGCTGCCGGCGCCGCGCGCGCCGGTCGACGCGCGCCAGCAGGACGCCTCGTGGCATGGCGGGAAACCGCCCCGCGCCGGCCGCGCCAAGGCCGTGGCCCTGGAATACCGCCCCGATCAGGGCGATCCGCGGCCGCGGATCACCGCCACCGGCAGTGGCGCCGTGGCGGAACAGATCCTGCAAGCCGCCTTCGCAAGCGGGGTCAAGGTGCGCGAGGACGCGGACCTGGTCGAGATCCTGGCCCTGTTCGAAGAGGATTCCCTGATTCCGCTGGAAGCGCTTGCCGCCGTCGCGGAAATACTTGCCTATGTCTATCGCGCGGAAAACCGGGCCCCTCCCGCCCCGGCGGCGCCCGCCGCCGAGCCCTGGCCCCGGCCGACCGCGCCCTCGCGACCGGTCCCCGAGCGTGCGGCCGGAGAGTCGGAGAAGGACGAGTGGTGAAACGCCAGACGCTGCGCCCGGCAGCCTGCCCCGCCCAGGTGACGCAGCGGTCGAATCCGGCTACCAATTGGCCGATGCGCCACGACCCGGCCGATTGCCGGGCCATGGTTCGTTCCGCTGACGGACCGCAGCCGGCATGAACAGGATATCGCCTCCATCACCGCCCCCGGACTTCCCCGAGGGGCCGGAAAGCGGTTCCGCCGTGGCGGCCGGCCGCCGGCAAGAGGGAGACGCGCAGGGCCCAGCGCTGGGCCAAGCGCAGGGCCAGGCGATGGGCGATGGCCCAGCCGTCGGGCACGGCGATATGCCGGCTGATGGTCGCAGCGCCGCGTTGGATGCCGATCTCGGCGAACTGATTCTTCTGATCGGCCGCATCCGCCGCGACCTGGATGGCGGCAACCCCCTGCACTGTCCCGACATGAAGCCCCTGGCGCGTCGCGCGGAACGCATCGTCGGCCTGTTGCCACAGCTGCCGCGGGCAGAGGCCCAGCCGCTGCTGCCGCGCCTGGAACGCGTGATGCGG
>MDTD01001110.1_pt1 | contig 74861 bp, 60 predicted proteins | sample 811221 | NCBI WGS metagenome assembly MDTD01 (sample SAMN05326646, study PRJNA326480) | marine metagenome | isolation source: seawater | place: Pacific Ocean: South West | collected 2011 | reverse complement strand
TTCGTAGTGCCCCAGAGTATTCACCCCAGAACACCTCTGCCGGTGTCCGATAGCCCAGCCGTTTTCTGGGGCGATTATTGAACTCTTCGACCACTCGATTCAGCGCTCGCTGACTGACTTTCGAGAAGTCCGTACCTTTCGGGTAGTACTGCCGGTAACAGAGCAGGACCGTAAAGAACGGAAAAGGCCTCCCGGGCCCGGCATCCGGATCAGACGACACCCTGCTCCAACATGGCGTCCGCAACCCGTCGGAAACCGGCGATATTGGCACCCAGCACCAGGTTGTGCGGCTGATCAAATTCCCGGGCTGTTTCACTGCAGCGCTGGTAAATGTCCGCCATTATAGCCCGCAGGCGTTTGTCAACCTGCTCGAAGCTCCAGCGCTGCATGCTGGCGTTCTGGCTCATTTCCAGCTGGCTGGTCGCCACACCGCCGGCATTGGCCGCCTTGCCCGGCCCGAAGTGGATACGCTCCTCGGTAAACACTTCCACCGCTTCCGGCGTGGACGGCATATTGGCGCCTTCGCTGACGCAGCGGCAGCCGTTGGCCACCAGCGCCCGGGCATCCGCTCCGGTCAGCTCGTTCTGGGTGGCACAGGGGAAAGCCGCATCTGCCCGGAAACGCCATACCGCATGACCATCCTCCGGGTAGTCCTCTTTCGGAATAAACTCGGCTTTCGGAAACTCCTCTAGATACTCCCGCAGGGACACACGCTTCTGCTCTTTCAGAACTTTCAGAGTTTCCAGGTCGATACCATGAGGATCATGAAGAGTTCCGGTGGAATCCGAACAGGTGATCGGGCGGGCGCCCAGCTGATACAGCTTTTCAATAGTGTATATCGCCACGTTACCGGCACCGGAAACCAGGCAGGTCTTGCCTTCCAGGCTCTCGCCATGGGCCTCAAGCATATTCTGGGCAAAGTAGACACAGCCGTAACCGGTTGCCTCCTTCCGCACCAGAGAGCCGCCCCAGAGCAGCCCCTTGCCGGTCAGTACGCCCTCGTAGCGTCCGGTCAGACGCTTGTACTGGCCGAACATGTATCCGATCTCGCGGGCGCCGACACCAATATCGCCAGCCGGCACATCCGTATTTGGCCCTATGTGGCGGTAAAGTTCGTTCATGTAGGATTGGCAAAAACGCATGATCTCCTGGTCTGAGCGCCCATTGGGATCAAAGTTGGCACCGCCCTTGCCTCCACCGATCGGCAGGCCGGTCAGGGCGTTTTTGAAGATCTGCTCGAAACCGAGAAACTTGATGATGCCGGCATTGACAGACGGATGGAACCGCAACCCACCTTTGTACGGTCCCAGCGCCGAATTGAACTCGATCCGGTATCCCTTGTTGACCTGTATCCGCCCCTGGTCGTCCACCCAGGAAACACGGAACATGATCTGCCGCTCGGGTTCGACCATGCGCTCGATAATGCGGCTGTCACGGTAATGGGGGCTCTGTTCCAGCAGGGGCTCCAGCGATTCGAGCACTTCTTCAACCGCCTGGTAGAATTCTGTCTGGGCGGGGCTCGTTGCCATCAGACCCGTAATGGTGTCATGGATATAGGACATGGTGTACCTCGGATGGTCAAAATGAGCATTTTGGCCAGAGCAACAGAGTGCAAGTGAAGCAGGCCACTGCATTCATCATTGAATGCCAGACGCTATCTGAAGAAATAGCCGGAAACTGGGGAGCGCTCTGACGTGAAAAAAGCCGGCTAATGATAAAACACCAATTTGGTGCACACAATGCACCAAATTTGTATTTATGTGCACACATTGCTCATTGCAGGTGCAACCTTCCCCTCTATCCGGTATTTTCTCTACCGGCACTCGCACCATGGAAGTGCCTGCCTCTTCCCCTTTCTTAGGCCCGCTTCCCACTTTCTCCGTATCCGCCCGTTTGCGTCCGTGTTTACGAAGCACTATTCTGAATCCTGGAAAGTGGTACTGACGATCCCCGCGCCCCGTATCAGGGCAGGGTGGCCAGCGCCTGCATAACACCCGGCTGGCCAGGCCCAGTACAAACCACTTCAGTACATGCCCGACACCGGGCAGCATACCACCGGTGCGGGCCGGAATCCCGCTGCTGAGCCGCCGGACCGCTCCGGATCTGCGGGTTTCCGGCCACCGGCCCATCAAAGAAAGGGAGGGATTGAAATGGCACTTCCAGACAGTATGAAAGCAGTGGTGTATCAGGGTCCCGGCAAGAAAGAGTGGACGTCTGTTCCTGTACCGGCCATACAGAAACCCACCGATGCCATTGTCCGCATCACCAGAACCACCATCTGCGGTACCGACCTTCATATCCTCAAGGGAGACGTCCCCGCCGTAACCCCCGGTCGTGTCCTCGGCCATGAAGGTGTTGGCGTAGTGGAGGCTGTGGGTGATGGAGTCAGCAATTTCAGACCGGGCGACCGGGTACTGATTTCATGCATTACTTCCTGCGGAAAATGCGGCTACTGTAAACAGCAGATGTATTCCCACTGTGCTGACGGCGGCTGGATTCTCGGCCACCTGATTGACGGCACCCAGGCTGAATACGTGCGCATTCCCCATGCCGATAACAGTCTCTATCCCATTCCGGAAGGCGCCGATGAGGAAGCCCTGGTCATGCTCAGCGATATCCTGCCGACCGGTTTCGAAATCGGCGTTCTCTACGGGCAGGTGAAACCCGGGGATACGGTTGCCATTGTCGGCGCCGGTCCCATTGGTATGGCCGCTCTGCTCACCGCACAGTTCTACTCACCGGCGCGGATCATTATGGTGGACCTGGACGACAACCGGCTGGAAATGGCGAAAACCTTCGGTGCCACCGACACGGTCAACAGCGGCAGGGGCGACCCGGTACAGGCCATTCTGGATATGACGGAAGACGGTGTGGATGTGGCGATCGAGGCGGTCGGCGTGCCTCCCACCTTTGATATCTGCCAGAAGATTGTCCGCCCCGGTGGCCATCTGGCCAATGTGGGTGTACACGGCACCAAGGTGGACCTGGAACTTCAGAATCTGTGGATCCGCAATGTGACCATTACCACCGGGCTGGTCAATACCAACACCACCCCGATGCTGCTGAAAACCGTTCAGTCCGGAACCCTCAAACCCACCAACCTGGTAACCCATCGTTTCGGTTTTGATGAATTCATGAAAGCCTATGAGGTTTTCGGCAATGCCAGCAAGGAAAAGGCTCTGAAAGTTATTATCAGTAACGGGTAACGCAATCCCGGAGCCCCGGAAGCCGTGTCTGGGGCTTCCGGGGCTCCGGCGGCACGCGGTGTCACATCACAGGGCCAAGGCCGACTCTGCTGAACTGATCATTCACCATAGCGTAGAAATCGTCACAGGTGGCGTAGGTTGCGAGAATGTTTGAATACTCGCCCCATATTTCGGCCGTATTGGGGGAACCTGTGCTTCCTCCCAACTGCAGGGATAGAGCCTGTAAACCTGAATTCAAACAATAAGTGCAGAACCGCTCGTTCGTAGTGCCCCAGAGTATTCACCCCAGAACACCGCTGCCGGTGTCCGATAGCCCAGCCGTTTTCTGGGGCGATTATTGAGTTCTTCGACCACTCGATTCGGCGCTCGCTGACTGACTTTCGAGAAGTCCGTACCTTTCGGGTGGTACTGCCGTAACAGCCCATTGGTGTTCTCATTGGTCCCGCGTTGCCCCGAGCAATACGGATCGCAGAAATAGGTCGCCATGCTCAAGGCGGCAGCCATTCGCTGATGGTCGGCGAACTCACTGCCATTGTCCAGTGTCAGGGTGTGAACGGCGCCCCGAATGGGGGTCAGCACGCGTATGATCGTGTTGGCCGTCAGCTCGGCGGTGATCGCCCATTCGGGCCATCAGGCCAGCGATCTGTTCTGGACTCCACCGTTTACGGATCAGTCGGCTCACCCAATCGATCAGCGACGACACCCGTTTGTGGGCCTTGGCGGCCAACCGTCTTCGCTGGTCGCTGCGCTGCTGCGCCTGATTGGCCTGGTAGTCCCCGGTGATCCCGTTGCGACGCAGCTCCCGGCATAGGGTGCTGCTGTGGCAGCCCAGCATCTCGGCAATCTGGCGTTGGCTCTTCCCCGCCACAAGCAAGGCGGAAATCTGGTATCGTTGTTCCTGGGTCAGTTGTCGGTATCCCATCACTGCTTCACTTTGGTCGGTAAAGCGAACGAGGGTACCGGCAACGACCCTCCTTCCTCCACCTCGTTATCACAAAGTGCTGCGGTTATTATCTGAATTCAGGATTTACAGGCTCCTTCTAAGCGATTTCGCCCCTGCCCGCCCGTTGATGCCGATGTTCTGGAAGCGGTCACTGAAGCCTTGCTCCGGGCTTTTGTCGGAGCAAAAACTATTCAGCAATCAATTCCCTCTGGAAAAGCCCTTGGCTTTACCACGAGGAAGCCCGGACTAAATGCCTCAGGTCTCATGTGTGATATGTTTTCAAAAAGCGGGAACTTCGCCTGCCTTTTCTCGTTGCTTCGACGAGTTTTCCTGTAACTCAGCCAACCATTGATTTGACTCTTCCATGCCCGATAGCCAGTTTCCTGTGTCCAGCATTGCAGCCTCAACATGAACAACTGGATCTCCGTGAAGCAGAACTTCAAATACAGGCTCGCACATTGCTAACGATGAAGGGGCGCGCCCCTGCTGTGCCAGTCTGCGGTATATTGCGAGCTCGCCAAGAGCTCCGGACGGCCCCCTCAACACCCTATCTGTATTTTTCATCTGGTAACAATCTTTCACGTGATCGTTGATCCAGACGTACTTGATTCTCAACGGTGCGCTCATGCTATGTCGAGGTGGCTCATACGCTATAGAAGGCTCGCCAAACCTGCTTGTCAGCGCGGCAAGGAACTGCTCGCGAGTAGGTGGGTTACTTGGAACCAATACTCTTGTCACAGCGATTAATCGTTGCTCTCGAGGGGGAGCTGAGAAGTATATTTTCAGCGTTTCCTGAGGGTCACGCGCAGCGGCCTCAAGATGACTCAGAAACGGGTCAGTTTTAACCATCTGGACGCCATCGCTGTATGTAAATGCGATCTCATGTTTTCGAATGAAAAGATCGTCTCGATAGTTGCCGATTATATCGTTTGCCGTCTCTATGTCTTGACCGAACTTTAAGCCAATCAAACTCCAGTCTTTGGGTTCTGACTGTGCTCCAACAAACGGAAATAGGGCTAATAGCACTAGCAATGAGAAACGAACTATCAAACTCAGCATCTTTAATCCTCCGTTTTGATGTAAGTTTTCTGGTGAAAGCAAAATTTGTTCCATGCAGGTCTAAAACTACTCTTCACTTTTGGTTAGCCATTTTCCGATATGTGACCTAAAAGCATGCTGTAAAATACACCGACAGAGTTATAGGGCTAGTCGCGTAGGAGGACTTCTCGGTTACCTTGTGGCCTGAATTCAAACAATAAGTGCGGCTGAGCGGGCGGTATCGCTCCCCGGCGCCCCCCACCAGACCACAGTGACGCTTCCCAAGGCCCCGGTTCTCCGGGGCCTTGGTTTTCTGGGCTGGCGCGTCCCCGAGCTCGCCAGCCTGTAAAGAAACCTGACGACATGCCACCATCTGGTGTAATTTAGTGGCTTCACCTTGCATCTACAGTGACCAGAGGAGGCCTTCCGTGTCCGTTTCCGCATCCGAACAGTTCGCCAGCGACAACTACAGTGGTGTCTGCCCGCAAGCATGGAATGCCATGGCCGAAGCGAACCGGATGGACGAGCCTGCCTACGGCGAGGACCGCTGGACACAGCGGGCAGCGGACGGGCTGAGGGCCCTATTCGACACCGATTGCGATGTCTATTTCGTGTTCAACGGCACGGCCGCCAACTCCCTGGCGCTGGCTGCCATCGGCCAGTCCTTCCATAGCGTGATCTGCCACGAGCTCGCCCACATCGAAACGGATGAGTGCGGCGGGCCGGAGTATGCTTCCAACGGCGCCAAACTGTTGCTGGGCCAGGGGCCCAACGGCAAGCTGACGCCCGAGAGCATTGAGCACCTGGTCACCAAGCGCACCGACATCCACTACCCCAAACCCAAGGCCGTCAGCCTGACCCAGGCCACCGAGGTGGGCACTCTGTACACGCCGGAAGAACTGAAGGCGATCCGGGATGTTGCCGACCGGCACCGCTTGAGCATCCACATGGACGGGGCCCGCTTTGTCAACGCCGTTGCCGCCCTGGATGTCCATCCGGCCGAGATCACCTGGAAGGCAGGGGTCGACGTACTCTGTTTTTCCGGCACCAAGAATGGTCTGGCCATGGGCGAGGCGGTGGTCTTTTTCAATCACGACCTGGCCGAGGATTTCGAGTGGCGGTGCAAGCAGGCCGGACAGCTGGCCTCGAAAATGCGATTCATCTCCGCGCCCTGGTGCGGACTGCTGGAGCAGGATGTCTGGCTGGAAAACGCCCGCCATGCCAATGCCTGCGCGGCCCGGCTCGAAGCGGGCCTGCGGGATTTGCCCAACGTCACCATCCGATACCCTCGGCAAGCCAACGGCGTTTTCGTAGACCTGCCGGAAACTGTACAGTCGGCCTTGCGTGATCGCGGCTGGAGGTTCTATAACTTCATTGGCGGATGCGCCCGCCTGATGTGCTCTTGGTCCACCACCGAAGCCCAGGTGGATCGGTTCCTGGCTGATGTCCGCGCACTGTTACTGGAATGAATGATCGGGCAGGAGACCACCATGACAACGCAACTCACCATCGATTACGAAGTGGCCCCCTGTTCGCTGGGCTGGTTCGCCATCGGCACCACAGCGGACGGCCTGTGTGCCCTGGAGTTCAGTGACCGGGCCGAAGCTCTCCCTTCCCGGCTGGCGGAACGCTTCCCCGAGGCCACCCTCAGACCGCGTCAGGGTGAGCCATCACCGGCCCTGGCCCGGGTGGAAGCCCTGTTGCGCTCGCCCCGCTCGGCTCCGGACCTGAAGCTGGATCTCCAAGGAACGCCGTTCCAGAAGACGGTCTGGCAGGCCCTGATGGCGATCCCGGCCGGCAGCACCGTGTCCTATTCGGAGCTGGCCAAACGTCTCGGCAAGCCCAAAAGCGCCCGGGCCGTGGCGGGGGCCTGCGCCGCCAACCGGGTGGCGCTGGTCGTTCCCTGCCATCGCGTCGTCCGCAACGACGGCCACCTGGGGGGCTATCGCTGGGGCCTGGAGCGCAAGCGCGCGCTCCTGCAGATGGAGGCCGCGGCCTAGCCGGCGGCCCTGGCCCTGGCGGCTTCCTCCGCCAGGGTCCGGACCCGTTCGAAATCCTCATCGGTGAACACGCCGTTAACGCCGGACACGGAGGCGAGTTTCATGCCGTGTTTCAGGCCCAGCTTGTAGATTCCCCGCACCTTCTCCCACTCGATGTTGCGTCCCAGGGTGAAGTTCTCGAAACGCCCCGCCAGCGCCAACACGATGGTCTCCGCGAGACAGGCATAGGCAATGCCGGGCGGCAGCCCGATGTCCTTCATCCGCGCCTCCCCGGGCAACTGAATCTCCCCGGACTCGATGACCAGCACATCCGGACGTTTTGCCACGTCCTCCGGCGGTATGTCCAAGGGACGAGCAACGTCGGTGATCACACAGCCCGGCTTGACCTTCATGATGTCGAGAATGCGCTTGCCGGCACCGGAGGTGGCGGTGACGATCATGTCCATGTCACCGATGTCCCGGTCGGTCGTGGCCGCCACGTGCACGGTGGCCCCGGGGGTTTCCTGGCCGATGCTTTCCTGCAGTGCAAGCAGCTTCGCCGTTTCCGGCGCCACCAGGTAGATTTCCGATACCGCCTTGGCGAGCAGTCGCGCGCACACCGAGCCGATCGCCCCGGTTGCTCCCACCACCATGGCCTTACCGGCAATCCGGCCGTCCTCCGCCAAGTGGACCCGGCCGATTCTCCTGGCCGCCTCGTGGGCCGCCCACAGAGCGCCGGAGGCGCTGTAGCTGTTGCCGGTGGTGATCGGCAGCGGCGCTCGCTTGGCTACGGTCAGGCCGGCATCGCCCACCACCTTGGTGAAGGCGCCCAGGCCCATGATCTGCGCGCCCAGGCGCTTCGCCAGCCGGGCCGCCGCCAGCAGGCGGCGGTAGGTAAACTCCGGACCGTGCGCCATGATTTCCCGGGGCGTGCCTCCCACGGTGATCAGCCAGCCTTCCACTTCGTCCCCTGTCGGCGAGCGGATGCCGGACACCTTCGAGTAAAGAAACGGCGGCGTGTAGGCCACCGCCTTTTCCACCAGGTTCATCACCGGTGCCGGGGATACACGGGCGATCCAGTCCAGGGGTGGGGTCTTGGTGAGGTACTGCTGAGACAGTGGGTGGATCACGAAGGCGAAGCGGTTCACCCGACGGTAGCCGTTCGGGTAGAGAATTCTCGGCGTCATGCCCAGGCGCTGGATCACGTCCAAGAAGTCGTCTGGGCCCAGCTGCTCGGGCATCCGGCCCAGGACGGCACTCATCAGGGCTTCGAGCACATTGGTTCCGACCGGTCGCCCTGCCAGCCAGGGGCTGTAATCCACCACCATGGCGACCCGACGGGCACGCATCCAGTCCAGCACCGCGTCGGTGACCCTGGACGTGATCACGGTCTTGCCGTCGAGGTCGTCCGGTGTCAGAGCGGCCAAGTCAGCCACCGTCGCTACGATCACATGGGCATCCCGCACTGCGCCGGCCAGGCTGGTTTCCACCAGGCGTTCCCCCAGCCGGTACAAGGCGCTGTGTTGCAGCGCGCGGATGGCCCGGGCAGTAGCACGGTGAAACGTCAGCGGCGCGGTCAGGCGAGTGTAGGTTTCCAGTTGCTCCAGCGAAGTCAGAAACCTGGGGATGCCGAAATCCAGGTACGGGTCCGCGAAACGGATGTTGTCGGTGTGCTCGGCCAGGGCCCGGGCAACACGGTACCCCGCCTGGCCATTGAGCAGGAGCACCCGGGCGTTGTCAAAGAAATGCCCCAACTCCGTCTGGGTATGCCGCACGGCCCACTCCTGAAGGATGCCGCGCAGACGGGCACCGGTGGTGACCGGTTTCTCGGCCACCCGGGCTTCCAGCCTGGCGGTGTCCGGATGCTCAACCCGTTCCCGCCCGACCTGGTAGTGATCGTGCACCATGCTCAGCCCGATGGCATCGGCCTGACCCTGAATCGAATCGAGCAGCGCGTCCGCCCGATCCAGGCTGCCGTCCGTCCCGACCCTCACGATCCGGACATCGTGCCCCAGAAATTCCGTTTCCAGCTCATAGTCCTCCTCGGAGGATCCCTGGCTGACACTCACCACCGTTTTCATAAGCCGATGCCCCGTTTGTTACTGTTGTTGTTTCTTCAGCCTACGCCATAGGATCGGAAATAATCTTATCCCAGGTCAAATTTTCACCGCCGGCCCAGGGTCTACACTTATCGGACAGTCAACGGATACCGGTTACCCGGTCAAGGAGGCCCCCATGTCGGTTCAGGCACAACGCCAGGCCACCATCGCACAGCTGATCCAGCCCGGCAAAGGCATTCTCGCGGCGGATGAAAGCCACCCAACCATCGCCAAGCGTTTCCAGGCGATCGGAGTCGAATCGACCGAAGCGACGCGTCGGGCCTATCGCAGCATCATATTTTCCACCCCGGACCTGGGCGCCCACATCAGCGGCGTGATCCTGTTCGAGGAAACCCTGGGCCAGCACAGCCTCGATGACGAGCCGATGCCCAAACTGCTGGAACGCCAGGGCATTGTGCCCGGAATCAAGGTGGACAAGGGCAAGGGGCCGCTGGCCAACGCCCCGGGAGATGAAATCACCTACGGCCTGGACGGCCTGGCAGAACGGCTTGCACACTATCAGTCCCTGGGCGCGCGCTTCGCCAAGTGGCGTGACGTGTACCATGTTTCCGATACCCTGCCCTCGCCCCAGGCCATCGCCGCCAATGCCGAAATGCTCGCCCGTTACGCCGCAATCTGCCAGGAACGGGGGGTGGTGCCCATTGTCGAGCCGGAGGTGCTGATTGACGGCGGCCATAACATCGAACGGGCCGGCGAGGTCAGCGAAGCCGTACTTCGCGCGGTATTCGAGGCTTTGTACCGGCACCGGGTGGAGCTGGAGACCATGCTGCTCAAACCCAGCATGGTGACCCCCGGCAAGGACGCCGGCAGGGCCTCGCCCCCGGAGGTTGCGGAAGCGACTCTGCGGGTATTCCGTCGGGCGGTGCCGGCGGCGGTGCCCGGCATCGTCTTTCTCTCCGGCGGCCAGACACCGGAGGAAGCCACCGAGAATCTGGACGCGCTCAACCGTCAGGGTGATCAGCCCTGGGCCCTGAGTTTTTCCTATGGCCGGGCCCTGCAAGAGCCAGCACAACACGCCTGGGCCGGTCGCCCGGACAACACTGCGGCGGCCCAGCAGGCCCTGTACAAACGGGCGAAACTCAATGGCTTGGCACGGGCCGGACGCTATTCGCCGGAGCTGGAGCAGGTGGACTGACCGGCGCTTGCTCCAGGCACCTCAGCAACGGCTCCAGGGCCCGGATCCGGCGGGCCTGGGGCCACAGCCGGTCCGCCTCGGCGAACCCCTGGCGCAGATAGTTCAGCCACTGCTTGATCCGACCGACCACGTACGTGTCCTCAAGCCGCGTGGTCAGGGCCTGGGCGTAGTCCCGAATCAGCGGCGTCACCTCGGGCCAAGTCATCGCCGCGATCTCCTCGCCCCGCTGGGACGCCTTGATCCGGGCCGCCAGGTCCGGCCGCGCCACCAGGCCTCGCCCGATCATCACATCGTCGCAACCGGACGCCTGCCGGCAACGCCAGTAGTCCGTCACGGTCCAGATATCGCCGTTGGCAATCACCCGGGTCGGCACGGCTTCGCGCACCCGGGCAATGTCTTCCCAATAGGCGGGCGGCTTGTAACCGTCCACCTTGCTGCGGGCATGCACTACGATCTCCGCCACTCCGGCGTCGGCCAGGGCCTGGGCACAGGCCACGCCCATGGAGCGGTCGTCGTAGCCCAGCCGCATCTTGGCGGTGACCGGCACCGACGCGGGCACCGCCCGCCGGACGGCAGCGGCGATCTCGTGCAGCCGCTCCGGCTGGCGCATCAGGACACAGCCGCCCTGGTGGCGATTCACCGTCTTCGCCGGACAGCCGAAATTGAGGTCCACCTGCGTCGCCCCCAATGCCACCGCCCGAGCGCCGTGCAATCCCATTTGTACCGGGTCGGACCCCAGCAACTGGACCGCCACCGGCACTCCGGCCCGGGTCAGGGCACGGTTGTGAAGTTCCGGCGCGTACTTGTAAAAAATCCGGGGCGGCAGCATCCCCTGGGTCACCCGGATGAATTCGGTAACACAGCCGTCAATGCCACCAACCCCGGTGAGGGTTTCGCGGATCGGGGCATCGACCAGCCCTTCCATCGGGGCAAGCAGAATTCGCATGGTCACTCCAGATGACAACGCTCGGAACCAGGGACAGACGGCCGGAGAACCGTGGGGTGTACGGCCGGGAACAGGCCGCGGATTGTAGGGGATTTGCCAGGGGCTTGGTAGTCGGGCGCCCCGAAACCGGGGCGCCCTGGTCAGGCAGGTTGTTACTTGATATCGAAGCGGTCGGCGTTCATGACCTTGGTCCAGGCCGCCACGAAGTCCTTGACGAACTTCTCCCGGGCGTCGCTCTGGGCATAGACCTCGGCGTACGCCCGCAGGATGGAGTTGGAGCCAAACACCAGATCCACTCGGGTGGCCGTCCACTTGACTTGGCCGGTCTTGCGGTCACGAACCTCGTAGAGGTTGTCACCGACCGGAACCCAGGTGTTCGACATGTCGGTCAGGTTGACGAAGAAGTCGTTGCTGAGCACCCCTTCGCGGTCGGTGAACACGCCGTGCTTGGTGCCACCATGGTTGGTGCCGAGCATGCGCATACCACCCACCAGCACCGTCATTTCCGGCGCGGTCAGACCCATCAGCTGGGTACGGTCCAGCATCAGCTTCTCGGGGGACACCGAGTAGTCTTTCTTCAGCCAGTTGCGGTAGCCGTCATGAATCGGCTCCAGCGGGGCAAAAGAGTCGACGTCGGTCATGTCCTGACTGGCGTCGCCACGGCCCGGGGCGAAAGGCACCGCGATGTCGAAACCCGCCGCCTTCGCCGCCATTTCGATCCCAACGTTGCCCCCAAGGACAATCACGTCCGCCAGGCTGGCGCCGGCCTCGTCGGCAATCCCCTGCAGAACCCCCAGCACTTTCGCCAGGCGCTCGGGCTCATTGCCTTCCCAATCTTTCTGGGGCGCCAGCCGGATCCGAGCCCCGTTGGCCCCACCGCGCATGTCGGACCCCCGGAAGGTACGGGCGCTGTCCCACGCGGTCGCTACCAACTCACCGATGCTCAGGCCGCTTTCCGCAATGCGGGTCTTGACCCCGCCAATGTCGTACAGGGTGTTGCCCGCCGGTACCGGATCCTGCCAGATCAGGTCTTCCTTCGGCACATCCGGCCCCAGGTAGCGGGACTTGGGCCCCAGGTCACGGTGGGTCAGCTTGAACCAGGCGCGGGCGAACACTTCGGAGAAGTAGGCCGGGTCTTTGTAGAAGCGCTCGGCGATTTTCCGGTATTCGGGGTCCATCTTCATCGCCATGTCCGCGTCGGTCATGATCGGATTGTGGCGAATGGAGGGGTCTTCCACGTCCACCGGCTTGTCTTCTTCCTTGATGTCAATCGGCTCCCATTGCCAGGCGCCGGCCGGGCTCTTCTTCAGCTCCCATTCGTAATTGAGCAGCAGATGGAAGTAGCCGTTGTCCCACTGGGTGGGATGGGTGGTCCAGGCGCCCTCGATCCCGCTGGTGACCGTGTTCCGGCCGACCCCCCGGGATACCTTGTTGATCCAGCCCAGGCCCTGATCCTCGATGTCTGCCGCTTCCGGGTCCGGCCCCAGGTTGTTGGCGTCGCCGTTGCCGTGGCACTTGCCCACGGTGTGACCGCCGGCGGTCAGGGCCACGGTTTCTTCGTCGTTCATGGCCATGCGGGCGAAGGTTTCACGCACGTCCTTCGCGGTCTTGAGCGGGTCCGGATTGCCATCCACCCCTTCCGGGTTGACGTAAATCAGCCCCATCATCACCGCCGCCAGCGGGTTTTCCAGATCCCGTTCACCGGAGTAGCGGCTCTTGGGGTTGTCGCTGGGGGCCAGCCATTCGTCCTCCGAGCCCCAGTAGATGTCTTTCTCCGGGTGCCAGATGTCTTCCCGGCCGAAAGCAAAACCGAACGTTTTCAGTCCCATGGACTCATAGGCGATGGTACCGGCCAGAATGATCAGGTCCGCCCAGCTCACCTTGTTGCCATACTTCTGTTTGATCGGCCACAGCAGGCGGCGAGCCTTGTCCAGGTTGACGTTATCGGGCCAGGAATTCAGCGGCGCAAACCGCTGGTTGCCGGTGGCGGCGCCGCCCCGGCCGTCGGCGATCCGGTAAGACCCCGCCGCGTGCCAGGCCATACGGATCATCAGGCCGCCATAATGTCCCCAGTCAGCCGGCCACCAGTCCTGGCTGTCGGTCATCAGGGCATGCAGGTCTTTCTTCAGGGCCGCCACATCCAGCTTTTTCAGCTCTTCTCGGTAGTTGAAGTCCGGGCCCAGGGGGTTGGTCTTGGTATCGTGCTGGTGAAGGATGTCCAGATTCAGGGCATCGGGCCACCACTTCATGACATCGCTGCCCTCGGTGGTATTGGCGCCGTGCATTACCGGGCATTTACCACCGGTCATTTGGTTGTTGGCCATGTTGCTCTCTCCTTTTGCTATCGCGTCATTGCATTGGCATTGGCTGGTGACTCGAACATCTATCACTATAGTTGAACCGCATGCCCTTGCAGGGGCCCCGCGGATACAGCAACCGATGTCCGTTCGGGTCTCGTTGGTGAAGCAATCGCTCCGAGCCTTCCCCCCTCCTATTGCGCCAGGGCGTAGTTCACCATGTACTCCACCAACAGCTGGAGTACGGGGAACCGTTCAGGCCGGGATGAACCTTTGTGGCTGGGCATGGGATAACTCCTGCGCTAACGAGAACACCCTAACCATAGGCACGCGCCAAAGAAAGATACAATTAATTAAAAGAACGAAGTTAAGAGTTTTTAGTTATCGAAAGGCGGAAGGCATTCGCGACCCGGAGAGTGCAGCCGGCCCTAGGCCACGCGTTCAATGGAAGAGAACTTGCCCTGGTCGTCGAACTGAATGCGGAAGGTGCCGTGAATGCCGTCACGGAGAAAGTAGCGGGACAGGATGCGGGCCGGGAAACGGACGGTGCGTCCGTCCCGGGCCCGGGCGTGGACCTCGCTGGCGAGCCCCTGGTAGAGCTTGAGCCACTCCTCGGGATCGATGCTGAGGTCCACGACGATATGCGGCATGGCGCGAGGGTCAGTTCGCCAGTTCCAGCAACAGCCGGTTCAGGCGGCTGACGTAGCTGCCGGGATCTTTCAGCTGTTGCCCGCTGGCAAGGGTGGCCTGATCGAACAGAACCGCCGCCAGCTCGTTGAAGCGCTCGTCCGAGCTTTCCTTCTCCAGACGCTGTACCAGCGGGTGTTCCACATTGATTTCGAAGATGGGCTTGCTTTCCGGCACCTTCTGGCCGGCGGCCTCCATGATCTTGCGCATCTGTGCGCCCATATCAAACTCGCCAACCACCAGACAGGCCGGAGAGTCTGTCAGACGGTTGGTGGCCCGGACCTCCTGCACTCGGTCGTCCAGAGCCGCCTTGATGCGATCGAGCAGCGCCTTGTGCTCCTCAGACGCCTTTTCCTGCTGCTGCTTGTCTTCCTCGGTCTGGATGTCTCCCAGGTCGAGGTCGCCGCGGGCGATGTCCTGGAACGGCTTGCCGTCGTACTCGGTCAGGTAGCCCATCATCCACTCGTCGATGCGATCCGAGAGCAGCAGTACTTCGATGCCGTTCTTGCGGAAGACTTCCAGGTGCGGGCTGCTCTTGGCCGCGGTGAAACTGTCGGCGGTGAGGTAGTAAATCTTCTTCTGGCCTTCCTTCATCCGGCCGATGTAGTCATCCAGCGAAACATTCTGGGTGGCCTCGCCGGTGTGGGTGGAGGCAAAACGCAGCAGGCCGGCAATTTTCTCCCGGTTGGCGAAGTCCTCCGCCGGGCCTTCCTTGAGCACGTTGCCGAATTCGTTCCAGAAGGTCTGATAGTCCTCGGGCTGTTTCTTGGCCAGCTTGGCCAGCATGTCCAGAACCCGCTTGGTCAGGGCATTGCGGATGCTCTCGACCGTGTCGTTGTTCTGGAGAATCTCACGGGACACGTTCAGCGACAGATCGTTGGAGTCGATCACCCCCTTGGTGAAGCGCAGGTACAGCGGCAGGAACTGCTCGGCGTCATCCATGATGAACACGCGCTGGACGTAGAGCTTCAGGCCACGGGGCGCTTCCCGGTTGTACAGATCGAACGGAGCCCGCTTGGGAATGTACAGCAGGCTGGTGTAGTCGAGCTTGCCCTCAACCTTGTTGTGGGACCAGGTCAGAGGGTCCTCGAAGTCATGGGCGATGTGCTTGTAGAACGCCTTGTATTCCTCGTCCTTAATCTCGGTACGCGGCAGGGTCCAGAGTGCCGTGGCGTCGTTGACGGCCTCCTCCTTCGGCTCCGGCGTCCCGTCCTTGTCCTTGCCGTCATCAACTTCGGCCTTCATCAGCACCGGGAAGGAAATGTGGTCGGAATATTTCTTGACCAGGCTGCGCAGTGTCCAGCCGTTGGCGAACTCCCGGGCGTCCTTCTTCAGGTGCAGAACGATTTCGGTTCCCCGTTGGGCCCGGTTGACCGGCTCGATGCTGAACTCGCCGTCACCCCGGGACTCCCAGTGCACACCTTCCTCGGCCGGCGTCCCGGCCCGGCGGGTGAACACATCCACCTTATCCGCCACGATGAACGCGGAATAGAAGCCCACCCCGAACTGGCCGATCAGCTTGCTGTCCTTCTTCTCATCACCGGACAGCTGCTTGAGGAACTCGGCGGTGCCGGACTTGGCGATGGTGCCCAGGTTGGCGATCACATCGTCACGGTTCATGCCGATACCGTTGTCGGCCACGGTGATGGTGCCCGCCTTCTCATCGTAGTCGAGGCGGATTTTCAGGTCGGCGTCGTCCTCGTACAAGCTGTCGTCCTTGAGCGCGGCGAAACGCAGCTTGTCACAGGCATCCGAGGCGTTGGAGATCAGTTCGCGCAGAAAGATTTCGCGGTTGGAATACAGCGAATGAATCATCAGATGAAGCAGCTGCTTCACCTCAGTCTGAAAACCCAGGGTCTCTTTTTGCGACTCAACCGTCATGGCTCGTTTTTCTCCTGCTATCAACAACCGAAAGGGTAACCCCATCGTCTTTCGGAGGGAGATGGGGCCTGAACCTGGCATTTCAAGCCCCGGTGGGTCGCTCAGTCCTCCAGCAGGAAATGGGCCCGGGCCATGGCGATCGGCTCCTGGCGGGACTTCTGCCAGGCCATCACCATGACATTGGCCACTCGGTTGCCCTGGCGGGTCAGCCGGCACTCGGCGAACGTCTCCCGGTTCAGGCCGGCACGCAGGTAGTCGAGGGAGAAATCCACGATCCGGGGCATGCGCAGGGAGTCCTGGGACATCATCAGATAGATGTTGGCGGCCATTTCCATGAAGCCACCGATGACACCGCCGTGAATCGCCGGCAGGATCGGGTTGCCGAGGTTGGTCTCTTTGCTGGGCAGGCGGAAGATCAGGTCGTCCCCGAAGCGTTCGCAGGCCAGGCCGATGAAGGTGGCGTAGGGAATGCTCTCCAGCATGCGGGAGAAGTCCCCGGTCTCGCGGGTGTAGCGCAGGATTTCCGGGTCGGTCATTCGGCACCTCCGGTAATCAGGTCGCGATAGGGTTTGGGCGAGGCGTCCCGGCCGATGCGCATGAACGTGGCGACGCAGTTGGCCACGGTGTCACCGCCATCCTGATAGGCCTCGCACCGGGTGAAGATGATGTTGCGGGTGATCCGGTAGGCCTCGGCCCGGGCATACACCGGCTTGCCGGGTTCCGCCGGGCGCATGTAATCCACCCGCAGGTCAAGGGTCGGACACAGCTCGAACTCCTCCAGCGCGCACAGGATGACCGACCCCGAGGCGGTGTCCATCAGGGTGGTGATGGCTCCACCGTGAATGACGCCGGTATCCGGATTGCCGATGATGCGATCGCTGTAGGGCAGGCACAGGGTGAGATGCCCTTCCCCGGCATCGGTAACCGACAGGCCCAGCTCACGGGCTTGGTTCAGGGTGTGGATGAACCGGCTGACCCGGTCTCTTCGAGTTTTATCGTCCATTCGGGAACAACCTATGATGAAGACATTCGCGGGTTAGACACTTTTGTCGGACTTGCCCGGCACGGGTTCCTCGAACACCTTGCCCGAGCGCAAAGCGGCCAGCGCGTCCGAACAGAACTCCCGGCGGTACAGCACGATCACCACCACTGTGGAAGCGACGATGAACGCCACCGGGTGGAAGAACCAGGCCACCACCGCCAAGGCATAATAGAAAGATCTCAGCCCCAGGTTGAAGGCGTCGCCCGCCAGGTTGCAGATATTGCCCGCACTGCGGGCGAACGCTTCCCGGGCCGCCGGACTGACCTTGGTGTCACCCGGCATCGGGGCACTGCCCACCATCACCGAGACAAAGTTGTACATCCGCATCGACCAGGTGAACTTGAAGAAGGCGTAGACAAACACCACCAGCAGCACCACCAGGCGCAGCTCCCAGATTGCCCGGTTCGGCACCACGCTGAACGGCAGCGTGGCGAAGACCTCCATGGCCTCCGAGGTGTAACCCAGGGCGGTGATGATCCCCGCCAGGATCAACAGGCAGCTGGACGCAAAAAAGGCACCGTTACGCTCCAGGTTGCCCACCACCGAAGCATCGGAAATCCGATTTTCGCGCCGCAGCATCACCCGCATCCAGTCCTCGCGGTACAGATCCAGGGTGTTGGACAGACACGGACGATCCGCGGCGCGCTGCTTGGAATACTGGGTATAACCGACCCAGCAGGTGAAGAACCAAAGCAACGCAACGAGTTCGATCAGGTGACCCATGAATGTCCTAGTCCAGGCGTTCGGTTGGGGGCATGAAGCACGGAGCGCCTATGATACGCCATGACCCGGCCGGCCACCACCAGGCCCGTTTTCACCGCGGCCGGCTCGTGCAATGATGTGGGGACGACAGGAGCCCGCAGGGAACCAATACCGAAACAGGAGTTCACCGTGTCCAAGAAACACCTGAATGCCGTTGCCGTGACCCTTGCTTTCGCAGCGTCACTTACCGGATGCAGCGTCAACCCGGTCACCGGGGAAAAACAACTGTCCCTGATCCCGGAAAGCCAGGAGCTGGCCATGGGGGCCGAACAGTATATCCCGACCCAGCAGACCCAGGGTGGCCGCTTCTACGTGGACCCGGAACTGACCCTCTATGTACAGCAGGTGGGCCAGAAACTGGCCAGGGTCAGCGACCGACCGGACCTGCCCTTCGAATTCGTGGTCCTGAACAGCAGCGTGCCCAACGCCTGGGCCCTGCCCGGCGGCAAGATCGCCGTGAACCGGGGATTGCTGACGCAACTGGAGGATGAGGCACAGCTGGCTGCCGTGCTCGGGCACGAAATCGTCCACGCCGCCGCCCGCCACAGCGTTCAGCGCCTGCAGCAGGCCCAGCTGATCAGCCTCGGCGTCGCCGGCCTCGGCTTCGCCGTCTCCGACAACGAGTGGGCGGGGCTGGCCATGGGCACCGCCGCCCTCGGAGCGCAGCTGGCCCTGGCCCAATACAGCCAGGGCGACGAGCTGGAAGCAGATCACTACGGCATCGCCTACATGAAACGGGCCGGTTACGACCCGCAGGCGGCGGTGGAGCTCCAGGAGCTGTTCGTGAAGCTCAGCGAGGGGCGCGACCAGAACTTCCTCCAGGGACTGTTCGCCACACACCCGCCGTCGGTGCGCCGGGTGCGGGAAAACCAAGCCCTGGTGAACCGGATCGGCGCCGGCGGCTACCGGGGCGCGGATGCCTACCAGCGCAAGCTGGCTACCCTTCGCCAGCTGCAGCCCGCCTACGATGCCCACGACGAAGCTCTGGCACTGGCATCCGACGGCCACTATCAGGAGGCGCTGGATAAGATCAACGAGGCCATTCGGCGGTTGCCCCGGGAGGCGATGTTCTACTCCCTCCGGGGCCGGCTCCACCAGGCACTGGACCAGCGGGAGAAGGCCGAGGCCGACTTCGACAAGGCCATCGCCCTGTACCCGGAAATGTTCGAATACCAGCTGCGGGGAGGCCTCAACGCCCTGGCGCTGGGTGAGCTGGAGACGGCCCGCCAGCGCCTGACCCGCGCCAACCAGTCGGTGCCCACCTCCATCGCCTACCTGCGCCTGGGAGACATCGCCGTGCGCCAGGGTCGTCGTGCCGAGGCCATCACCGCGTACCGCCAGGCCGCCCAATCCGATGACGAGATCGGCGCCGAGGCCCGCCAGAAACTGGCCGAGTTGACGCAGTAGCCGGGGCAGTCTTACGTTGACTTTTAGAGCAATAACTCTAAGAATCATGAAAACCAACAACAAACCATGGACAAACCCCATGCTGCTCAAACGAATCCAGCCAATGGCGTACCATGCCCGCCGCTTGTACGTGGAGCTGATGTTCCAGGTGATGGGACGGGCGTTGCAGGCCGTCAGTGAAGTGGACGAAACGGTCAGACGTGAAGCCCGCGCCCTGCCGGCGGGCCTGCTGTTCGAGATGATGGTGATGCCGGACGGGCCCCGCCTGGTGGTGGAACACACCGGAGACGGCCATTTCCTCTACCATGGCAGCCAAGCCCCGCGGGCAGTGGACCTGTCGATCCAGTTCAAGCATATCGCCCATGCCTTCCTGGTGCTGTCGTTTCGGGAGAAGACCGCCGTCGCCTTCGCCAACGACCGCATGCTGGTGGACGGCGAGATCAGCCAGGCCGTCCGCATGACCCGTGTGCTCAACCGGCTGGAATCCTTCATTCTGCCCAAACTGGTGGCCCAGAGGGCAGTCAAGGAGTACCCCAAAGAACTGCGCCTGCCCGAGAAGCTGCTCAGCGCTGCCCGCATTTACCTGCGGATCGTCACCCACCTGTTCCAGACAGCGAGAACATCATGAGCCAGAACTATTACGAGTTTTTCTGCCCGGTCAAGGTGATCGCCGGCAAGGCCGCCCTTGAGCACCTGCCCTACGAGCTCACCAGCCTGGCTGCCCGCCGGCCGATGATTGTCACCGACAAGGGCGTGCGCGCCGCCGGCCTGCTGGACCCAGTCATCGCCGCCTGCGAGGAAAGCGGTCTTGAGATCGTCAGCACCTATGACGACGTACCGCCCGATTCCGCCACCCATGTCGTGCGCGATATCGCCGCCATCTACCGCCAGGAAAAATGCGACGCCATCATCGCCGTGGGCGGCGGCTCGGCCATCGACACCGGCAAGGCTGTCAACATTCTTGTTTCCGAAGGCGGCGACGACCTGGCCCAATACAGCGGCGCCGGCGTGCTCAAGCACCCGCTCAAACCCTTTTTCGTGATCCCCACCACCGCCGGCACAGGCTCGGAAGTCACCTCGGTGGCGGTGATCACCGATGAAACGAAGGGCGTGAAGCTACCGTTCTCATCCGCGTTCCTGCTGCCGAACGCGGCCATCATCGACCCGAGGATGACCCTGACCCTGCCCCCCCACATTACCGCGGCAACCGCCATGGATGCCCTCACCCACGCCACCGAAGCTTATACCTGCCTGGCCAAGAACCCGCTGAGCGATGCCTACGCCACCGCTGCCATCCGGAAAATCAGCCAGTCGCTGCTCACGGTCATGGACAACCCCAAGGACATCGAGGGACGTCTGGAGCTGGCCCAGGCATCCACCATGGCGGGAATCGCCTTCTCCAACTCCATGGTGGGCTTGGTGCACGCCCTGGGGCATGCCACCGGCGCCATTTGCCATCTGCCCCATGGCCTGTGCATGAGCCTGTACCTGCCCTACGCCCTGGAGTACAACCTGGATACCATCCGCGCTCCCCTGGGGGAGCTGCTGCTGTACCTGGAGGGCCCGGAGGTCTATGCCGCCACGCCGGGGCACCGCCGCGCGGAAGCCAGCATCGCCGCCATCCGCAAGCTGCGGGACCAGCTGTACAAACGATGCCAGCTGCCCCGTACCCTTAAGGAAACCGGCAAGGTACTGGAAAGCCAGCTGGACGCCATTGCCGAGCTGGCTCTGGACGACGGTTCGATCATGTTCAATCCGAAGGAGGTGACCCTCGAGGACGCCCGGGAAGTACTGCGCCGGGCCTGGGCCTGACATCGGCTCGGCCGGCCAATTGCAATGGCCGGCCGATATGGGAACAATGGGCCAACGAACGAGGCAGGGAAGCTGCAGGGTTATCTATAACGTCAAACATCCATCGCCCTACAGAGTCACGCGATGCTAAACGGTTCCCCTTCCCACCTGGCCAGGGCCTTCCTGTGTCTCCTGGCGCTGGCCTCCGGGCCGGTTTTTGGCGCCGGCGACGACGTCCCGGTGCTGCGTTTCAACGTGTCCCCCAATGGCTACCCACCCTACCTGATCGTCAAGCAGGACCGGGCCTCCGGTATCATGTGGGATGTCATGGAACGGATTGCCTCCCGCCTTGGGTATCGTTTGGTGGCGGAACGCATTCCCAGAAAGCGGGTGGACCAGATGCTGCTGGACGGCTTCATCGACGCCACGCCCAGGGCCCGGGAATGGACCGCGGAACCGGACAAGTTCCTGTTCACCGATCCGGTGGTCCACATTGAGGAAGTGTTTTTCGTTCCCAGCCAGTCGCCTCTGGAATACCAGCAACCGGAGGACCTGTTCTCTCGGACGGTGGTCACCCATCTGGGCTACCTGTACCCGCCATTGGAGCCCTACTTCCAATCCGGCAAGATCCAACGCTTCGACGTCGCCCGGGACCGGAACATGTTTACCTATCTGGTATACGGCAACCAGTTCGATGCGGCGATTGCCGATCGTCTGGTCGGTAAGTGGATTCTCCGCCAGGAGGGCATGCAGGACCAGTTCCGGTCGTCGCAACACTCCCTCAGCCATTACGGATTCCGGATCATGCTGCGGCAGGACTGGCAGGCGTTCGCCGACGCCTTCAACCAGGAACTGGCGCGCATGCGCGAAAACGGCGAACTGGACGCCATCCTCGCCAACTACCGCTAGACCGGGTTATTCCAGGCGCCGGAGCAGCAGCATCGGCGACACGTTGAGCACCGGCCGCAGCTGCCAGCGGCCGAACAGGGCCACCACCAGCGCGCTCACCAGGGGCACCGGCAAAACCACCGACCAATGCCACCGGAAACCGCCCCCGAACAAACGGGCCTGGAGCGCATAGACCGCCGCCTCCGCCGCCAGCACCCCCATCGTTCCCGCCAAGCCGCCCAGCACGGCAAATTCCAGCAGGGTGCTGTTTACCAGCAGGGAACGCCGTCCCCCCAGTGTCCGCAGCAGCGCACCCTCCCGTTGCCGGTCCCGGAGCGTGGCGCCCACCACCGCCGCCATCACCACTAGGGCGGCGGCCAGCACCAGCGCCAGAATCGCTTCGATCGCCCGGGTAACTTGGCGCACGATGTCCTGGATCCGGCTGATGATGTGATCGATTTCCAGCACCGACACGGTCGGGAACTGCCGGGTGAAGTCGTTCAGGGCCGTCTTGGCCTGCGCAGGCAGGTAAAAGCTGGTGATCCAGGTGGCCGGTAGGCCCTCCAGCCCGCCCCCCGGCGGAAACACCATATAAAAGTTGGGTTTCATACTGTCCCACTGCACCGTACGGATGCTGGTGACCGGTTCGGTGATCCGCTCGGCGCCGACCACGAAGGTCAGCTCATCCCCCAAGGACAAACCCAGCCGCTCCGCCAGCTGGGACTCCACCGATACGCCCCGGACCTCACCGGGTTCGAACCAGTGCCCCGCGACCAGGTCGTTGTCTTCCGGCAGCGTCGCCATCCAGGTTAGGTTGAGTTCCCGGTTCAACGCCCCGATGCGTTCATCCTTGCCAACCGCCTCCTTCACCGGACGGCCGTTCAGCTCCACCAGACGCCCGCGCACCATCGGATACAGTGCCTCCAGCGGCCGCCCCCGCTCGCGCCAGAAGTCCGCCACCGAGTCCACCGCATCCGGTGCAATGTTGATCAGGAAATGATTGGGTGCCTCGTCCGGCAGCTGGGCCCGCCAGTCATCCAGCAACGAGGTACGCACCAAAATCAGCGTTACCGCCAGCATCAGCGTCATGGCGAACACCGCCAGCTGCGACAAGGCCGCGCTCCGATGCCGGTACAGCCCCACCAGCGCCAAGCGCCAGCTGGTGCCGCCGCCCCGTATCCGGCGCAGCAGGGCAATGAGCCCGCCGCCGATCAGAACCAGAACCGCGAGAAGCAGCACCAGGGCGCCCAGCAGCGACGCCACCAGAGCCAGCTCACCTGCGTACAGCCACACCAGCCCAAACACCGCGATCAGCGCCAGTGCCACGTCTGTCAGCAGGTCCCGCCCGGACTCCCCGGGCTGGCTGCGCAACACCCGCATCGCGGGCACCCGGCGCAACCGGCGAATCGGCGGATAGGCAAAGGCGAACAGGGACACCACCGCGGTCAGCAGCGCCGGCAGCAACGCCTGCGGCGCCAGCTGGATATCAACGGGGCGTTCCAGCACCTCCGACAGCAGGGAAGCCAGCAACCAGAACAGGGGCAATGCCACCAACACGCCACCGACGATGCCCACCAGTCCCCACACCAGCAGGCGACGGAGGTAACGCCGGGCAATGCCCGGGCCGTCCAGTCCCAGGGTTTTCAGCAACGCCACGGTGTCGCGCTGGGACAAGGCATACTGACGGCTGGCCACGGCAACCGCCACGGCTGCCAGCAGCACCGCTAAACTGCCGCCCAGCAGCAGAAAGCGCTCCGCCCGTTGCAGGGACCGGGAAAAGGTTTCGCCGTCCCGCACGCTCTCCCACTCATGGCTGGGCCCCAGGCGCGGTTTCAACCATTGGTAATATGACGCCAGGGCGGTGTCGTCGCCGGCAAACAGATACACATACTCGACCCGGCTGCCGGTCTGGATGACGCCGGTGGAGGCCACGTCGTCCAGATGCATCATCACCCGGGGAGCCAGCGCCGACAGCCGAAAGCCACCGTCCGGTTCCCGGATCAGCAGGCCGGTCACCTTGAGCGCACGGTTGCCCACCTCCAACGTATCGCCAATGTTCAGCCCCAACAGCCGGAGCAGGCGGGGATTGATCCAGACTTCCCCCGGACCGGGACCACGGTTCACCGTCAGTCGGGGCCCGTCGGGCCGCCGCTGCATGTCGATGTCGCCCCGCAGCGGATACTCGTCACTGACGGCTTTCACCGACACCAGCTGAAAGCCGTCGCCGCCAAACACCATGGTGGAAAACTCAACCATCCGGCCGGTGGCCAGCCCGCGGGCACGGGCCTGTTGCAGCCACTCATCGGGGATCGGCCGTCCGTTCTCCGCCTCCAGCTGCCGGTCCGCCGCCAGGAAAGCGCTGGCGGAGCTGACCAGGGTCCGCTGGAGCTGATCGGCGAACAGAGCGATGGTGGCGACCGTGGCCACGGCGATCACCAGTGCCGCCAGGACCACCCGGACGTCCCGTTCCCGCCAGTCCCGGCGGGCCCATGCTCCGTTGCGCGCCATTACGGAGCCTCCCCGCCGGCGACCGCCGGCTCCGACAACCGGCCGGCCTCAATGTGCAGCTGGCGGCCACAACGGGCCGCCAGTTGTTCGTCATGGGTCACCATGACCAGGGTGGTCCCCTGCTCCCGGTTCAGCGCCATGAGCAGGTCGGAGACGGCCTGACCGGTGCGGTTGTCAAGGTTGCCGGTGGGCTCGTCCGCGAACAGTACCACCGGGTCACAGGCGAAGGCGCGGGCGATGGCAACCCGCTGCTGTTCACCTCCGGACAGCTGTCGTGGGGTGTGATGCAGGCGATCCCCGAGCCCTACCCGTTCCAGCAGTTCTCGGGCCCGCGATTCCGGCGCCTCCTGCCCAGCCAGCTCCAGCGGCAGCAACACGTTTTCCAACGCGGTGAGTGCCGGCAGCAGCTGGAACGACTGGAACACGAACCCCACCCGCTGCGCTCGCAGCCGAGCCCGCTCGTCCTCATCCAGCTCACTGATGACAGCGCCATCGAGCAGGATTGAACCCTCGCTGGGGGTGTCCAATCCGGCCAGCAACCCCAGCAGGGTGGTTTTGCCGGAACCGGAACGCCCGACAATTGCCACCGACTCACCCCGGAGAATCTCCAGGTTGACCCCCTCCAGGATCGTCAGCGTATCATGGGCCAGGGCCACGCGATGGCTGAGGCCGGTCACTTTCAGCATAGGAACGTCCGACTCCGCCTGTGTTTTGGTCATCTGGTTCACGGAAACTCCCGTTGATTACTTGTCCTGTATTCAGATAGGAGACGAAGCCCCTCATGCATACGCACGTAAGGCGCGCCCGATTCATCCTGCTGCTGTTCCTGCTCGTCACTCTACCGGGGCTGGCCGGCGCCCGTACGCTGCTGGTTCTGGGCGACAGCCTCAGCGCCGGTTATGGCATCCCCGCCGAGCAGGCCTGGGTCCAGCTGCTGCGCGCGCGGCTCGAACAGAAACGGCTGGACTGGTCGGTGGTCAACGCCAGCATCAGCGGCGAAACCACCGATGGCGGCCTGCGCCGATTACCCGGGCTGCTGAGCCGGCACGAGCCCGGGATCGTAGTGATCGAACTCGGCGGCAACGATGGCCTGAGGGGATTCCCGCCCCAGGTCATCGAACAGAACCTGGCCCGAATGATCGAACTGACCCAGGCCGCTGGTGCCCGGGCGGTCCTGGTGGGCATGCAGATTCCGCCCAACTACGGCCAACGCTATACCCGGGCTTTCGCGGAACTCTATCCCCGCTTGTCCGACCGCTACGATGCGCCATTGGTTCCCTTCTTTCTGGAGGGCATCTACGACCAGCCGCCGCTGATGCAGGGCGATGGCATTCACCCTACCGCCCAGGCCCAGCCCAGGCTGCTGGACAATCTCTGGCCGGTGCTGGCGCCCCTGCTGTCCCCTGCGCACCAGGCGTCAAGCGACTGACAGCCGACCGATAAAATGCAGGGCCCGCCGTTCCGACCAGTACAGGCCGTCCCGAGCGTGTTCCACGAAGCCGACATGGCCACCCCAGCGGGGAGACTCGAAGCGCAGGTGACGCCCCAGCACTCGGGTGGATTCCGGAAAGCAGCCTCGGGACAGAAACGGATCGTCCGCCGCGTTGACCATCAGCGACGGCACCCGGATGTCCCGCAGTCGTGGCAGCGCCGAACACTGGGCCCAGTAATCACGGGCATCACGGAAGCCGTGCAGGGGCGCGGTGAAACGGTCGTCGAACTCATGGAAGCTGCGAATGGAGCCGAACCCCTCGACGTCGATCAGGCCGGGAAACGCCTGGGCTTTCTGGCGCATCTTGCCATGCAGATCCTTCAGGAAACGCTGCATGTAGATGCGCCGGCTGGGGCGGGCCAGCACTTCCGCGCTGCCGGCCAAGTCGCAGGGCACCGAGAAGGCCACGGCGCCGCAGATCCGGCTGTCGACGCGTTCCCCCTGCTGCCCCAGATACAACAGAGTCAGGTTGCCTCCGAGGCTGAAACCCGACAGCAGAACGGTCCGGTAGCCCTTGCCCAGGGCGTGGGAGACCACGAGCCCCAGGTCGTCGGTGGCGCCGCTGTGGTAAAACCTCGGCTGCAAGTTCATGTCACCGCCGCAGGAGCGGTAGTTCCAGGCCAGCACGTCCCAGCCGGCAGCCAGCAGAGCCCGGGCCAGGCCCAGCACATAGGGGCGCTGGCTGTGGCCTTCCAGACCATGGGAAATGATCGCCAGACGCCCGGCCCCCTGGCGGTACCAGTCGAGATACAGCCGGTCGTCATCCGGTGTCGCCAGCCACCGCCGTTCCGGAGCCCGAAGCGACACCGAACGGAACAGCGTCGGCCACACCGACTGCACGTGACCGTTGCGCAGCCAGACCGGGGGACGATAGCGTAAGGTCTTGCTTCTGTACAATTTTCAGCCCTTTCATCCAGGGGTTGACGAGGCCGGATAAAGCGCTTAATATGCGCGCCACTTCGACGCTGTTCCCCGATAGCTCAGTTGGTAGAGCAACGGACTGTTAATCCGTTTGTCGCTGGTTCGAGCCCAGCTCGGGGAGCCACCGAATTCCCAAAAGGCCGCTGTTCACCAGCGGCCTTTTTTCTTTCCCTCAGAGCACCACCGGCCGCTGCAGGAATTCAACCAGTACCCGGAACAGCGTGTGGCCGTCCTCGGCACCGATCAGCTCACGAATCGAATGCATACCAAACTGCGGCACGCCGATGTCCAGCGTCGTCACGCCCAGGTTGGCCGCCGTCAGCGGACCGATGGTACTGCCGCAGGCCATGTCGCTGCGCACTACGAAGGTCTGGTGCGGCAGGCCCAGCTCGTCGCTGATCAGGCGATACAGGGCCGCCGAGCGGCTGTTGGTGGCGTAGCGCTGGTTGTGGTTGACCTTGATCACCGGTCCCCGGTTCAGGATCGGGCCATGGTTTTCGTCGTGCCGATCGAGGTAGTTGGGGTGCACGCCGTGGGCATTGTCGGCGGAAATCATCATGGAGCGGGCCAGCGCACGCCCCCTGGCCGCGCCCAGCCAACGATCCAGCACTGCACTCAGGAACGGGCCCTGGGCTCCCTCGGCGGACATGCTGCCGACTTCCTCGTGGTCATTGCACACCAGCAGCGCCGGCTGTTCGCCCGAGGTGTGGATCAGAGACTGCAGGCCGATGTAGCAGCTGAGCAGATTATCCATCCGGGCCGAGGCGATGAACTCCCCGTGCAAGCCGACAAACCCGGCTTTCTGGGTATCGTAGAGGCTGAGCTCGTAGCCAAGAATCCTGCGCGGGCACACCCCGGTTTCTTCGGTGACCTGACGTTCCAGCAGATCCTCGAAGCGGGTGGCGTCCCCCTCCGGAGCCTGCATCAGAACCGGAGGCAGATCGGTCTGCGGATTCACGCTGCGATTGCTGTTGGCCTCCCGGTCCAGGTGAATGGCGAGGCTCGGGATGAACGCCACCGGCCGGCGGAAATTCACCAACACATCCCGGACCTGGCCGGACGCCTCCTGCAGCGTAACCCGTCCGGCCAGGGACAGGTCCCGATCAAACCAGGGGTTGAGCAAGGCACCGCCGTATACCTCGACGCCCAACTGAAAGTACCCCTTGCGCCGCAGCACCGGATTGGGCTTGACCTTCAGGCAGGGACTGTCGGTGTGGGCTCCCACCATACGCACGCCCTGCGCCGCCGGGTCCCCAGTGCCGGTGCGGAAAGCCACCAGGCTGGATCCGTTGCGAATCACGTAATAGCCGCTATTGGCCGCCAGCGACCAGTCCTCGCGCTCGTCCAGCGCCTGGAACCCGGCCTCGTCCAGCTTCGCCTTCATGGTTGCCACGGCGTGCCATGGCGTGGGCGACTGGTTCAGAAATTCGAGCAAACCTTGGTTGAAATCAGCGTGTTCCATGATGCCCCTGATTGATTGATAATGGCCGCTCCAGTATACCAGTCGTTCATCAACACCGGAGACAACCTTGTCACTGCCCCGATTCCTCGACATTGAATACTGTCAGACCGACGATGCGCTGTTTCCCGTGGCCATGGCTTGGTCCCTGGCGGACGGTCGCATGAAAACCGTCGTGATCGCGCCGGAGGAAAGCTGGCTGCCGGACGACGGCGACCTGGGCGATGTCGACCTGTTCTACCTGCGGGAACAGGGCGTGCCGCTGATCGAACTGGCCCGGGAACTGCACGAGGACCTGCCCGACGAAACCGTATACGTCGACGGGCTGGACCCGGACGAGATCCTGGTGGACCTCATCTTCGGCGCGGTGCGCCAGGAAGCGCCCTTTGAAATCGCGCCGATCAGCGACCTGATTACCCACCGGGACGCCCATGCGCTGGAAGACCGGCGCCGGCAACTCCTGTTCGAGGAAGGGCTGGAGCCGCAGCTGCCGGAAAACGGCGTCTACGCCCTGCTTCTACTGGCAAAGGAAGAAGGGCTGCTGGAGGGTTATTGACCGTTTCCGGTCACCGGGAAGTGTGACGCGGATCCACGTAACATACCGTTACACACGGCAGAATCGGTGCCTGTGCTCAGCATCTCAGGAAACCGAAACGCCATGACCCAGCCCCCCCATGCCGGCGCGCTCGCCCCGCTCCTTCTGGTCGCGACCCTGATCAGCCCCGCCGCCGACGCCCAGGACACCCCGCCCCGTTCGGACAGGCACTACATCGGGCTGCTGGCCACCGCCATCAACCACCGCACCATCGGCCCCTATTCGGAGCGTGCCTGGGGCAACGCCAGCACCCTGGTCATCGGTGGTCATCTGACCGATCTGTTCCACGCCGAGATCCGTCTCGGCGCCGGCATTCAGGACGCCGAGGTCCCGGACAGCGATCTCAGCCTGTCCGTGGACTATTACGGCAGCTGGTACCTCGGCCTGCACTACCCGGTGACCGACTACGCCAACATCTACGGCCAGTTCGGCTTTTCCTACGTGCGGGGCAGCGCCCACCTCGGACACCCGGAGGACAGCCGGAACAGCCCCTACCGTGCACTCGATGACGTTCCGGAAAGCGCCTTCAGCACCGGCTGGCTCGCGGGGCTCGACTTCCAGGTCATGACCAACACCTACCTGGTGGTCGAAGGCGGCAAGCTGTTCAAGGACACCCGCAGCAATATCGACAGCTTCCAGTTCTCGGGCGGGCTCCGTTACGAGTTCTGATCACGCCTCCTGTGGCGGATGTGCCAGCAGCGGTGGATGCGGGGGTTACGCTGGAAATCCCGGTCGAGGGTTTGCCGGGACACCTCCCGGATCTCGAATTCCGCCTCCAACTCCCCGGCCAGCTGAAACCGCCGGAAGTTGTTCGAGAAAATCAGCAGGCCGTCATCCGCCAGTCGGCGCATGGCCCCCCGCACCAGGGCGACATGATCGCGCTGGACATCCAGCACGCCGTCCATGCGGGCCGAATTCGAGAAGGTGGGCGGATCCATGAAGATCAGGTCGAACATCTGCCCCGGCTGCGGCGGCTCGGCCAGCCAGGCCAGACAATCCGCCTGCTCCACCCGGTGCGCCCTTGGGTCGGCCCCGTTCAGCGCCAGGTTCTCCCGGGCCCAGTTCACATAGGTTTTCGATAGGTCCAGGCTCAGTGAGCCTGAGGCTCCGCCGACAGCGGCGTGTACCGTGGCGGCACCGGTGTAACAAAACAGGTTGAGAAAACGGCGGCCCCGGGCGTGTTGCTGGATCCAGTGGCGGACCGGCCGATGATCCAGAAACAGGCCGGTATCCAGATAGTCCCGCAGATTGACCCGCAGCGCACAGCCATGCTCGTGCACCGTGAAGAATTCACCGGTGGCATCCTGCTTCTCGTACTGGCGGGTGCCGGTCTGGCGCTGGCGCTGCTTGCACACCATGGCCGCAGGCTCGACCCCCAGCACCTCCGGTATCACCGCCAGCGCCTCCGACAAGCGTTCACGGGCCGCCCGGGCGTCGACGGATTTGGGGGCAACGTACTCCTGCACGTGCACCCGCCCTTCGTACAGATCCACCGCCAACGCGTATTCCGGCATGTCGGCATCGTACAGACGGTAACAGCCAATCCCCTGCTTGCGGGCCCACTGACCAAGGGTCTTGAGGTTCTTGCGCAGCCGGTTGCGCAGCATCTCGGCGCGGGCCTCGTTGACGATGCGGGGCCGGATCTCGCCGGTTTCGTCCGGGTCCACCGAGGGTCGGAGATTTTCCTCCGTCACCTCGAACAGCAGCAGCTGAGTCGGCAGCTTGCCGTTAAAGAAGCGGTACTGTTTGAAGCTGCGCAGGCCAATGGACTTGCCGAACTCGGGCACGCCGGTGAACACGCCCAGCCGCCACCCGGGCAACGCGTTCCGGGCGGCTTCGCCCAAGGCGCGGTAGAGGCCGGACAGCTCGGAGCGCTCGCCAAGCCGCTCGCCATAGGGCGGGTTGGTCAGCATCAGGCCGCGATGGGCGTGCTCGCCGTCAAGCCGAAACTCCGCCACCGGACGCGCCTCCACATGCACCACCCCGTCCAGGCCGGCGCGCTGAATATTGCGCCAAGCGGTGGCGATGACCCGGGAGTCCTGATCGTAGCCGACGATCTTCGGCAGCCGCCTCTGGCGCCCCTCATGTGCTCGACGCTCCGCCTCCTGCCGCAGTGCCAGCCAGGTCTCCGGCTGATGCCCAAGCCAACGCTCGAAACCAAAGTGTTCCTGACGCCGCCCCGGGGCGATGTCCAGCACCATCATGGCCGCTTCGATCAGCAGAGTTCCGGAGCCGCACATCGGGTCCACGAAATCGCCCCCCTCGGCGGCAATTTCAGGCCATCCGGCCCGCAGCAGCAAGGCCGCCGCGAGATTCTCCTTCAGCGGCGCCACGCCCTTGTCGGTCCGGTAACCCCGCATGTGCAGGCTGTGTCCGCTCAGGTCGATCCCCAGGGACAGGCGGTCCCGGGTCAGGCGCGCGGCCACAGTGACATCCGGCTGCCGGGTTGCCACCGATGGCCGCGGCAGGCCAGCGGCGCGAAAGGCGTCGACAATCCCGTCCTTGACTCGCTGGGCACCATACTGGGTGTTGCGGATGACACGGTTCTGCCCAAAGAAGGACACCCGGAAGCTGCCCTGGGCGGGAATATGGGACGGCCAGGGCATCCCCAGCACGCCCTCATAGAGGCGTTCGTCGCGGCTGGCGTCCACCTCCGCCAGGTGCAGCACCACACGATTGGCCAGGCGGGACCACAGGCAGGCCCGATAGCCCGCCGCCAGATCGCCCTGGGCCCAGACACCAGCCGGAGCGTTGCGGGTGGGCTCCAACCCGAACGACTGGAGCTCGTCGGCCAGCAGGTACTCGACGCCCTTGGGGCAGGTTACAAAAAAGACACAGTCGGACAAGGAGGTCTCCTGGTGTTCAGTAAGGGTCAGGCTAAGTTTCCGATTTCGCGGCCATTCTACCGCTAACGCGTCATTTTTATTTCATCCACCTATAAGAGAAGCGTCATCTAGATGAAATAAATAGTGTACAGCCGCCGAGGGTTCGTTCTACCTTGTAACTGACGCGTCGTTCCGGAGGCCTGAAAAGCCTCCGTTAACAGGATCCTGACGGCTCTGGCCAGAACTGGCAATAGGGGGATGTCTCCGTGTGACACACGACAAGGACCCATTGTCATGGCCTGGGCTGGGTACGCGGGTGTTGGGTACCGACACCCCACTTCTGTTAACCATCAGTGAGGGACGGCATGAAAAGACAGAAAAGAGACATGTACGCTCGTGCATTCAAGCGGGGATACCTCGCCGGCGTGTCCGGTAAATCCAAAGACAGCTGCCCGGTCGAACAGCCGGATGTCCGGCAGGAATGGCTGAACGGGTGGCGCGAAGGCCGACAAGACAACTGGGAGGGCATGATCGGCGTCTCCGGAATTCACAAGCTGGCCACCATTACCTCCTAGCTAGATGGTGGCCCGGTCCAAAACCTGATCTTTTTGAACTCAACGCAACACACAAACGAAGCAGTTCAACGCAGTCACCAAGCAACCCAAACGGGGCCTCCCGCCCCGTACCATGCGAGGAAGCGCAACGGGGTTTATTCCCTGCAAGGGCCCGCTAGGCGGGCCCATCCTTTTTCTACTCGGCCGCCGTCAACGCCCGCCGGATGGCTTCCACCGACTCCCCGATCAGGGTCGGCCCCCGGTAAATGAACCCCGTGTAGAGTTGCACCAGCCTGGCTCCGGCCCGCACCTTCTCCGCTGCACTCTCGCCATCGGTAATGCCGCCAACCCCAATGATCGGCAGCCGATCCCCCAGCTCCGCGTACAGGCCCCGAATCACCGACAGCGAGGCATCCCGAACCGGCGCGCCGCTCAAACCGCCGGCTTCCGCCCCATGACGGTGCCCGGCCACCGCTTCCCGGCGAATGGTGGTATTGGTGGCGATCACACCGTCCAGCCCCGTTTCCAGCAGCGCGCCCGCCACAAAGCGTATGCCCGCTTCGTCCATGTCCGGAGCGATTTTCACGGCAATGGGTACGTACCGACCGGTCTGTTGCTGGGAGCGCCCCTGCTGTTCCTTGATGGCCGACAGCAGACGCTTGAGGGAGTCACCGAACTGGAGATCCCGGAGTCCCGGAGTATTGGGAGAGGACACATTGACGGTGATGTAGTCCGCCACCGGATACACCGCTTCGATTCCGGCACGGTAATCCCGTTCCGAATCCTCGTTGGGGGTGTCCTTGTTCTTGCCCACATTAATTCCGAGGATGCCCTGGTAACGGCGCCGGCGCACTCGTGTCAGAAGATGCTCCAGCCCCTCGTTATTAAACCCCATGCGATTGATGATGGCTTGATGCTCCGGCAGCCGGAACAGGCGCGGCTTCGGATTGCCGGGCTGCGGGCGCGGTGTCACCGTACCCACTTCGATGAATCCGAAGCCGAGGTCACCCAGGGCATCCAGGTGGTCCGCATTCTTGTCCAGCCCAGCCGCCAGCCCCACCGGATTGGGAAACTCCAGCCCCATCGCGCGAACCGGACAGGGTGCCACATCCGGCGTCAGGGCGCGCAGCAGACCCAGTGTGTGGGCCAGGTCCAGTGCGTTCAGGGCCAGGTTGTGTGCGGGCTCCGGCGGGAGTCGGAAAAGCAGAGTGCGAATCAGACCGTACATCGAACATCTCCCAGAAAAACAGCTGCGGAGTATACCGAAAGTTTTCCACAGCATCCCCTGTTGCGTTTTTTTTGCGCCTAAACGACTGACACATTAACTTCCCGTGACCTTTTCCACGGATTCTGTGGATAACCCTGTTGAAAATCCCGGGGCAAGCGTTGCGATCCCTTGATAACCGCGCCAGCCTACAAATTGGTCATTTTTTGATCAGTCAAATTAACCTTTATTTTCAGTAATTTACCAATGTCAAGACGATTCAGACCAACAACGAGCGATTCTTGGGCCAAAGTCACCGAACTGCAACCATGTGCATAACACCGCGCGTGATCGGACGGAGAGGGTTCCAAAAACCGGCGTCTTTAGCGATATACTGCGAGGGTTCATCTCCGAAACCACCCGCGCGACAGGAGTCCCCTTGAGTCCCAGCCAGCAGCACACCCTCGCAGAGGAAAGTCACGCCGCCACCCGGGTCACCCTCATCGGCATGGTACTCGATGCCGCGCTTGGCGCCCTGAAAGTGGTGGCGGGCGCCCTGTTTCACTCCCAGGCACTGATCGTCGACGGCGTACACTCGTTTACCGATGTGGCATCGGACTTGGTCGTGCTCGCGGTGATGAAGGTTTCCCGGCAGGCACCGGACGACAACCACCCGTATGGCCACCAATGCATCGAGACCTTCGGTACCCTACTGCTGGGCAGTATCCTGATCGCGGTGGGCGCAGCGCTGGCCTGGGAAAACGTTCTGCGCCTGCTGGAAGGCGGACTGGACACGGTTCCGGAATGGCCGGTGCTGGTCGCCGCCGGCCTGTCGGTGGCCGGCAAGGAGTGGATCTACCGTTACACCCGCCGTGTCGGCGAGCGTATCCGTTCCGATCTGATCATCGCCAACGCCTGGCACAGCCGCACCGATGCCTTTTCCTCGGTCGTGGTACTGGCGTCCACCGCCGGTGCCATGCTCGGGTGGATCTGGCTGGATGTGCTGGCCGCCATTGTCATTGCCGTCATCATCGTCCACATCGGCTGGAAATTCACCTGGGATAGCGTCAAGGAGCTGGTGGATACCGGCCTGTCCCGGGAGGACACGCAACGGCTTCGGGCCATCGCGCTCGGCACCGAGGGTGTACGCAATCTGCATGAGCTGCGCAGCCGGCGGATGGGCCACGACATTCTGCTGGATGTTCATCTCGTAGTCCCCCCCGATATCAGCGTGTCCGAAGGCCACCAGATTGGCATGGAAGTGGTGGCACGGATACGCGAGGCCCTGCCGGGCATCCGCGACATCAACTTTCACATCGACACCGAAAACGACGAGGCGAACCCGGCCGCCAACCACCCGGCCCCGCCCCGGGGCGAACTCAGGGCACTGCTGTCGGAAACCCTGGGCCGGGATCTCCCGGGTGACCACCGCCTGCGCCTGCACTACCTGAAAAACAGGGTCTACATCGAACTGTTTTTCGACAGCCAGGAGCAGGCCGAGGGAGTCAGCTGCGACACCATTCACGACAGGCTCGCACACCACCCCTGGTTTGGCAGTGTGCGCATCTGGATCGCCGGAGGCTGAGGCGGCTTACCCCCGGCGCTTGTCTTCCATGCGGGTCAGGAACTCCTGCATGATCAGGGTATACAGTTCGCCGCCAAGGAACTTGTCCTCCACGCCAGAATCAATGCTCGGGTTGTCGTTGACCTCGATCACCGCGACCCGATTCCCGGACTGCTTGATGTCCACCCCATACAGGCCGTTACCGATCAGACGGGTAGCGTTCAGGGCCGCCTGGATCACGTTGCGGGGCACTTCGTAGGTCGGCAGGGTCTCGAATCCGCCGCTTTCCACCCGCGACTCGCCATGCTGGTAGATCTGCCAGTGGCCCTTCACCATCATGTACTTGCAGGCATAGATGGCACGCCCGCCCAGCACACCGATGCGCCAGTCGTACTCGGTGTAGAAATACTCCTGAGCCAGGACCAGGGCCGACTGCCGGAACAGCGACTTGAGCCCGGAGGCGAGTTCGGCCTCGTCCCGGGCCTTGATCACACCACGCGAGAAGGCGCCATCCGGAATCTTGATCACCACCGGCAGCCCCAGTTCCGTCACCACACGGGCCACGGCGTCCTTTTGGTCCTTGGACAGGATCAGGGTTTTCGGGGTCGGCACCTTGTTGTTCTTGAGCAGGTCCGCCAGGAAAACCTTGTTGGTACAACGCAGGATCGACACCGGATCGTCGATGACCACCATGCCTTCCGCTTCCGCCTTGCGGGCAAAGCGGTAGGTGTGGTGGTCGATGGCCGTGGTTTCCCGGATGAACAGCCCGTCGTACTCGGGCAGGCGCATATAGTCGCGCCGGGTAATCCGCTCGACGTTGATGCCGAGCTTGCGGCCAGCCCGCTCGAACCGTTTCAACGCCGTCTCGTCGCTGGGGGGCAGCTCCTCCTCCGGATTCACCAGCACCGCCAGATCAAACCGGTACCGGCGCCGGGAACGGGGCTTACGCCAGACAATGCTGCTGAAACGATCCAGAGCGGCGGCGAACTGGTCCTGCTCCGATTCGTCCAGCTCGCTGGGCGCTCCCGGCCGCAGGGAATCGATTTGCCACTGTTTCCGGCGCTTGAAGACGATCTCCAGAATCGGACAGGGAAACCGTTCGAACAGGGCCCGGGCCACCAGTTTCAACTCCGGCTGGGCCACCTGCCCAAAAAAGCTGCGCACACGGACCTCGTGGGTGGCCTCCCGCTCATCCGCTGCCGGTTCGATCACCGCCCCCGCCTTTTCCAGCCAGCGCACCACCGGGCGGTCCAGCTCATCGAGCTGCAGGGAAAACAACCCTTTGCGGCTCAGATCATTGAGGGTCATAACGGAGGGCACCACATTGTGTCCACGCGCCTCGGCCAGCAGTGAACAGTAATAGCCCTTGCTGAGGTACTTCGAACTCTGGCACAGGTTGATGACCCGCACCCGCCCGGTCGCCGGCGAAGCGTACTGAAGATACTGGTCGAACGTCAGCACATCCTCGCTGGGGTAATACGGCGCCCAATCCTTGGCGCGGTCGACAACGATAAGCAAACGGGACATGGGTGGCACGCCTCCCTGAAGGTTCTGCCGGTTCTGATGGCCGCACGATACGCCGGGGCCCGTCGCCGGGCAATTGGCCGTGAGTGCGTGCTTCTACGCATGCAGCCAGGGTTTGCGCCCGGGCCAGGCTCTACCATAATAGCCGCAAGTGACGCGCTCATCCGCTCGCCTACCCGACCCATGCAAGGCCCAGCCCCCGATGCCCGAGATCACCCTGCGTCCCGCCACCCCAAAAGATCTGGATGCCCTGGTCCGACTGGAACAGCAATGTTTCACCGAGGATCGCTTGTCCCGCCGCAGCTTCCGGCGTTTTCTGGATATGCCCCAGGACCGGCTGATCGTGGCCGAGCATGGGGGCCGCCTGCTGGGCTACTGCTTGGTGCTGATGAACGCCGCCACCCGGCTGGCTCGCATCTACTCCATCGCGGTGTCGCCGGAGGCCCGTGGCCAGGGGCTGGGCGAACGCTTGGTGCGCCAAGCCGAGCAGGAAGCCGCCGAGGCCGGACGAATCGTCATGCGCCTGGAAGTACGGGAGGACAATGCCGGTGCCATCAACCTGTACCGGCGACTGGGCTACCGCCAGTTCGGCACCTACCGGGATTACTACGAGGATCACGGCGACGCCCTGCGTTTCGAGCGCCGCATCCTGTACTACGAGCCGTCCCGGGAGTTTCCGACGGTTCCCTACTACCCCCAGACCACCGAGTTCACCTGTGGCCCCGCAGCGTTACTGATGGCGATGGCGGCCCTGGATGAACAGCAGCCGGTAAACACTCTGGAGGAACTGCGCATCTGGCGGCAAGCCACCACCATCTTCATGCTCGCGGGCCATGGTGGCTGCGGCCCCCACGGCCTGGCCCTGGCGGCCTGGCAGCGCGGTTTCCACGCCAGCGCCTGGATCAGCCAGGAAGGCGCGCTGTTCAAGGATACGGTTCGTAACGAGGACAAGAAGCGGGTACTGGAGCTGGTGCACGAGGGTTTCCTCACCGACATCGGCCATACCGGCATTGAGCTGCACCATGACCCGCTCACTCTGGAAAGCATGGAACGGGCGCTGCACGAGGGTCGCGTTCCGGTGATTCTGATCAGCACCTGGCAGCTCAACCACAGCCGAATCCCCCACTGGGTGACCGTCTGTGCCATCGATGACCGGTTCGTCTACCTGCACGACCCGGAAATCGACACGGACGCGGGGGAAACGGTCGCGGACAAACAATACCTGCCCATCGACCGGCGGGTTTTCACCCGTATGTCGAAATACGGGCGCAACCAGCCCCTGCAGGCGGCGGTGATCGTCGGCCCCCGGCGCTAGCCCGCTCTCAACGCCGCTTCCCGCAGCTCGGCGATCTCGTCCCGCAGGCGGGCGGCGGTTTCGAACTCCAGTTCCGAGGCCGCCTTGTACATCTCGTCTTCCAGCCGGGCGATCTCCTTCAGCAGTGCCTCCGGCGAACGCCCGGTATCAGCGGCACGATAGCTTCCGCTGTCATCGGCCACCTTCTGGCCCGGCCGCTCGCCCCGCTTCCGACCCCGGCCGCCAGTCGCCCCTTCCATGATATCGGCGATTTTCTTGTTCAGCCCCCTGGGGGTAATGCCGTGGGCCTCATTGAATGCCATCTGCTTGGCGCGGCGACGCTCGGTCTCATCAATGGCCCGGCGCATGGAGCCGGTGATCGTGTCACCATAGAGAATGGCCTTGCCATTGACGTTGCGCGCAGCCCGGCCAATGGTCTGGATCAAGGACCGCTCGGAGCGCAGGAAACCCTCCTTGTCGGCATCCAGGATTGCCACCAGGGACACCTCGGGCATGTCCAGACCTTCTCGCAGCAGGTTGATGCCGACCAGAACGTCGAATTCCCCCCGCCGCAGGTCGCGGATGATTTCCACCCGCTCCACGGTGTCGATGTCCGAGTGCAGGTAGCGTACGCGAATGTCGTGCTCCATCAAGAAGTCGGTCAGGTCCTCGGCCATCCGCTTGGTCAGCGTGGTGACCAGCACCCGCTCATCCACGGCCACCCGGGCGTGGATTTCCGACAGCAAGTCGTCCACCTGGGTCGAGGCCGGGCGTACCTCGATTTCCGGGTCCAGCAACCCGGTGGGCCTGACCACCTGCTCGACCACCTGTCCCGCATGCGCCGCCTCATACGGCCCCGGGGTGGCAGACACGAAAATCATCTGCGGCGCGATGCGCTCCCATTCTTCGAATCGCATCGGCCGGTTGTCCAGTGCCGACGGCAGCCGGAATCCATACTCCACCAGAGTTTCCTTGCGTGACCGGTCGCCCTTGTACATGGCACCGATCTGCGGAATGGTGACATGGGACTCATCCACCACCAGCAGCGCGTTCGGCGGCAAGTAGTCGAACAGAGTGGGCGGCGGTTCGCCGGGCTGGCGCCCGGACAGGTAGCGGGAGTAGTTCTCAATGCCGTTGCAGTAGCCCAGTTCCAGCATCATCTCAATGTCGTAACGGGTCCGTTCTTCCAGCCGCTGGGCTTCCACCAGGCGGTTGCTGTCCCGCAGCTGCTGCAGCCTCTGGTCCAGTTCGGACTTGATCTGTTCCACCGCGTCCAAGACAGTCTGTCGGGGCGTGACGTAATGGGATTTCGGGTAGATCGTCACCCTCGGCACCCGCCGCAGCACTTCTCCGGTCAGCGGATCGAAATGGCTCAGGTTCTCCACCTCATCATCGAACAGCTCGATGCGGATCGCCTCCCGTTCGGATTCCGCGGGAAACACATCGATCACGTCGCCGCGTACCCGATAGTTGGCCCGGTGGAACTCGACGTCGTTGCGGGTGTATTGCAGCTCCGCCAGACGCCGGAGAATGAACCGCTGATCCACCTGATCGCCACGATCCAGGTGCAACATCATCTTCAGGTAGGACTCCGGATCACCCAGACCATAGATGGACGACACGGTGGCGACAATGATCGCATCCGGCCGCTCCAGCAGCGCCTTGGTGGCGGACAGTCGCATCTGCTCGATGTGTTCGTTGATGGAGGCGTCCTTCTCGATGAAGGTGTCCGAGGACGGCACATAGGCTTCCGGCTGGTAGTAGTCGTAGTAGGAGACGAAATACTCCACGGCGTTGTCCGGAAAAAACTCCCGGAACTCGCCGTAGAGCTGCGCCGCCAGAGTCTTGTTGTGAGCCAGAATGATGGTCGGGCGCTGCACCTGCTCGATGACGTTGGCAATAGTGAACGTCTTGCCCGAGCCGGTCACCCCCAGCAGGGTCTGGTGCGCCAGGCCGGATTGCAATCCGTCCACCAGTTCCCGGATCGCTTTCGGCTGATCGCCGGCGGGCTGATAGGAGGAGTTGACGCGAAACACGCCCTGTCGGGCGGAGCGGGATTCTTTGCTGGCCATAAAAGGTCTGATTACCTCCGGGACTTGGCCGGTAATGGCCACCAACCGGGCCAATACCATGGGAACATTTAGTGTTCGGCAGGCTTCATGATACCATCAGTGCGATCGACGGCTGGCCGAGATTCAGCCAACACCCAGGCTCCTCACCGGCCGATCGCAGCCCAATGGACGTAGCTTTAAGGAGCTCAAGTTTGGACCTTCAACTTTCCAGCCGTGTACAGGCGATCAAGCCCTCTCCCACCCTCGCCGTGACCAACAAAGCCGCGGAACTCCGGGCGGCCGGCCAGGACATCATTGGCCTGGGCGCCGGCGAACCGGACTTCGACACCCCCGAACACATCAAGGTGGCCGCCATCGAGGCCATCCGCAACGGCCAAACCAAATACACCGCGGTGGATGGTACGCCGGCATTGAAGAAAGCGATTATCGCGAAGTTCAAACGGGACAACGGTCTGGAATACGAAGCCAACCAGATTCTGGTATCCAGTGGTGGCAAACAGAGCTTTTTCAACCTTGCCCTGGCCATTCTGAACCCGGGTGACGAAGTCATCATTCCTGCCCCCTACTGGGTGTCTTACCCGGACATGGTACTGGTGGCCGAAGGCAAACCCGTGATCCTCGAGACCTCCGCCGAAACCCGCTTTAAGATCACGGCACAACAACTCGAACAGGCAATCACCGAGCGTACCCGGCTGTTCGTCATCAACAGCCCCTCCAACCCCAGCGGCATGGCCTATTCCCTGGACGAGCTGAAAGCGCTGGGCGAGGTCCTGAAACGGCACCCGCACGTCATGGTCGCCACCGACGACATGTACGAACCGATCCTGTGGACTGGCAAACCGTTCTGCAACATCCTCAACGCCTGTCCCGAGCTGTATGACCGCACCTTCGTACTCAATGGCGTGTCCAAGGCCTATTCCATGACCGGCTGGCGCATCGGCTACGCCGCTGGCCCGGCCCGCGTTATCGGCGCGATGAAGAAGATCCAGTCCCAGAGCACCTCCAACCCCTGTTCCATCTCCCAGGCAGCGGCAGCCGCAGCCCTGGAGGGGGATCAGGCCTGCGTTGGCGAAATGGTCAAGGCATTCAGGGAGCGCCACGACTGGCTGGTTTCGGCCCTGAACGAGCTGCCGGGAGTGGCGTGTCTCCGGGGCGACGGTACCTTCTATGTGTTCCCCAGCTTCCAGGGCGCCATCGACGCCACCGATGGGGTCGGCACCGACGTCGAACTGGCAGAGAAACTGCTCAGCGATGCCGGGGTTGCCCTGGTGCCCGGATCGGCCTTCGGTGCCCCCGGGCACATGCGCCTGAGCTTCGCCACCAGCATGGAAAACCTGGAAAAAGCGGTGGCAAGACTGAGGAACGCCCTGGCCTAAAATTTTCTGGCCAGGGGTTGACGAGGCCGTGGGACCCACTTAATATACGCGCCTCGTCAGACGACGTTCCCCGATAGCTCAGTTGGTAGAGCAACGGACTGTTAATCCGTTTGTCGCTGGTTCGAGCCCAGCTCGGGGAGCCACTTATTCCAAAAGCCCGTGGATTTCGGATCTGCGGGCTTTTTTATGTCTGGACCAAGAGACTGGGTGACAGGGCATCGGCGACGCCCTTACACGGGCGCCGCACACCGGCACCGTCAGAACCCTTCGATTTCCGAGGCAATGACCTCCAAGGCCGCCAGAGGATCCGGCGCCCGGGTAATGGGGCGGCCAATCACCAGATAGTCGGACCCCGCCCGCAACGCCTCCGAAGGCGTCATGACCCGCTGCTGATCCCCTTTCTCCGCCGTCGCCGGACGAATGCCCGGCGTCACCAGCACAAAGTCCGCCCCCTGCTCGGCTTTGAGTACCGGCGCCTCCTGCGCCGAACAGACGACGCCATCCAGCCCACAGTTTCGGGCCAAAGTCGCCAGACGCGACACCTGAGCCTCCGGCGTCCCGGCAACCCCGATACCGGCAAGGTCCTCAGGCCCCATGCTGGTCAGTACGGTCACTGCGATCAGCAACGGCCGGTCAGCACCATAGGCGTCAAGGCGCTCCCGGCATGCCACCATCATCCGCTCGCCGCCCAAAGCGTGCACGTTCACCATCCAGACACCGAGGTCGGCCGCCGCCGCCACCGCAGCGGACGTGGTGTTGGGTATGTCGTGGAATTTCAGGTCCAGAAACACCTCGAAACCACGCCCCTGAAGGGAGCGAACCAGCTGGGGCCCGAACCGGGTAAACAGCTCCTTGCCCACTTTCAGACGACACTTGGCCGGATCCAGCCGGTCCACCAGCGCGAACGCGGATGCCTCGGAGGCAAAGTCCAGGGCTACGATGATCTTGGGGTCATTGACGGTCTGCACAATCGGGTATCCTGAAAACGGTGACTGAGGGTTATTCGGCTTCCACCCCTTGTATCGGGCGAACGGTTTCCCACTGCTTGCAGCTTGGGCACAACCAGTGCAGCTGCTGGCCGGAGAAGCCACAACTGACGCATCGGTATACGGGGCGATTGGCGAGCAACAGGTGCCCGATCCGGCTGACCAAGCGCCCTTCATCCGTGGTCATGCCCTTCTCATAGCCGGCCATCTGAACCAGCCGCAGCAACCCCCGCACCGAGGGTCGCACTTCCAGCTCCTGGCGCAGCAAATCAATGGCCGCAGGACGGCCGGAGGCACGCTCCACGGATTCGACCAGCGCCAGAAGCAGGCTGGTACTGGGATACTTTTCATAGAGTTTCTGCAGTTTCTTGACCAAGCGGGCCACGTCGCCGTGTTCCCGCTCCAGCTTCATCAGGCGATCAACGGCTTCGGGACCGAATTCCGGGTTCTGGTCAAACACCTTCAGGCTCTCCCGGCCGGCCTCCCGATAACTGCCCTGGCGAATCAGCAGGTTCATCAAAATCAGGGTGGCACGCACACAGGAACGATCATATTCCAACGCTTCCCGAGCCCGCTTCTGAGCGGTCCAGCGGTCATCATCCCGCAATGCCTGATCCGCCAGCTCGCATGTCAGGTAGGCCAGGGTCTTGGCCAACTCGGGACCGGCATCACCCCGCGTCAGGGTGCGCGCCACATCCGCCGCCTTGGCCCATTCCCGCTCCTGCTGATACAGCTCAATCAGGTGCTCTGCGGCCCGGCGACCGTAATCCCGATCCCCCATGATCTGATGCAGCAACGCTTCCGCCCGGTCCAGCAGGCCCGCGTTCATGTAGTCCAATGCCAGCTCAAGGGTTACCTGGGGGGAATAGCGGCTCGGCAGCTCGGGCCGGGCCAGCAGGTTCTGGTGAATCAGGATCGCACGATCCGTCTCGCCCTTGTTGCGGAAGTGACTGCCGATGGAGAGGTGTAGACTGACGGTATCCTTGTTGACCGCCAGGGACTGAACAAAGTTCTCGACCGCCTGATCTGAGTAATTGGTAAACAGAAACTGCAAGCGCTCCCGAACCGAATTCTCATCCGACAGACCGGACCTGGACGCACGGCCACGACTGCCGTACCGACCCGCAAGCCAACCCGCGGCTACCGCCACGGTCAGCAGCAGCCATTGAAGCAGTATGTCCATCAAAGCGTCCGGTTGGTCTCGGCCCTGGATTTCTCCAATGCCTGCTCGGCCCGATCAAGTCGTTTCTTGAGGGAGCGGCGCGAAACCGCCGTTTTGAAGGTGGCCAAGAGGGTCATCAGCACACCGAACAGGGCACCAATGACAAAGGCCATAATGACCCAGACGGCCACGCCGTGGGGCTGCGTCTCAAACAGCAGGAAGTTCAGGGAGACCGCCATCTGGTTGTTCAGGGAAAACACAAGCGCCAGCAACACCAGGATTAAAACCAACAGGACAATGAGGATCTTCTGCAATCCTGCCATAGCACTCGCACTCCATGGGCTCGCGTGGGCCCAATTCCCCCGATTGTGTAACGGTCAAAAGCCTTTTTTCAGGCTCTCGTTAACTTGTTCCCTGAGCTCTTTGCCGGGCTTGAAATGAGGTACGTACTTTGCGGGCAACTGAACCGCCTCGCCGGTTTTGGGATTGCGCCCCACCCTGGCAGCCCGGTGATGGAGCGAGAAGCTGCCAAACCCCCGGATTTCGATTCTCTGACCATTCGCAAGCGACTGGGACATGTGCTCGATAATGGTTTTCACAGCAAGCTCGACATCCTTGACAGACAGCTGAGTCTGCTTGGACGCAATCAGTTCGACCAGCTCGGACTTAGTCATGAGGCGCTTCCCTCTTTATTATTAGGCAGACAGTTACCGCATACCTATGACCATAGTTTAGCCAAACCGAAAAAAAATACAAAAAAAACGGGCTCTTAGAGCCCGTTTTTTTCACGCCAGGAGACAATCACTCCTTATTGGCGTTCTGCTGCTGCATCTGTTCCTTGATCAGGTCACCGATGGTGGTGGCACCGGTGGACTCGGCCGCCTTGCGGACGCTTTCCAGCGCCTGCTTGTCATCTTCAACGTCCTTGGACTTGATGGACAGATTGATGACACGGTTCTTGCGGTCGATGCTGATGATCTTCGCTTCGACTTCCTCGCCTTCCTTCAGCGCGTTACGAGCGTCCTCGACGCGGTCACGGCTGATTTCAGACGCTTTCAGAACCGCCTCAACCTCGTCGTTCAGAGCCACGACAGCACCTTTGGCGTCAACGGAGGAAACCGTACCCTTGACGATGGAGCCCTTGTCGTTCAGCTGTACGAACTCAGCGAAAGGATCGCTTTCCAGCTGCTTGATGCCCAGGGAGATACGCTCGCGCTCCGGATCCACGGACAGGATAACGGTCTCGACCTCGTCGCCCTTCTTGTACTTGCGTACGGCTTCCTCACCCGGCTCGTTCCAGCTGATATCGGACAGGTGCACCAGACCGTCGATACCACCTTCCAGACCGATGAAGATACCGAAATCGGTGATGGATTTGATCTTGCCGGAGATGCGGTCGCCCTTGTTGTACTTGCTGGAGAACTCCTCCCACGGGTTGGGCACGCACTGCTTGATGCCCAGGGAGATGCGACGACGCTCCTCGTCGATGTCCAGGATCATGACTTCCACTTCGTCACCGACCTGAACCACCTTGGAGGGATGAATGTTCTTGTTGGTCCAGTCCATTTCGGACACGTGAACCAGACCCTCGACACCTTCTTCCAGCTCCGCGAAACAGCCATAGTCGGTCAGGTTGGTGACCCGGGCCATGACCTTGGAACCTTCCGGATAGCGAGCCTTGATATCCACCCAGGGATCTTCACCGAGCTGCTTCAGACCCAGAGAAACCCGGTTGCGCTCCCGGTCGAACTTGAGAACCTTGACGGTGATTTCGTCACCCACGTTGACGATTTCGCTCGGGTGCTTGATGCGCTTCCAGGCCATGTCGGTGATGTGCAACAGGCCGTCAACACCACCCAGGTCAACGAACGCGCCGTAATCGGTCAGGTTCTTGACAATACCCTTGATTTCCAGACCTTCGGTCAGGGTTTCCAGCAGAGCTTCACGCTGCTCGCTGTTTTCCGCTTCCAGAACCGCGCGGCGGGACACCACCACGTTGTTGCGCTTCTGATCCAGCTTGATGACCTTGAACTCCAGTTCCTTGTTCTCCAGGTGCGCGGTGTCGCGAACCGGGCGAACGTCAACCAGGGAACCGGGCAGGAAGGCACGAATACCGGACAGGTCGACGGTGAAACCACCCTTGACCTTGCCGTTGATCACACCCTTGACAACCTCTTCCGCCTCGAAGGCCTTCTCCAGAACCTTCCACGCTTCGGCACGCTTGGCCTTCTCGCGGGACAGACGGGTTTCACCGAAGCCATCTTCAACAGCATCGAGAGCCACATCGACAACGTCGCCGACAGCAACTTCCAACTCGCCTTTTTCATTCATGAACTGGGAGGCGGGGATAACGCCCTCGGACTTCAGTCCGGCGTTAACGGTGACCCAGTCGTTGTCGACGTCAACTACGGTTCCCTGGACGATGGAACCCGGTTGCATGTCAATTTCTTTCAGGCTTTCTTCAAAAAGATCCGCAAAGCTCTCGCTCATTATGTGTCCTATGTGATCAACGCAAGTGTACTCCGTGCCGCCAGCAACACGGTCTGTTAGCGATTTCCGGAACCAGTCAATGGCTGGCAAGAATCACTGCTTCCGGCACTCCAGCGACAAAAAGGTGCGGTCAGGCCTGGCCCACCACGGCCATACACCTGTCCAGCACCTCCTCGATACTCAAACCTGTGGAATCAATGACTTGCGCATCATCCGCTGGTTTGAGAGGGGCCGCCGAACGGTTCATGTCCCGCTCATCGCGCGCCCGAATCTCCTCTAAAAGGGCGTCAATCTTAACATCGACCCCGGCTTCCTTCAACTGGTTAAAACGTCGCCGGGCCCGTTCCTCGGGGCTGGCGGTCAGGAAGATTTTGAAGGGTGCATCGGGGAAAACCACCGTGCCCATGTCGCGGCCATCGGCCACCAGTCCCGGAGCTTTTCGGAAGTCCCGCTGACGTTGCAGCAGGGCGTCCCGGACCGGCTGCAGCACGGCAACACGGGAGGCGTTGTTGCCACACACCTCCGTGCGGATTTCCGAGGTCACATCCTCGCCCGCCAGCAGCACCCGGGCAGGCTGCCCCGGCGGAGTCGGCTCGAACGCCACGTCCAGGCCGGACGCCACCCGCACCAGGCCGGATTCATCATCCAGAGCCACCCCCTGCCGGACTGCGGCCAGCGCGGTCAGGCGATAAATCGCACCGCTGTCGAGCAGGTGCCAACCCAGGCGCTGCGCCAGCATCTGGGTAATGGTGCCCTTACCCGATCCGCCCGGGCCGTCGATGGTAATGACCGGTGGCTGTGCCGTCCTCATTCACCGCCCTCCGCTCGGATCTGGATGCCGGTGCTCCGGGCCAAGTCGACAAAGCCGGGGAAGGAAGTGGCCACATTGGCACAGTCGGTGACCACGATCGGAGCGGTGGCCCGCAATGACGCCACCGCGAATGACATGGCAATGCGATGATCACCGTGGCTGTCCACGGTTCCCCCACCGATTTCCTGGCCACCCTCGATGATGATGCCATCCGGTGTCACGGTGGTTGCCACACCCAGTGCCGCCAAGCCGTCGGCCATGACCTGGATGCGGTCGCTTTCTTTGACCCGCAGCTCCTCGGCACCCCGGAGAACTGTACGTCCGGTGGCGCAGGTCGCGGCGATGAACAGTACCGGGAACTCGTCGATGGCCAGCGGCACTTGGTCCTCGGGGATGTCGATGCCCCGCAGCTCGGCCGAGCGCACCCGCAGGTCCGCCACCGGCTCGCCGCCGATTTCCCGCTGCGCCAACACCTCGATATCGGCCCCCATCCTGCGCAGGATGTTGATCACCCCCACCCGGGTCGGGTTCATGCCGACGTGGCGCAACACCAAGTCCGAATCCGGGGCGATGGACGCCGCCACCAGGAAGAAAGCGGCGGAGGAAATGTCGGCGGGGACGTCGATGGCGCAGGCGGTCAGCTTGCCGCCACCGGTCACGCTGGCGGTGGCACCGTTCCGGTGGACGTGGTAGCCAAAACCCTTCAACATGCGTTCGGTGTGGTCCCGGGTCGGCGCCGGTTCGGTCACGGAGGTTACGCCCTCGGCATAGAGCCCGGCCAGCAGCAGGCACGATTTGACCTGAGCGCTGGCAACCGGCATTTCGTAGTGAATTCCGGTCAGGCTCTGGCCCCCCCGGATCCGGAGCGGCGGCCGACCGCCGTCGGCGGTGTCGATGACCGCGCCCATGGCCCGCAGCGGCTCCGCCACCCGCCCCATGGGCCGCCGGGACAGGCTGGCGTCGCCGGTCAACTCGGAGTCGAACGGCTGAGCCGCCAGCAAGCCGGCGAACAGTCGCATGGCGGTGCCGGAATTGCCGAGATACAAGGGGCCTCGGGGTGCCTGGAGGCCGTGCATGCCCACCCCGTGGATCCGCACGAACCCTTCGTCCGGTCCCTCGATGGCAACGCCCATGTCACGGAATGCCTGCAAGGTGGCCAGGCTGTCCTCCCCCTCGAGGAATCCCTTAACCTCGGTAATGCCCTCCGCCAACGCGCCCAGCATAATGGAACGATGGGAAATCGACTTGTCACCAGGAACCCGGATATCACCCCGAACGGAACCCCCCGGCTGGAGATGGAACGTAACCTGTGTGTTGCTGTTGTCTGTCACAAACGCCTGCCCTGAAAGCATCTTGGAAAAATGGTCCCGCGCCGCCTTGGCGCGACTGAAAACCCGTAGCAAGGTGGCACCGTCACCGGCGGCGATGGCGGCCCGCAGCTGTCCGAGATCCCGGGTAAAGTGGTCGATCACGCGCAGCACCGCATCCCGGTTGGACAGAAAAATGTCATGCCACATCACCGGATCGCTGGCGGCGATACGGGTGAAATCCCGAAAACCGCCGGCGGCGTACCGGAAGATGTCCATATTCTCATTTTCTCCCGCCAAAGTGTCCACCAGGGAAAAGGCGATCAGGTGCGGGAGATGGCTGGTGGCTGCCAGCACTTCGTCGTGGTAGGCCACCGACATGGTCAGCACGGTGGCGCCGCACGCTTCCCACAACGCGGTCAGCCGCCCGACCGCCTCCGGGTCGGTGTTGTCGGCGGGCGTGAGGATCACCTTGTGCCGGGCGAACAGTTCCGGGTTCGCGGCGCGGATGCCGCTGCGCTCGGAGCCGGCGATGGGATGCCCGGGAACAACCCGGGGCGGCAACTCACCGAAGACCGACTCGACATCCGCCACAAAACTGGCCTTGGTGCTGCCGACATCCGACAGGATGGCGTCCTCCCCCAGAACGGGCCGTATTTCCGCCAGCACCGAGCGGGCGGCGCGCACCGGCACCGCGAGCATCACGAGATCACTGCCGCGCACGGCCTGGGCCAGCGAGTCGGCCGCCTGGTCAATCACGCCCAGCGCCACCCCCAGCGCCAGCTCGTCCGCACGGGCATCGTAGCCGACCACGGTCTGCGCCAGCCCGTGCGCGCGAATGGCGCTGGCCAGGGAACCGCCGATCAGCCCGAGGCCAATGACCGCGACCCGACGAAACAGCGGCGAGGGCTGAGCCACCTCAGCCCCCCTCCCCACCGGCGGTCAGGGCTTCGGCCAAGGCATCCAGGAAGCGATCGTTCTGATGCGGCAAGCCGACCGAAACCCGCAGGTGTCGCGGCATGCCGTAGCCGGCCACGGGCCGGACGATCACACCGTGCTGCAACAGCGTCTGATAGACCGCGGCCGCCTGGTCGCCAACCTCGACGGCGATGAAGTTGCCGGCCGAGGGAATGTACTTCAGCCCCATACGGTCGAACCCTTCCGCCAGCTGCTTCAAGCCCGCCGCGTTCACCTCCCTCGACCGTTCCAGATAGGCTTCATCCGCCAGCACCGCGGTAGCCGCGGCCAGGGCAACCGAGTCTACGTTGAACGGTTGCCGTACCCGGTTGAGGATATCCGCGATGTCCGGGGAGCTGAGGCTGTACCCCACCCGCAGCGCCGCCAGCCCCCAAGCCTTGGAAAAGGTGCGGCACACGATCAGGTTGGGAAAACGCGACAGGAGCCGGACACCGTCCGGGCTGTCGTCGCCAGTCAGGTACTCGCAGTAGGCCTCGTCCAGCACCACCAGAACCCGTTCCGGCACCTTGGCCAGGAAGGCCTCGATGGCGGCGGCCGTGTGTACCGGGCCGGTGGGGTTGTTGGGGTTGGCGACAAACACCAGCCGCGTCCGCTCGGTGATGGCGTCGGCCATGGCATCCAGGTCATGCCCCCAGTCACGGGCCGGCACGCAGACACCACGAGCACCGATGGCCTGGGTGACCAGTGGATAGACGGCAAAGGCGTACTGGGAAAACACCACTTCGCTTTCAGTATCGGCGAAACAGCGGGTGATCACTTCCAGGACATCGTTGGAGCCATTGCCCAGAGTGATCTGGTCCATGCCGACACCGTAGCGCTCCGATAGGGCCCGCTTGAGCTCATAACCGTTTCCGTCCGGGTAGAGGCAAAGGTCGGACAAGGCAGAGCGGGCAGCCGCCAGGGCTTTTTCGCTGGGCCCCAACGGGTTCTCGTTGCTCGCCAGTTTGATGATGTCCGACGGCTCCAGGCCCAGCTCGCGGGCCAGCTCGTCGATGGGTTTGCCCGGCTGGTAGGGGCTCAGCGCCTGAACGCCCTTAACCGCGAGACTCTGGTAATCGACTGCCATAACGCTCCCCTATTTTTACTGCTTACAGCACACCAATGGGATAGGACCCCAGACGCTTCAGCTCCACCGCCTCGGCCTCCACTTCCGACAAGACCTCGCGGATGACGTCGTCCTCCATGTGTCCCTCGAAATCGATGTAGAACACGTAGGCCCAGGTGCCGCTGGGGGAGGGGCGAGTCTCGATCCGGGTCAGGCTGACGCCATGCCGGTGGAAGGGCTCCAGAAGCTGATAGAGGGCCCCCGGTTTGTTGCGCATGGATACCAGGATGGAGGATTTGTCGTGCCCGCTCGGCGGCACGGTTTCCCGGCCGATGATCAGGAACCGGGTGGTGTTATCCGGCCGGTCCTCGATGCAGTTGGCCAGTTTTTCCAGACCGTACAGCTCGGCCGCCATGTCGCCGGCGATAGCGGCGGCCCCCGGTTCCTCCGCCGCGCGGCGCGCTGCCTCGGCGTTGCTGGAGACGGTTACCCGCTCAATGCCGTAGCGATGGGTATCGAGCCATTGGCGGCACTGGGCAAAGGATTGCTGATGGGAGTAGATGCGGGTGATCGCTTCGTCCCGGTGCTTGGGCGACACCAGCAGGTGGTGATGAATCCGCAACTGGACCTCACCACAGATTTTCAGCGGCGAACTCATGAACATATCAAGGGTATGGTTGATCATGCCCTCGGTGGAGTTTTCCACCGGCACCACGCCATAGTGGGCGGCACCGGACTCCACTTCACGGAAAACCGCATCGATCGCCGGCAGGGGCACGCTGATGACAGAGTGCCCGAAGTGCTTGAGCGCCGCCGCCTGGGTGAAGGTCCCCACCGGCCCCAGGAACGCGATATGCATCGGTTTCTCCAAGGCCAGGCACGCGGACATGATTTCCCGGAACAGGCGGGCCATTTCCTCGTCCGGAAGGGGCCCCGGATTGGAGGCTTTGATGCGCCGCAGCACCTGGGCCTCGCGCTCAGGCCGGTAGAAGACCACATCCTGGCCCGGATTCGCGGCCAGTTTCACGTTGGCCACTTCCTGGGCGCAGCGCGCCCGGGCACTGATCAGGTCCATGATTTGTCGGTCGATCCGGTCGATCTGCTCCCGCAGTTCCGCCAGTCGGGCCTTCTCATCCGTCATGGTCAGCCGTGCTCCTTCGCGAATTCGGCCATATAGTCAATCAGGGCATCCACCCCGGCTTCCGGCATGGCGTTGTAGAGACTCGCTCGCATACCGCCCACTGACCGGTGCCCCTTCAGGTTCAGCAACCCACGGGCCTCGGCGCCTTCCAGGAAGGCGCGGTTAAGAGCCTCATCGGCCAGGGTGAAGGGTACGTTCATCCGGGAGCGGAAACGCGGTTCGATGGGATTGGCGTAGAAATCATTGTCGTCGATGAACCGGTACAGCTTGCGCGCCTTGCGCTCGTTGCGCTCTGCCATTGCCTCCAGGCCACCCTGGGCCTTCAGCCATTTGAACACGAGCCCGGCCAGGTACCAGGAATAGGTGGCCGGAGTGTTGTACATGGAGCCATTATCGGCGATGACCTGGTAGTTCATCATGGTCGGTGTTTCCTTGCGCGCCTTACCCAGCAGATCCTTGCGAAGGATGACCACGACCAGCCCGGAGGGGCCGATGTTTTTCTGGGCGCCGGCGTAGATCAGACCATACCGGGTGACGTCCAGCGGGCGCGACAGGATGGTGGAGGACATGTCCGCCACCAGCGGCACGTCGCCACTGTCCGGCACGAAGTCGAATTCCAGGCCGCCAATGGTTTCGTTGGGCGTGTAGTGCAGGTAAGCCGCGTCCGGGCGGGTGCGCCAGCCGGACGGATCCGGTACCGTGGTAAAACCGCTGTCCTCGGAGCTGGCCACCACGTTCACGTCACCGTAGCGACGGGCTTCGGCAATGGCTTTCTTAGACCAGATGCCGGTATTCACGTAATCGGCCGAGGTCTTGTCCCCCAGCAGGTTCAGGGGAATGGTCGAGAATTGACTGGACGCGCCCCCCTGCATGAACAGGACCGCGTAATCCTCCGGAATCTCCGCCAGCTCGCGCAGATCCCGCTCCGCCTCCTCGGCGATGGCCACGAACTCGTCGCTGCGGTGGCTCATTTCCATCACCGACATGCCGGTACCTCGCCAGTCCAGCATTTCCTCCTGAGCCTGTTTCAGAACGGGCTCCGGCAGGGTAGCCGGGCCGGCGCAAAAATTGAACGCCCTGCTCATGCTTCGGTTTCCTCACCATCCATCTCATCATCATCGGACTCGGCGATACGCTCGACCCCGACCAGGCGCTCGTCACTTTGGGTCAGCCGGATCAGGCGCACGCCCTGGGTATTCCGGCTCAGCAACGAGACTTCATCGGACCGGGTACGTACCAGGGTTCCCTTGTCCGAAATCAGCATCATCTCATCTCCCTCGAACAGTTGCAGCGCGCTGACCAGGTCGCCGTTGCGCTCGGAGCACTGCATGGCAATGACACCCTGGCTGCCCCGGCTGTAGGTGGGAAACTCCTCCAGCGCGGTGCGCTTGCCGTAGCCGTTTTCGCTGGCGGTGAGAATCACGCCGCCGGCCTGGGGAATGATCAGAGACACCACCCGCTGGCCGTCCTGGAGGCGGATGCCGCGCACCCCCCGGGCCAGACGGCCCATCGGCCGGACCTGCTCCTCGGGGAAGCGCACGGCCTTGCCCGCGCTGGAGAACAGCATCACTTCGGCGTCACCCTGGGTGATGGCGGCGCCGATCAGGGTGTCACCTTCGTCCAGATTCAGCGCGATCAGGCCGCTGCTGCGCGGACGGGAGAAGTTCTGCAGCGGGGTTTTCTTGACCACGCCATGGGACGTGGCCATCAGCACAAACTGGTCTTCCGGATACTCCTTGACGGGCAGGAAGGTGGTGATGCGCTCGCCCTCCTCCAGCGGCAGGATGTTCACCATCGGGCGGCCGCGGGAACCCCGGCTGCCCCGGGGAATTTCGAACACCCGCAGCCAGTACACCTTACCCCGGTTGGAGAAGCACAGGATGGTATCGTGGGAGTTGGCCACCAGCAGCTTCTCGATGAAATCCTCGTCCTTCATCGCGGTGGCCGCCTTGCCCCGGCCGCCCCGGCGCTGGGCCTGATAATCCTCGACCGGCTGGGTCTTGGCGTAACCGCTGTGGGAAATGGTGACCACCAGATCTTCCTCGTCGATCAGGTCGGCAATGGTCAGGTCGCGACGGGAGCTGACAATTTCGGTCCGGCGGGGGTCGCCGTAGTCGTTGACGATTTCCTGCAGTTCATCGCGGATGACCTGCAGCAGGCGCTCGGGGTCGCTGAGGATTTGCAGCAGATCGGCGATCTTCTCCAGGATTTCCCGGTATTCGCTCTGAAGCTTCTCGGTCTCCAGGCCGGTCAGACGGTGCAGGCGCAGGTCGAGAATGGCCTGGGCCTGCTCCGGCGACAGGTGGTACAGGCCGTTGCGCAAACCGTAGATTTCCGGCAGGTCATCCGGACGGCAGGCATCCTCCCCAGCCCGTTCCAGCATCGCCAGGACGCCACCGGGCGCCCAACCCTGCGCCATCAGTTTTTCCTTGGCCTCGGCCGCGGTCGGCGAGGTTTTGATCAGCTCGATCACCTCGTCGATGTTGGCCAGGGCCACGGTCAGACCCTCCAGGATGTGGCCCCGCTCGCGGGCCTTGCGCAGTTCGTAGATGGTGCGGCGGGTGACCACCTCGCGGCGATGACGTAGGAAGGCGTCCAGCATTTCCTTGAGGTTGAGGGTCTTGGGCTCACCGTTGACCAGTGCCACCATGTTGATACCGAACACGGTTTCCAGCTGGGTGTGGGCGAACAGGTTGTTGATCACTACGTCGGGGTTTTCACCCCGGCGCAGCTCGATCACCACCCGGATCCCTTCTTTGTTGGACTCGTCCCGCAGCTCGGAGATACCTTCGATCCGTTTTTCCTTGACCAGCTCGGCGATTTTCTCGATCAGGCGGGCCTTGTTGAGCTGGTAGGGCAGCTCGGTGATCACGATGGACTCGCGACCGGTCTTCTTGTCCTGCTCGATCTCGTGGCGGGCGCGGATGTAGATACGGCCCCGGCCGGTGCGGTACGCCTCGACGATGCCGGCACGGCCGTTGATGATGCCCTGGGTCGGGAAATCCGGGCCCGGAATGTATTCCATCAGGTCATCGACGGACAGGTCCGGGTTGTCGATCAGGGCGAGGCAGCCGTTGACGACTTCCGTCAGGTTGTGGGGCGGAATGTTGGTGGCCATACCCACGGCTATGCCGGAGGAACCGTTCACCAGCAGGTTGGGCACCCGCGTGGGCAACACGTCGGGAATCTTCTCGGTGCCATCGTAGTTGTCGACATAGTCGACGGTTTCCTTGTCCAGATCCGCCAGCAGGGAGTGGGCAATTTTTTCCATGCGGATTTCGGTGTACCGCATGGCCGCGGCGCTGTCGCCGTCGATGGAGCCGAAGTTGCCCTGGCCGTCCACCAGGGGATAACGCAGGGAAAACGGCTGCGCCATGCGCACGATGGTGTCATAGACCGCGGAGTCGCCATGGGGGTGGTACTTACCGATAACATCACCCACCACACGGGCGGACTTCTTGTAGGGCTTGTTCCAGTCGTTACCCAGCTCGGACATGGCGAACAGGACCCGGCGGTGGACCGGTTTGAGGCCATCGCGCACATCCGGCAGGGCCCGGCCCACGATCACGCTCATGGCGTAATCGAGGTAGGACTGTTTCAACTCGTCTTCAATGTTTACCGGCAGGATCTCTTTGGCTAACTCACCCATCGAGAAAAGTTCCTTTGCGTTATCTGGAAGTCGTGCGGGCGCCGTTTTCCAGACGCCCTATGTGTTCTGCAACAAGCCGCCAAGCATACCACAGGCACCCCCGTTCAAGGGCAGCGGCAGGCAGGGCTCAGTCGAACACTACGGTCTTGTTTTCGAAGGTAATGACCCGGTCTTCAATGTGCGCGCGCAGGCCCCGGGCCAGCACATTCTTTTCCACGTCCTTGCCAAGCCGGACCATGTCCTCGATGGTGTCGCTGTGGCTGATACGGATCACATCCTGCTCGATGATCGGACCTTCGTCCAGATCCTGGGTCACATAGTGGCAGGTGGCCCCGATCAGCTTGACCCCGCGGTTGTAGGCCTGGTGGTACGGGCGGGCGCCCGCGAAGGAAGGCAGGAAGCTGTGGTGGATGTTGATGATCTTGCCGGCGTACTTATCGCACAGGTCGGCTGGCAGGATCTGCATGTAACGGGCCAGCACCACCACGTCGACTTCGTAGTGCTGGAACAGCTCGTCGATATGGGCAAAGGCCTCGGCCTTGTTCTCCTTGCTGACCGGCACGTGGTGATAGGGAATTTCGTGCCACTCAACCATGCGGCGCAGGTCGTCGTGATTGGAAATCACCGCCACGATCTCGGCGTTCAGCTCCTTGCTGTGCCAGCGGTGCAGCAGGTCGGCCAGACAGTGAGACTCTTTGCTGCACATCAGGATGATGCGCTTGGGCTGGGCGGAATCGGCAATGTGCCAGTTCATGTTGAATTCCCGGGCGATCGGTTCGAATGCTGCCCGGAACTGGTCCAGGCCGAACGGCAGGGAATCGGCTTTGATCTCGTGCCGCATGAAGAACCAGCCGGCGTGAGTGTCGGAATGGTGGCTCGCCTCGGTGATCCAGCCGTTGTAGGTGGACAGGAAATTACTCACCTTGGCGACAATTCCCACCCGGTCCGGGCAGGAAATCACAAGACGATAGGTATGCTCCATGAAGCCTTTCCTTAACTTAAACACGGGAAAGCAGGTGCGACGGGGGGCCCGGCGGAAGACTTGAAAACGGGCAATCGGTACGCACCATCAAAAATGACCCGCTATCATAGCCTATCTGAACGGCCAAAACGAGGAATTGACCCGAGCCGGAGGCCGGGGGGAGGAAAACATGTATCTTTCAGTGCAACTCAGCTGCTACCCTCTCAAAGAGGACTACAAGCAACCGATCTGGGACCTCATCGCCCGCCTGGAACAGTCGGGGCTGGAAGTTTACCCGGGCCGGATGAGCACGGAGATCTTTGGCGAGTACGACGAAGTCATGAAGGTACTGGCAGACGCCATGAAGTGGTCGTTTGAAACCTATGGCAAATCCGTCTTTGTCGCCAAGATCATGGAAGGCGACCGGAGGCCAAGATGACAACCGCACCAGGACCCGGGCAAAAACCGGACAACCCACCCACCCCACCCCAGTCCACGCTGCCCAACCAGTACGCGTTTCTCTGGTTGAGCGCCGCCATCTTCCTGATGGTGCTCTGGATGCAGGGAGACAACCAGGCCCGCCAGCAGGACTTGGCCTACTCCGATTTCAAGGCCGCGGTGGTCAAGCAGCAGGTGGCGGAAGTCACCCTCAAGGCGGAGGAAATCCTCGGCAAGTTTACCGAGGCCGGCGCCGCCGCCTTCAGCGGCGACCGTTCCGATGCACGACCGGCCACCGGTTTCCGGACCATCCGTCCGCCCATGGATGATCCGGAGCTGCTCCCCCTGCTGGAAGATCACGGCATCACCATCCGCGCCGCGCCCGCCGGTCTGCCCTGGTGGCAGCAGCTGATCCAGGCCTTCCTGCCCTGGCTGTTACTGCTGGCGCTGATGTTCTGGTTCTGGAATACCGCCCAGCGACGCATGGGCCAGGGGGGCGGCCTGTTCGATTACGCCCGTTCCCGGGCCCGCCGGGCCCGCAAGGAAACATCCCACACGACACTGGATGACGTGGCCGGCATCGAGTCCGCCAAGCGTGAAATCACTGAAATCATTGAATTCCTGAAGTCACCGGAACGCTTCCGGCGGCTGGGTGCGGTCATGCCCAAGGGCATCCTGCTGGTCGGCCCGCCCGGCACCGGCAAGACATTGCTGGCCCGAGCCATTGCCGGCGAGGCGGACGTGCCCTTCTTCAGCATCAGCGCCTCCGAGTTCATCGAGATGTTCGTGGGCGTGGGCGCGGCCCGGGTCCGCGACATGTTCCAAACCGCCCGCAAGGAAGCCCCGGCGCTGATTTTCATCGACGAACTGGACGCCATCGGCCGCTCCCGGGGCACCGGGCTCGGTGGCGGGCATGACGAGCGCGAGCAGACCCTGAACCAGATCCTGACGGAAATGGACGGTTTCGAGGAGCACGAGAGCATTCTGGTGCTGGCCGCTACCAACCGGCCGGATGTCCTCGACAGCGCCCTGCTCCGCCCGGGCCGGTTCGATCGCAAAATCACCCTGGACCGTCCGCACAAGGAAGCGCGCGAGGCCATCCTGGCAGTGCATGTGCGCAAGGTGCCGCTGGCGGAGGACGTCAACCTGTCCGACATCGCCGCCCGGACCATTGGTTTTTCCGGCGCCGACCTGAAAAATTTGGTCAACGAGGCGGCGCTGACCGCCGTGCGCTCAAACAAGGACAAGGTGGACGCCCAGTGCTTTGACGAAGCCCGAGACCGCATCATCTTGGGCGAGGAACGGGACGCCAAGCTGACGCCCCAGGAACGGGAGGCGGTGGCCTACCACGAGTGCGGCCACGCCATCATGGCTTACTTCATGCCAAAGGCCGACCCACTCACCAAGGTCACCATCATCCCCCACGGTATGGCCATGGGTGTGACCGAGCAGACCCCGCAGGAAGACCGTTACACCTATACCGAAAGCTACCTGAAGGACCGTATCAAGGTCATGCTTGGCGGCCGCTCCGCGGAAAAGGTGATCTACGGCGAGGTCAGCACCGGGGCCCAGAACGACCTCAAGGAAGCCACCCGCCTGCTGCGACGGATGATCGGCCAGTGGGGCATGAGCGAAAAGGTCGGTCCCCTGGGCCTGAGCATCGGCGAGGAACACGTATTCCTGGGCCGCGAGATGGGCGCGCCCCGCGAATTCAGCGAGAAAATGGCGGAGCTGATCGATGCCGAGATCCAGCAGCAGCTGATTGAGCTGGAACGGGAAACCGTGGAGTTCCTCAAGGCGCATCGCAACCATCTGGAAGCGCTGGCACGGGAAGTCCTGCAAAAGGAAACCCTGAGCGCCGAGGAAATCGACGAAATCCTACGTCGCGAAGACGACCGCAAGATCGCCTGAGCCCGGCACCCGGGGCCCTTACGGCCCCCGCCGGCGGGGCCGGCCTATCCGCCTGCCCCGTCACGCTCCAGCTTGTCCTGGGTCCGCTGCTCGAAATCGCTGGCGTCGTGGCGCTCGTGCAGCTGTGAGGACAGCTCCCCCCAGGTCCGGTTCACCATGCGCCCCCGCTGGACCGCCGGCCGCTGGGCAATCTCGTCGGCCCAACGGATCACGTGGGTGTAGGTGTGCGCTTCCAGAAATTCGGCGGCATCATAGAGCACGCCCTTCACCAAGGCACCATACCAAGGCCAGATGGCCATATCGGCGATGGTGTAGGTTTCTCCGGCCACGTAGCGGTGCTCCGCCAGCTGCCGGTCCAGCACGTCCAGCTGGCGTTTCACTTCCATGGTGTAGCGGTTGATCGGGTATTCATACTTCTCCGGCGCATAGGCGTAGAAGTGGCCGAAACCACCGCCCAGAAAAGGCGCGCTGCCCATCTGCCAAAACAGCCAGTTCAGGGTTTCGGTACGCCCGGCCGGGTCCTTGGGCAGGAACTCGCCAAACTTCTCGGCCAAATACAGTAGAATGGAACCGGACTCGAACACGCGGATCGACGGCTCGACACTGCGGTCCACCATGGCCGGAATCTTGGAGTTGGGGTTGACCTTCACGAAACCGCTGCCGAACTGCTCGCCTTCGGTAATTCGGATCAGCCAGGCGTCATACTCGGCGCCTTCGTGACCCAGCGCCAGCAGTTCCTCGAGCATCACCGTCGCCTTCACCCCGTTCGGGGTCGCCAGGGAATACAGCTGGATCGGATGCTGACCCACCGGCAGCTCTTTCTCATGGGTCGGCCCGGCCACCGGCCGGTTGATACTGGCGAACTTGCCACCATTGCCAGGGTCCCATTGCCACACTTTGGGCGGAGTGTACGTCGGATCACTCATCGAGCCAGATCTCCTGTCATTCGGTCAAAGAAAACCGGGCTCCCTCCGGAACCCGGAAACACCGCTTCAAAACACGCGCCTGGAAGCGGTCTGTCAGCGGCCCGGCACCGTCGCCCGTTCCTGGAACTGGCTCAGTGCCTGCAGCGCCTCGATACCATAAACCACCGAGGGGCCGCCGCCCATCAGGATCGCCACCGATACGGTTTCGGCGATCTCCTCGGCGCTGGCGCCCGCCGCCATCGCATCGTGTACATGAAAGGAAATGCAGCCGTCGCAGCGCACGGTAATGGCGATCCCCAGCGCGATCAGCTCCTGGTAATGCTCCGGAAAGTTCTTCATGGTCCGCTCCTATGCCCGCTTGACGGTTCCCCCATCATAGCAGCCGCCCCGCCCTAGCTGTCCCAGTGACTGGCCGGGATGCGCTTAATATGGATATGGCTGACCAGACGAATCGTCGGGCGGACCAGAAACTGAAAACTGCCGACGACGAACAGCCAGGCTGCCGCTTTTTCGTATGCCGGGAACAGAAACAGGAGACTGCCGATCAGAAACCAGATGGCGATGAAAAAATCGTTGGCGATACTGAGCACCTCGTAACGCCGGCGGATCACCAGCGCCTCGTTACCCAGCTTCAGGGTGAGCGGGCGGTCCGTGTCCCGCTCATCCATGATCCCGTCAGCCATCATGCGTCCCCGGAATAGAGCGCATCGGTGCGGGCCGCCATGATGAAATCGTTACGGTGCAACCCGCCAATTTTGTGTGTCCACCAGCGGACCGTGACCTTCCCCCACTCCAGGAGTATGGCAGGGTGATGATTTTCCTGCTCGGCCAGTTCCGCCACCTGGTTGGTGAACGCCAGGGCCTCGGCGAAATTCCGGAACCGGAACGCCCGCTGCAGCTGCGGCTCCCCATCCTGCTCGATGAGGCGCCAGTCGGGAAGCTCCGCAAGCCAGGTCCGGGACTCCGCCTGGGTCGCCTTCGGCGCGTCCGCCCGACAGGCCTCGCATATCTGGTCCTTGAGTGCCGTCATTGTCTCGCCTCCTTTGGTGATTGCCTGTTCTAACCCTGGGCTCTGGCAACGGGATTATCAACCCCCGTCTTGCAATCTGGCCATCAGCAAAATACTGTATATAAACACAGTACTCTTGGATGCTGCCCATGAATGAGCTGCTGACGACCCTGATTCAGGAAGTTCGTGTCTGGCCGGGCCACCGACACCATCGGGCCCGGATTCCTGCCGAAGCCACCGGCTACCGGGAGCTGGATGAGCCACTGGGCGGAGGCTGGCCCCGGGGCGCCCTGACCGAATGCCTGCTGGATGGCGTAGGCATGGGCGAACTGCAACTGGTGTTGCCGGCGATGCGGCGGCTGAGCCGCCGTGGCAAGCGCGTGTTCTGGATCAACCCACCCCACATTCCCTACGCTCCGGCTCTCGATCAGGAGGACGTGGACCTGAACCAGGTGTTGGTGATCCGGACCAACAACCGGGGCGATACCCTGTGGACCCTGGAAAACTGCCTGCGCGCGCCCGTCACCGGCCTGGTGCTGGCCTGGCCCGGGGGGCTGGCCAGCCGGGAAATACGCCGCCTGCAGCTGGCGGCAGAAGCCGGCCGCAGTGTCTGCATCCTGTTTCGGGACCGCCGTCAGGCCAGCCAAAACTCACCGGCCGCCCTGCGCCTGCAACTGACCCCGGACGGATATCTGGGCCTGAACATTCAGGTGCTCAAACGTCGGGGCGGCCGACCGGGTCAGTCCTGCACCCTGAACACGGCCCGGCGGGCCGGCTTGGCGCAAACGGAGGCGTCCGGGGTCGTGCAGGGCCCCTGGACCGTCCCTCGGGAGTAGAACCATGCTCTGGCTTTACCTGCATTTCCCCCACATGCTGCTGGATCACCTGCGTCGTCACCGGCAGTCGTCGCGGCCCCTGGCCATCCTCTCCGGCCAGGACCCACGGGTGGCGCAGGCATGCCCGGAGGCCCGGGCCCTGGGCATTACCGCGGGCATGCGCCTGAAAACGGCGCTGGCCCTGGCACCGAATCTGGACGTGATCCAGACACAGCCGGGACAGGACACCCAAGTACTGGAAGCTCAGGCCCGCTGGCTGTACCGATGCGCGGCCCACATCGCCCTCCGCCCACCCGATGGCCTGCTGGCCGAAGTGGCCAGCCTGCAGCGGTTGTACGGGGGACTCCCCGCGGTCTGGCAAACGGTTGCACAGGCCCTGGAGACACACCAGCTGACCGCCTCAATGGCCATCGGCCATACCCCGGAGGCCGCACGACTTCTGGCCCGGGCGGACCAGGGCGAGTGCACCGCAGACACTGCGCGCATCCGCCATCGGCTGACCGGGCTGCCCCTGTCCCAGGCCGGCTTCGACCGCACCACGACAGAGCGGCTCCAGCGCCTGGGTCTGACCCGACTCGGCGAGGTCCTGGCCCTGCCACCGGCGGAGCTGGCCCGGCGGTTATCGCCGGACGCCCTGAGCCACCTTCAGAAAATCCAGGGCACACGCCCGGACCCGGTCCAGCCCTGGCACCCGCCGCATGTGTTCCGGCAGGAGGTGGACTTCCTTCAGGACATCGAACAATCGCAGGGGCTGCTGTTTCCCCTGCAGCGTGTACTGTCGGAACTGGAAGAAGAACTCCGATGGCGTCAGCAGGACACCGACAGCCTGCACCTGTCCCTGCGCCACCGCCAGGGCGACGATAGCCGGATTCATCTCCGCACCGCTGGGCCGGAACACCGGGCCGAGGCCTTTCTGAACCTGGCCCGCCTGCACCTGGAACGGCATCCCCTGAGTGCTCCCGTTACGGGACTCCGGGTCTGCGTGCGGCGGTTTCTGGCCCGGGACGCCAGTCGCGGCCAGGACCTGTTCGGGAAACACAGTCACCCGGAGGAAGCCTGGCACACCCTGGCCAGCCGTCTTCAGGCCCGGCTTGGAGCTTCCGCCCTGCAACGGCTGGTGCCGCGAGCGGACCATCGGCCGGAACGGGCCTGGGCCGCCGCCGAGGCCCTGGGCGAGCCCCATCAGCAACGGCCGGCGCCCGTTCTCCCGGGGCATCGCCCGCTGTGGCTGCTGGCCAGTCCGTACCCCCTCGGCGAAGTGCCGGCCGCCTGGCTGTCTGGCCCAGAACGCATCCGCAGCGGCTGGTGGGACGGGCAGCCGGTGCAGCGGGATTACTACGTTGTCCAGCTGGCCGACGGTCCGCTGGCCTGGGTCTTCCGGGACCTGCGCAACGACTGGTTCATCCACGGCTGGTTCGGATAGAGACAATGCCAGGTTACGCCGAGCTGTTCTGCGTCAGCAATTTCACCTTCCTGACCGGTGCCTCCCACCCCCACGAGCTGGCCGAGCGGGCCGCCGCGCTGGGTTACCATGCCCTAGCCATCACCGACGCCTGTTCGGTGGCGGGCATACCCCGGGCCTGGGCCGCCCTGAAAGCGCAGCCGGTCAAGCTGATTACCGGCAGCTGGTTTCAGTTGTCGGATGCCCCCGCCGGCGAGGCCCGCCCCAGTTTCGTTCTGCTCGCCCGCACCCGCAAGGGATACGGCCAATTGTGCCGCCTGATCACCACCGGTCGCCGGCGGGCCGACAAGGGGCAATACCAGCTGCATGGCCACGACCTCGACAGCCACTGTCTGGACGACTGCCTGTGCCTCTGGCAACCACCGCCCCTCGCCGGTTCGGACGCCCAGCAAGCCCTGGCCTGCGGCGAATGGCTGCAACAGCGGTTCCATCACCGTTTCTGGATTGCCGCCAGCCGCCCCCTGGAGGCAGACGAGGAACAGCGCCTGGCCCGGATCCGATGGCTCGCCGACCAGCTCCGGTGCCCGATCGTGGCCACCGGTGAGGTTCACATGCACAGCCGGGAGCGCCAGCCGTTGCAGGATGTACTGACCGCTCTGCGCCACCGCTGCACCTTGGACCAAGCCAGCCCCCACCTGTTTCCGAACGGTGAGCGCTACCTGCGACCGCTCCCGGTCTTGCAACGCCTGTTCCCGGAGCCCTGGCTCCGGGAAACCCTGCGTATCGCCGAGGCCTGTACCTTCGAGCCCGGCGCCCTTCGCTACGAATACCCGGCGGACCTGGTGCCAGCCAACGAGACGCCGACCGATCACCTGCGCCGGCGGGTACGGGAAGGAGAACGACGGCGCTACCCGGAAGGCACCCCGGAGCGTGTTCGCGACCAGATCCGCAAGGAACTGGCGCTGATCGAGGAGCTGAAGTACGAACACTACTTTCTCACCATTCACGACATCGTCCGCTTCGCCCGTGGGCAGGGCATTCTGTGCCAGGGGCGGGGTTCCGCCGCGAACTCGGTGGTGTGTTATTGCCTGGGCATAACCGAGGTGAACCCGGCCAAGGTAGAGCTGTTGTTCGAGCGGTTCATCTCCCGCGACCGCAACGAACCGCCGGACATCGATGTGGATTTTGAGCATGAGCGCCGGGAAGACGTGATCCAGTACATCTACCGCCGCTATACCCGCGAGCGCGCCGCCCTGGCCGCCACGGTCATCCGGTACCGGCCCCGGAGCGCGATCCGGGACGTCGGCAGGGCCCTGGGCTTCGACCCCGCGCTGGTGGAACAGCTGCTGGAAGCCATTGACTGGCGGGACCAGGATACCGACTGGCGACAACAGATTCTGGACAAAGGGTTAACACGCAACCCAAGAATCGCGGACCGTTTTTTCAACCTGGTCAATACCCTGCTCGGGTTCCCCAGGCACCTGTCCCAGCATGTGGGCGGTTTCGTGATCAGCGCCGGCCCCCTGGCGGAGCTGGTGCCGGTGGAGAACGCCGCCATGGCGGACCGCACCGTCATCCAGTGGGACAAGGACGACCTGAAGAGCCTGGGTCTGATGAAAGTGGACGTTCTCGCCCTGGGTATGCTCTCGGCCCTGCGCAAGGCCCTGGCCCTGATCGGGGAGGCACGGGGCACCCCCTTCACACTCCAGGACATCCCACCGGAGGACCCGGACACCTACGCCATGCTTTGTCGGGGTGACAGCATCGGCGTCTTCCAAGTGGAGTCCCGGGCCCAGATCAACATGTTGCCCAGACTCAGGCCAACCACCTGGTACGACCTGGTGATCCAGGTGGCCATTGTCCGGCCGGGGCCCATCCAGGGTGACATGGTGCACCCCTACCTGCGGCGCCGGCATGGCCAGGAACCGGTTGCCTACCCCAACGACGCCATCCGACAGGTGCTGGAGCGCACCCTCGGCGTTCCCATCTTCCAGGAACAGGCCATCAAGCTGGCCATGGTCGCCGCCGGCTTCAGTGCCGGCGAGGCCGACCAGCTGCGCCGGGCGATGGCCGCCTGGAAAGCCCACGGCGACCTGACCCCATTCCGGGACAAACTGATTGCCGGCATGCTCGAGCGGGGGCATGACCCGGAATTTGCCGAGCGGCTGTACCAACAGATCTGCGGTTTCGGCGGCTACGGCTTCCCCGAGTCCCATGCCGCCAGCTTCGCCCTGCTGGTGTACGCCTCCGCCTGGATCAAGCGCCACTACCCGGCCATGTTCTACTGCGCCCTTCTCAACAGCCAGCCGATGGGTTTCTATTCACCGTCACAACTGGTGCAGGACGCACGGCGTCACGGCGTCACCGTGCGTCCTGCCGATGTCAACCACAGCCAGTGGCAGCACACCCTGGAAGGCCCCGAGCACCACCTGCGACTGGGCCTGCGCCTCATCCGGGGGCTGCCCGCCGCCAGCGCCGAGCGTATCCACCGGCACCGGCCCCGTCGGGGATACCGTGACACCCGCGAGCTGCGACGGCTGGCGAGGCTGAGTCAACGGGACATGGAGTGTCTGGCGGGCGCCAACGCCATGCCCGGGTTTACCCGCAACCGGCACCAAGCCTACTGGGAACTGCTGGATCATGAGGTGCCGGCCGCCCTGTTTGCGGAAGCCGGCGAAACAGAGCGACCCGAGCCCCCCTGCGAGCAACTGCCAGAACCCTCGGAAGGCCAGGACATCCTGGCCGACTACCACAGCCAGGGTCTGAGCTTGCGCCGACACCCCCTGGCCCTGCTCCGGGAGCAGGGCTGCCTGCGTCATTGCCTGACGGCCGAACAGCTGACAACCGCCCATCCCGGGCGGCCAGTTCAGGTGGCCGGGCTGGTCACCGGGAGACAACGCCCCAGTTCCGCCGCCGGCGTCACCTTCGTGACCCTGGAAGACGAAACCGGCAACGTGAACGTGGTGGTCTGGCTGGCGACGGCACGGCACCAGAGGAAACCCCTGCTGACCGCCCGGCTGCTGCATGTGCAGGGGGTGGTGGAGCGGGAGGGCGAGGTGGTCCATGTCATGGCCGGGAAACTGACCGACCTGAGCCATCTCATCGAAACCCTGCCGGTCCGTTCCAGGGACTTTCACTGAGACCCTCGACACCGCCCGAGAAAAATAAAACCCCGCACACAGGCGGGGTTTTAACGGGCTGCCGGCGGTGTTCAGCTGAGCAGCTTGATCATCACGCCCGCCGCCACCGCAGAGCCGATTACGCCGGCCACGTTCGGGCCCATGGCGTGCATCAGCAGGAAGTTCTGCGGGTTGGCTTCCAGGCCCACCTTGTTGGAGACCCGGGCCGCCATCGGCACCGCAGATACCCCGGCGGAGCCGATCAGCGGGTTGATCTTTTCCTTAGACATCAGGTTCATCAGCTTGGCCATAAGCACACCGGCAGCGGTACCGACACCGAACGCCACAATACCCAGCATCAGGATGCCAAGGGTCTGCGGATCCAGGAACTTCTCAGCCATGAGTTTCGAGCCCACAGACAGTCCCAGGAAGATGGTGACAATGTTGATCAGGGCATTCTGGGCAGTATCGCTCAGGCGCTCAACCACGCCGCACTCACGCATCAGGTTACCGAAGCAGAACATACCCAGCAGCGGCGCCGCATCCGGTAGGAACAGCACCACGGCAATCAGAACCACCAGCGGGAAGATGATTTTCTCCTTCCGGCTCACCGGGCGCAGCTGCGACATCTTGATCTTGCGCTCCTCCTCGGTGGTCAGCGCCTTCATGATCGGCGGCTGAATCATCGGCACCATCGCCATGTAGGCGTAGGCGGAAACCGCGATGGCACCCAGCAGGTGCGGGGCCAGGACGCTGGAAACGTAGATCGAGGTGGGACCATCGGCCCCCCCGATGATGCCGACCGCGGCGGCCTCAAGGATGGTGAAGTCCAGAATACCGCCCCAATCCAGCAGGGCCGCGCCCAGCACCGTGCCGAAGATGCCGAACTGGGCGGCAGCGCCCAGCAGCATGGTCTTCGGGTTGGCCAGTAGCGGACCGAAATCCGTCATCGCGCCCACGCCCATGAAGATGATCAGCGGCCCCACGGTGCTGCCAATGATCACCTGATAGAAGTTGTAGAGCATGCCGTTGCCGTAGCCGAAGTCTTGGGCCAGGCCATTGGCCATGGCCACCTCCGCCGTACTGGCTTCCTTGAAGGCGTGTTTGAAGGTCTCGATCACTTCCGGCGTCACCGCCTGGGAGGCGTCGTAGGCCACGTCCAGTGCCCCCGCCAGGGCCGCCAGCACTTCCGGCTTGCCGAAGTGGATCGCGTTCTCCGCAGCGGACAGGGCAAGCCCCGCCTCCGGGATGTTCGCCAGAATGCCGCCGAAGCCGATCGGCACCAGCAGCAGAGGCTCAAAGCCCTTGCGAATGGCGAGGTACAGGAGAAGCAGGCCAATGCCGATCATCACCAGCTGGCCAGGTTCGATGTTGAACAGGCCACTGCCTGTCCAGAGCGTCAGTAATTTTTCCATGGAATGCTGGCCCTTATGCGATTGTCAGCATTTCATCATCAGGGGAGACGGCATCACCGACCTTGATGAAGACTTCACCGATGGTGCCGGCTTTGGGTGCGCGAACTTCCGTTTCCATCTTCATGGCCTCGAGGATGACCAGGACATCGCCCTCCTCAACGGTGTCACCGGGAGCAACCAGCACTTTCCAGATGTTGCCACCCAGCGGCGCCACCACCGGCTCGCCCTCACCTGCGGCCGGAACGGCAGCACCCGCCGCCGGGGCGGCCGCGCCTCCCTGGGCTTCGATCTGGGTGATTTCACCCCCCTCGGACACCGCCACCACGAACTTCCGGCCATTGACCTCGACGGTGTAAGTCTCGGGGCCACTCGCCTTCCGGGCCGGCGCCACGTCATCGGCGCTCGGGACCGGCTCGAAGGCGTCCGGGTTGCCACGGTTTTCCAGGAACTTCAGGCCAATCTGGGGGAACAGTGCGTAGGTCAACACGTCGTCCACGACATTCTCGGCCAGCTGGATGCCTTTTTCCTCCGCCAGCGTTTTCAGTTCCTCGGTCAGCCTGTCCATTTCCGGCTCCAACAGGTCGGCCGGGCGACAGGTCACCGGCTCCTTGCCGTCCAGCACGCGCGCCTGCAGTTCCCGGTTGAACGGCGCCGGAGCCGCGCCGTATTCACCCTTGAGGATGGCGGCGGTCTCCTTGGAGATGGACTTGTAACGCTCGCCCGTCAGGACATTGAGCACCGCCTGGGTACCAACGATCTGGGAGGTTGGCGTCACCAGCGGGATATAGCCCAGGTCCTCGCGGACCTTGGGAATTTCCTCCAGCACCTGATCGAACTTGTCGATGGCGTTCTGCTCGCGCAGCTGGCTTTCCATGTTGGTGAGCATGCCGCCGGGGACCTGGGCGGTCAGGATGCGGGAATCCACGCCACGCAGGCTGCCCTCGAACTTGGCGTATTTTTTCCGGACTTCGCGGAAATAGCCGGCAATTTCTTCCAGCAAATGCAGGTCCAGACCGGTGTCGCGGTCGGTGCCCTCGAGAATCGCCACGATCGCCTCGGTGGGCGAGTGGCCGTAGGTCATGCTCATGGAGGAGATGGCGGTATCCACGTTGTCGATACCCGCCTCGGCCGCCTTGATGGCGGTGGCCGTGGACATGCCGGTGGTGGCATGGCACTGCATGTGAACGGGCACGCTCAGTTCTTTCTTCAGACGGCTGACCAGCTCGTAAGCCACGTACGGCTTGAGCAGACCCGCCATGTCCTTGATGGCGATGGAATCGGCGCCCATGGACTCAATCTGCTTGGCCAGTTCCACCCACATATCAACGGTATGGACCGGGCTGGTGGTATAGGAAATGGTGCCCTGGGCGTGCTTGCCCGTCTTGCGCACGGCCCGGATGGCCGTTTCCAGGTTGCGCGGATCGTTCATGGCGTCAAAGATCCGGAACACATCGACGCCGTTCTCGGCGGCACGGTCGACAAACCGCTCTACCACATCGTCCGCGTAATGGCGGTAACCCAGCAGGTTCTGGCCCCGCAGCAGCATCTGCTGGGGCGTGTTGGGCATGGCCTTTTTCAATTCGCGGATGCGCTCCCAGGGGTCCTCGCCCAGATAGCGGATGCAGGCATCAAAGGTGGCGCCACCCCAGGATTCGAGAGACCAGAAGCCGACCTTGTCCAGCTTCTCGGCAATCGGCAGCATGTCATCCAGCCGCATTCGGGTGGCCAGCAGGGACTGATGGGCGTCACGCAGAACGACGTCCGTAATCCCCAGCGGTTTTTTTGTATCAGTCATCGTGTCAGCCTTCTATGAAAAGGTTCTCTTTCGTTTACCGGGTCACTTCCGGTGCCGCGCCCGGTATTGTGCAATCGCCTTCTTGATGGCCTCGGCGGTGTCAGGATCGACCGACGCGGGCGCTTTCGGCTTGGCACGTGGCGTTTTCGCCGGGGTTGCCGGCTCCGGCGCAAACCGCAGGATGAGCCTGGACATCAGGCCGGTCGCAAACACCAGGATCAGCAGGAATGCGAACACGAACCCCATGCCCACGATCATCAGATCGACGGCTTGTGACATCAGCTCATTCATATCGAACAGCTACCTGTTATTGGAGTGTATGATTTTCCCGTTTTGCCCCGGGGCGCCCGCCAACTGCGTTAGACTAAAGTCTTATGGCGCAACCGGAACAATTCGGAAGGCAAAATCCTGCGTAATTTACCGTTTTAGGCAGGCACGGGCAACCTAAACCCCGACTTTCCATACGGGGTTTCCGAGATCGCCCGGATCGGGAGATGCGCCGGAACCGGGCCCAGCCGCGTCCAGGCCCGGTTCCGGATGTCAGCCGTCGGCGCTGGTCCAGCGCCAGTCACGAATTTCCGGCAGATCCTGGCCGGTGCGGATGATGTACTGACGGTGTTCCGTCAACCGGTCGCGCATGTGCTGCTTGAGGTAGGCTGCGCGGTGCATGAGCCCGGGCACCCGGTCGACGACATCCATCACCAGATGAAACCGGTCAATGTCGTTCAGCACCGCCATGTCGAACGGCGTGGTGGTGGTGCCCTCCTCCTTGTAACCGCGCACATGGAGGTTGTGGTGGTTGCGCCGCCGATAGGCCAGGCGATGAATCAGCCAGGGATACCCATGGAAGGCGAAGATGATGGGCTTGTCCGTGGTGAACAGGGTATCGAAATCCTTGTCGCTCAACCCCACCGGGTGCTCCTCCCGGGGTTGCAGGGTCATCAGGTCCACCACGTTGATCACCCGGACCTTCAGGTCGGGTTCGTGCTCGTTCAGCAGGCGGACCGCCGCCAGGGTTTCCAGAGTCGGCACATCGCCGGCGCAGGCCATCACCACATCCGGCTCCACCCCCTGGTCATTGCTTGCCCACTCCCAGATGCCAATACCGGCTCGGCAGTGCCGGATCGCCGCGTCCATGCTCAGCCACTGGGGACTGGGCTGCTTGCCGGCGACGATCACGTTGACCTTGTTACGACTGCGCAGGCACTGGTCCGCCACGTACAGCAGCGAGTTGGCGTCCGGTGGCAGATACACCCTGACGATGCTGGCCTTCTTGTTGACCACGTGGTCGATGAATCCCGGATCCTGATGGGAAAAGCCGTTGTGATCCTGTCGCCAGACGTGGGACGTCAGCAGAATATTGAGTGAGGCAACAGGCCGGCGCCAGGGTATTTCCTGGCTCACCTTCAGCCACTTGGCGTGCTGGTTGAACATCGAATCGACGATATGAATGAAAGCCTCGTAGCAGGAAAAGAAACCGTGACGACCGGTCAGCAGATAGCCTTCGAGCCAACCCTGGCAGGTGTGTTCGGACAGGATCTCCATGACGCGACCGGCCGGTGACAGGTGGTCATCGTCGTCGTAGCGTTCCGCATCCCAGGCCCGGTCGGTCACCTCCAGCAGTGCCCCCAAACGGTTGGAGGCGGTCTCATCCGGCCCCATAACCCGGAAATTCCGGCGTTCCAAATTGCAGGCCATCACGTCCCGCAGGAAATTCCCGAGGGTCCGGGTGGCCTCGCCGGAAACCGCGCCGGGCTGCGGAACCTCCAGCCGGTAGCGGGTGTAGTCCGGCAGCCGCAGGTCTTGGAGCAGCAACCCCCCGTTGGCATGGGGATTGGCGCCCATGCGCCGTTCCCCTTCCGGCGCGAGCCGGGCCAACTCCGGACGCAGCCTGCCCTGTTCATCAAACAGCTCCTCCGGCCGGTAACTTTTCATCCACTGTTCCAGCAACCGCACGTGGTCCGGCTTAGTGGCCAGCTCCGCGAACGGTACCTGATGCGAGCGCCACGTACCTTCCAGGCGCAGGCCGTCCACTTCCTTCGGGCAGGTCCAGCCCTTCGGGGTCCGCAACACGATCATCGGCCAGCGCGGCCGCTGCGTCCGTTCTCCCGACCGGGCCCGCGCCTGAATGCCTTGGATGTCATCGATAGCACGGCTCAGAACGGCCGCCATCGTCTGGTGAACCACGAGCGGGTCTTCGCCTTCCACGAAATACGGCTCGTAGCCGTACCCCTGGAACAGCTTGCGCAGTTCGTCGCGGCTGATACGGGCAAGCACCGTCGGGTTGGCGATCTTATAGCCATTCAGGTGCAGGATCGGCAGCACCGCGCCGTCGGTCACCGGGTTCAGGAATTTGTTGGAGTGCCAGGCCGTGGCGGCGGGGCCCGTTTCCGCCTCGCCATCGCCGACCACGCAGGCGACGATCAGATCGGGGTTGTCGAAGGCCGCGCCGAAGGCATGGCTCAGGGAATAACCCAGCTCGCCCCCTTCGTGGATGGAGCCCGGCGTTTCCGGCGCCGTGTGGCTGGGGATGCCGCCGGGAAAGGAAAACTGCCGGAACAGGGCCTTCATACCCTCCTCGTCCTGAGTGACACTCGGGTAGAGTTCGCTGTAGCTGCCTTCCAGGTAGGTGTTGGCGACGATGCCGGGCGCTCCGTGCCCAGGGCCGGTGATGTAGATCACGTTCAGGTCCCGGGCCCGGATCAGTCGGTTGAGATGCGCGTACACCAGGTTCAGGCCCGGTGCGGTGCCCCAGTGCCCCAGCAAACGCGGCTTGACGTGCTCCAGTTTCAACGGTTCCCGCAACAACGGATTGTCCAGCAGGTAGATCTGGCCAATCGAAAGGTAGTTGGCCGCGCGCCAGTAGGCGTGCAACTGGTCCAGCGCCTCCGGGCTCAGCGGCGCGGGATTGGCCGGTTCGGTCTTCCCTGTCTCATCCATCGGTAGTCTCCTCAATGATTCAGTCGACGGCGCCCTCGCGCCGTAACATCCGGTAGGTCAGGACCTTGATCACGTCGTTGACGAAGAACCAGGCCAGGGCATACAGCCAGATCCAGGCAGCATAGGCCCAGCCGACGGGCGTTATCATGACACCGTACACCGCGATCAGCGTGCCCAGAATCTCGGTTCCGAACGTAGCCACCATCAGCAGCGGCGATGGCCAGGGGCGCTCCCAGAACCAGCCTTCGGCGCGGGTGACGTACAAGGTGCTGTGGCCGGCCACGATCAGCTTCAGAAACAACAGACTACGGATCATGTCCTCCGAAACCCCGTGCTCCTGCAATACGAAGAACAGCAGGAAGGAGGACACCACACCGGTCAGGCCAAGCACCGAGGACACCGTCAGCAGCTCCCGCATGTTCCAGCGCAGGGGCGCGTTGTGGACGCGGGTGTAATCGTAGGCGATGGTCAGGATTGGAATGTCGTTGAGCAGCGCCAGCAGGATGATCATCAGGGCGGTGATCGGATAGAAGTCGAACACGATGATCGAAACCGTCATGAACAGGATGATCCGGAGGGTTTCCGCGATCCGGAAGGTGGCGTAGCTCTTCATCCGGGCGAACGTGATCCGGGCCTGACGGATCGCCTCGTTGATGACCGACAGACCGGGGGCGGTCAGCACGATGTCCGCGGCGGCCCGGGCGGCGTCGGTGGCGTTGGCGACCGCGAAGCCACAATCGGCCTTTTTCAGGGCCGGCGCATCGTTGACGCCATCGCCGGTCATGGCCACGATGTGGTCGCCTTTCTGCAGGGTGTCGATGATCCGGTACTTATCCTCCGGCACCACCTCCGCGAAGATGTCCACCTCCTCAATCATCTCGACGATGGCGGACTCGTGGGTATGCAGGAACTCTCGTTCCAGCAGGCGAGTGTCGTACAGCCTGCCGACCTCCTCCATCACCTCGCTAGCGAACCGGCGCGCCTCCTTGAACGGCACGCCCCCTTTCAGGCGGCGGTAGATGGCGGTGGTCAGCGCCTCCACCAGCGCCAGCAGCTCGTTGCTTGCCGCCCCCGACAGCTGGGCCGAGCGGATGGTGCGCTGCTCCAGCCCCAGCAGGCCGCCGATCTCACGGGCGATGGCCAGGTTGTCGCCGGTCACCATCTTGACAACGACACCGTTGCGCTGCATTTCCTCGATCACCTCCCGGGAATCTTCCCTCGGCGGGTCGTACAGGGGGATCAGGCCCAGCAACTCCAAGGGTTCACCATCACGGCGGCGGCCCACGGCGATGGTCCGATACCCCTTCGCCGCCAGTGCGTCCACCTGGCGATTGACCTCCGCCACCCGGGCTTCGTCCAGCTCGGTCATCTCCAGCAACACCTGGGTTGCGCCCTTGGCCACCAGGAACCGATCGTCCGCCCGACTCACCACGGCCTCGGTACGTTTGCGAACCGGATCGAACGGCGTGAACGAACGCTGCTGGTAGGATCGCCAGTCGACGTCCGGGTAATGCTCATCCAGGTACCGGAAGATGGGCAGCTCGATGGGGTCCCGGTTTTCCGGGCGCGAGGCCAGCGCCGCGCACAGGAAAAGATCCGGCTCGGACTGCCCAGGCAGCAGGATCGGATCGGCCACCTGCATTTCATTGCGGGTGAGCGTACCGGTCTTGTCAGAGCACAGAACATCCACACCGGCCAGTTCCTCGATGGCGGTCAGATGGGAGACGATGGCCTTGCGACGGGCCAGGTTGATGGCCCCCACCGCCATGGTCACCGACAACACCGCAGGCAGCGCCACCGGGATGGCCGCAACCGTCAGGACCAGTGCGAAGCGGGCGATCTCCAACAACGGCTCATGACGAAACAGCGCCACCATCACGATCAACAGCACCAGGGCCAGGGTGATCAGGATCAGGAAGTTGCCGATCTGCATCACCATTTTTTGAAAGTGGCTGCGTTCCTTGAGACTGGCCCGGGACACCAGCGACACCACGCTGGAGAAGTTAGTGTGCATGCCGGTGTTGACCACCACCGCCCGCATTTCACCCTGCTTGACGATGGTATTGGCGTAGGCCACCGCGCCGGTTTTCTTGCTGACCGGCAGCGACTCCCCCGTCAGCGCCGACTGGTCCAGCAACAGATAGTCCCCGTCCAGCAACTGGACATCCGCCGGCACTACGTTGCCGATTTTCAGGCGAATGATGTCCCCGGGCACCAGTTCACGGAACGGGAGCGCCCGATACTGCCCCGAGCGCAGCACGATGGCCTCGCCCTGAAGGCCCTGTTTCAGGGCCTTCAGGGCGTTCAGGGCACGGTGTTCCTGGAAAAAATCGAGCAGTGCGTTAACCAGCAGCATCACCAGGATAATGGCGAAGTCTTCCCACTTCTGAACCAGCGCCGACAGCAGCGCCGCCACCTCGATCATCCAGGGAATCGGGCCCCAGAAGCGCCGGAACACGCGATGCCACAGGGGCTCTTCCCGTTCCTGGATCTCATTGGGGCCAAAGCGTTCCAGTCGGCGCGCGGCCTCGGCCTCTGACAAGCCTTGGTCCGGATCGGTATCGAGCGTATTCAGGGTATCTTCGGGGGGGTGATCGACGTAGTCGTCGGTCTTTCTTTCCATGACGGCTCCAGTTCCCGGCGCTTGGCTCCCTTGAGGCACCGGACAAGCGAACAACGGGGGAGCGGGAGGCCCGGCGGCCTCTCTAAACATAGTAAGCTTTTGGATGGCTGTCTAAGTTTCGGCGGGTGGGGAAACCGTAACACCGGGCGAGACGACCGGACATGGCAAAACGCCCCGGCCTGCGTGATTTGCAAACCGGGGCGCCTTGACCTAAAGATGGCGCGGCTGGGAGGATTCGAACCTCCGACCGCCTGGTTCGTAGCCAGGTACTCTATCCAGCTGAGCTACAGCCGCTTGAAACTGATGCTGCAAAAGTGATGGTCAGTGGCGCGGCTGGGAGGATTCGAACCTCCGACCGCCTGGTTCGTAGCCAGGTACTCTATCCAGCTGAGCTACAGCCGCGCATT
>MDTD01171859.1_pt1 | contig 74864 bp, 62 predicted proteins | sample 811221 | NCBI WGS metagenome assembly MDTD01 (sample SAMN05326646, study PRJNA326480) | marine metagenome | isolation source: seawater | place: Pacific Ocean: South West | collected 2011 | reverse complement strand
TAGTCATGAGGATTCGATCTTAGCTAGGCAGTCTCTCATCCAATCGGGGACAGCCGTCTTACTCTTTACGTCGTTCATGTCTGTGCAGACAGTGACTTGGTTGGCCGTCCAGCAGAGTGTGCCGTGCTGGTTCCTGAACTCGTAGTGCCACGTGATGGAGGTTTCCCCGATTTTGGGCGCCGTTATAGTACACTCCACGGTATCACCGTAGGAAATAGGATGTAGGAACTTCGCCTCGCTGTGGACTAGTGGTAAGGCAATCTTCTTCTCGAAGAGGATTTCGTTGTAATGCATGCCGCATGTGAATTCCCAGGATTCCTCGTAGAACCTATGCGCCAAATCCCAGAAACGAGGGTAGTAAACTATCTTGGCCAGGTCTACCATCGGGAAGTCGATACGCCTCTGTGAGATGAAAGCCATGGCGCTGACATGAAGCCATGGTTGAAGGCTGTTATGGAAATGGAAAGTGTACAGATGGCGGACCCACCGCGATTCGAACACGGGTTTCCAGCTCCGGAGGCTAGAGTGATATCCAGGCTACACTATGGGTCCTAGGACCGCCCCCAGTACGCTCACTATTGAACCGGTCGCCCTTCTTCCTCGTCTACTGGGTGGCGGTCCCACCGCGATTCGAACACGGGTTACAAGCTCCGCAAGCTCATGTGATATCCAGGCTACACTATGGGTCCAATATGCAGTCCATCTCAGAATTTGGTATAATGTCAACGGTGATCAGAGACTAAGTGGAAGTAGTGTTTTCCACCTCGATTCGGCTAACTTTTTGGCATTCGGGCCTGTTCTCGGATTCGGATTTTTATGGGTTAATACGCCGTGCATGCCCGTCACGCCGAACTTGACCCTCAGTTCGATCAGCCTGTCTCTCTCAGCAACGACATACTCCTCGTCGCTCAATTCGATATTTGCTGGCTCTATTGATTTGCCTGCATTTTCTATGGATAGTATCCTACCCTCGATTGATGCTCTGGGTTGGAAGTCGTGGTCGTCGGGGTGATGCATCCATACCTCAGAATCGATGATCAACCTCTCTCTTATTGATGACTTCGTGATTTCTATTGACTTGACCATGTTCGGGCGAAAAGGCTGTTGTACAAAGGCCTTATCACGCCGATATCATCAACACCTTCAACCTCGTCGGAGGCATATGGAGGGCTTTTCAGGTTTCAAGGTCCTTGGTTTCGACACCGAGACCACCGGTCTCGACCCAAGAAAGGACAGGATTGTGCAATATGCGTTCGTGGGAGTGGATGAAGATGGCGGAAAGATCGTCATTGACTCATTAGTAGACCCATGCATGGCGATACCCCCTTCCTCAACTAGCGTACATGGAATAAGCAACAAAGATGTCGAGTGCTGTCAACCGTTCAAGGATCAGGCCGGTGTTATCTCCGAGATCATTAACGGGGCCGTTATAGTCGGACACAATGTGAAGAAGTTCGATTGGAAGTTCGTGGAAATGGAATACATCAGATGTGGCCTTCAACCACCAAGACCTCACTCCATAATCGACACTCTTGAGCTTGCGAGAAAGTTTAGGATACCCGGGAGACACAAACTCGGTACGCTGTGCAAAAAATACGGGATCGTCTTGGATCGAGCTCATAGCGCGGATGCTGATGCCGCGGCAACTCTTGTTCTTCTATGGAAAATGTTAGATGAATACTCCGATTTGATTGGAAATGATGTGGCGGGTCTATTACGATCAAACCAGAGTAACGATGGTTTTGGTTCAGACAATGGCGAAATTGGGGATGTTGCAATAATATCGTTTGGAAAGTATTCTGGCTTGGCATTCCCTAAGATCATGTCTTTAGATCCGAAATACAGTGATTGGCTCTTGTCAAAATCAAGCCCGCTCACAGAAGAGCGCCGTTTGCAACTCAAGACGCTGTTTCTTGATTGACGATGGTGCTCTTTAACAGGGGTTGCCAAGGAAGTATTTCGCTCCAGTCGCCCAAGTGAAGAACTTTGCTCGTTGTTCTGGCACTCCCCATGAACAATGCTCCTTCGTACCCATCTTCCATCAGACTATCGAGTTGGTGTTTTGCTTGATCTTTGACTGTGAATCCAAATCTCTTTGGCGATGGCGCGACTGTTCCCTTCTCATCCACAGGGGCCATTCTTTCCAACAACCCCGCTCCACCATCCGAGTCATATCTGATAATCCTGACCACTTCGTCCCTGAAGGTACCATTGCCAGCAATGGTACCATCTGCGATGGCTGACCACCAATCAGGGCACCATGCCTTCCATTCGCAGAACCCACACGCAAATTCCTCTGGGGTTCCCTCCAAGGGGATGCTTGTAGGCCTCATCCCCTCCCACGCTGCAAAGGCATCATCGATCACATTGGGACCTGTGGCCTCATGAATGGTCTGATTGGCTGAATACCAGCCTTCTGCCCTAATCTTCGGGTGTTCTGGATTGTTCCTTTTTATCAGGTCGCGATAAAAACGGAGTTGTCGGCTGACCTTGGGGTCTAGAACCCCTACCGGAGGTCGCCCTGTCTTGAGGTCCGCAACGATCCATCCCTTTGACTGGCCTGCCGAGTCTAAATCCGCGACTAGTAGATCCAATCTCCCCATTAATCTGCCACAATCGGAAACCAAAGTTCCCTCGTTTGCCAAAACTATGGATTGGACATGCCTCCAGTCCTCGATTGTGAGTTCCGATAGTTTTGTGGTCGAAAGATTTGATTTCCCACAAAGTATATTCAAAGCACCAACAAGCCCATCATGCGCCTGTGTTATGAGTTCCTCTTTCCATCTCGGATGCCTAGGTGTAGCAAGAAAAGACTCTTTCTCAATCCTCCAATGTCTATCAAGTATAGCCTTCGCGGTTGGCGTCATCCATCCAGATTCATCTGGATCCCTCTCACTGAGATCCAAATTGCAAATGTCTTCTACAGAGTTGTGCACTGCGTTGCCCAGTGAGGCTGGCATACTTGCTTTCCGTGGCAGTTTTTGCCTTGACAGCCAATATTTCCTTGGGCATTGCTCGTATCTATTCCAAGAAGACGGCGACAACTGGTGTGCACGGAAGTTTTCGTCCATCTCTGCCCCCTCGGCCATCCCAATGGTTATGTCGGTCTCCTAGTCATGGCACATCATGTCATCGGATGTTAGCATCGACCTCATGGATCAATCAACCAAGCCAGGGGCACTCGTCATTGTTTGTTTCCCGGGCCCGGGATTCGTTGCAAACATCGTCGGACAGCACCTCATCGATTCCTTGGAATTGGAGCTAATCGGAAGTGTAAGGCACGCCGATTTACCTCCGGCTTGCATTGTAAAAAACGGACTTTCGATGCCTACCATAAGGATCTATACTGGAGAACCTGTTTGCAATCATGACATGTGTGATAATGTCATGTTGGTTGTGTCAGAGTCTCAGGTGCCCTCTAATCTCGTGCAATCTATGAGCGAAGGGATCGTCGATCTGGCCATTTCCGAGAAGGCCGGGGCTATGCTGATTCTAGACTCGTACTCCCCAACACTAGACACAGGCCACACTATCGATGATAACGATGATACAAATGAAACAATGAAGGGCGCAGCATCCACAAGCGGGGCACTGGCAACCCTCGAGGGGATGGGGATCGAAAAAATGGTACAGGGCGCTATCGGCGGCCTGACAGGAGTGGCCCTATCCGAGTGCTCTAGAAGGGGATTCAACGCCATGGCGCTTCTCTCTGAGTGCTCGGGGCCCATGCAAGGCATGGGGCCCGATGCCCGCACTGCTGCCAGAGTTCTAGGTTGCCTTGATAGCTTATTGCCTGCAATAAAACTCGATCCCGAGCCCCTACTTGAGGAAGCCAGAAGAATCGAGACTCAAATTAGTGAAATGATGGCAGGCTCTGTTAACCAACAACAGCAAAGCCCGGTCAGTGGCGGAAGCACGTCTATGTTTGGTTAGTACTCAAAGAGGCTCCTCTGAGTCTCACTGGTGACTTTGTCAACTTCTGGTTTTTTAGTTTCCAGCATTGAGAATAGATCTGTTTCGTCGATTACAACGATGTCTAATCTTTCAGCCTTCGCCAATTTAGATCCAGATGAATCTCCTGCAATCAGATAATTCAGACTCTTGGATACTGAACTCGTGACCTTGCCGCCTGATGACTTGATCAGGAGTTCTATCTCCTTCCGGGGGCGGGTCAGGGTACCCGTAATACAGAACGTTTTGCCATCTAATGGGCCCGTGCCCTCGGATTCGAGGATAGTTTCAGTTATGTCCAAAATTGAGGCGAGATCCAATGTGCTCTGCCATGTAGATGATACTCCGTCCAAGAATAACCTGGCGACAACTTCCCCAATCCCGTCAATCTTGACTAATTCTTCCAGTTGACGATGCGAGTTATCGTCATTGTCTGTCCAGGATTCTACCATCACCTTCAGATTGTCGATTGTTCCGATTCGTGACGATATCAGGCTTGCTATCTCCGGGCCTATTCGAGGCAGCCCCAGTGCTGCTAGGAACTGGTGGAGTGGCATTCGGGTCTTTTCATGTATCTGGGTCATGATATGGCCAGCTGACTTTCGTCCCATCCGTTCGAGAGACGTTATATCTTCAATGGTGAGTCTGTAAAGGTCGCTGATGTTTGTGACCAATTTACTCTCAACCAGCTGGGCGGCCAGCTTGTCCCCTACCCCGTCTATTTCGTGGAATCTGCACCAGTACAGAAGTGATCTTATCACCCTCGCAGGACAATTGGCATTGCCACATTTCAGAAATGCCCCGTCGATGTACAGGCTTCCGTCACATCTGGGGCATTTTGATGGGATTGGGACAGTTGAACTCGGCGGCAATGGCTCTTCAAAAGGTTGGCCGTCCGAGTGCTTACGACCCATTAGATCGTTTTCAGAGGCTCTTCCCACCACTTCAATTATTTTTGGGATTACGTCCCCCCGTCTGACTATCTTCACCAAGTCCCCGATCTTAATGCCCAGCCTTTGTACTTCTCCGGGGTTGTGGAGTGTCGTATTTTCTACAGTCACACCAGAAACGGTGACGGGGGCGACTCTAGCCACTGGCGTGACATTCCCAGTTCGACCGGTTTGCCAGTCGACGCTCATTACGACTGTGGTCGATTCCTCAGGCGGAAATTTCCATGCAAGGGCCCATCGAGGGTGATGGGCAGTTTGGCCGAGAAGGGGCCTTTTATCCAATTCATCCACCTTAATCACCAGACCGTCAATCTCCCAAGGCACATTTTGTCGATCGCTGGTGGCCTGTTCTGTACTTTGTACTAATTTCTCAATTACAGCATCTTCCTGTTGTGATTGGATGACGGACCTTCCCGCGGGTTCGATGTCCAGATCCGTTATCCACTCTAGGATCTCTGAATCATATCGTTGGTTTGGGGGATCTTGACTTCCCTCATTCCTGTTACTTGCATGTGGGAATTTAACGTCATAAGCATAGAATCTCAGATCCTCTGCATTTGCTTTCCCGGATTCTAGGTGCTTCTGACGTAGTGCGCCTGCAGCCAGATTTCGAGGGTTTGGAGCCACATCAGCGTATTTTCGCGAATATGTCTCTAGAAGCATTACTACCTCGCCTCTGACAAAGCAGTCCCCCCTCCAATCCAGTCTGGACGGAACGTTTGGAATTCTCCTTACGTTCCTAGTCACATCTTCTCCACGTGTGCCACTCCCCCTAGTAACCGCCCTGACCAACAACCCCCTTCGATACTCTAACGACACAGCAGAGCCATCCAACTTTGGTTGGACTAGGAACCTCCTCGTGGAGGCAGTTGTGGAATTAACAAAGTGGGATATTTGCTCAGGAGTGGTGGCTTTATCTAAACTCAACATTGGAAACTCATGTTCGACCTTCACCGATCCAGGGGGTGGATCAGCTCCAACGGCTTTCAATTGGGGATGGTTTGGATCGAGTTTCCTCAGTTTCTCAACCAGTGCATCAAATTCTGTATCGCTTATTTCCGGCTCTGCAAAGTTGTAGTACAATTCTGAATGCCGGCTAATCTCCAATGCAAGGCGCTCGGCCTCTGAGAGCTGGTCGGATCCATCGGACACGCTACTAGTAAGCCCAGACAGTGTTTCAAGGATACGCTGCAACTGTGCTCTGGTGGGCCTGCCAGGATTTGAACCTGGGTCTCGCGACCCCCAGCCGCGAAGTATAGGCCAAGCTAACCTACAAGCCCTCTGTACTCACGCCTGGCTAATTGCTCAAAGCCTTGCCGATAAAGTCAGTTATCACGGGGTAGGCTGAACGGGGCTATGTCATCGATTAGATCGATGTGGCCTACAAACATCCTTCTACAACAGTATCGCCGGAGTTTGAGGTCGTCCAGCACTTCCTCGGGATCCTCTCCAGCTGTTGTCCTTTCTGTGTAGTTCTTGTACAAGTGGGCAACTACCTTGCCACAACTCCAACATCTAACGGGTATCAACATCTTAATTCACCTGTATGATTTCTGCCATTTCTTTCTGGCCCCTCTACCCATTTGATGCTTTGGTTCTTTGCGTCGAGGGTCGTTGACCAACAGCGTTCTGTCGAATCTGAGGAACTCGTCTCTAAGTTCTTCATCAATTCCCACAGCCCCGTCATTAAAGTGTACTAGGCCTCGGGCAATCGCTGTCCTAACAGCATCCACTTGCCCCATTATACCGCCACCTGCGACGTCTACGTTGATATCGACTGTCGATAGCCTGTTCATCGCTTCGGCTATCTGAACAGGTTCCAACGCCTTCCTCCGCGCCAATTCAGGCTCCATGATGTGGATTGGCTTTGAGTTGACTCTGATTCTACCCTTGCCCTCTCTCACAGTGGCTCTCGCAACTGCTGTTTTCCTCTTGCCACTGGTCTGTACTGCCTGTTTCTTACGCCTCTTTGCCATCATGCATCACTCCATCGTGAGGTTTTGGCCCCCAAGTGCTTACTTATGTCCCCGAGTCTTACAAAACTGTCAGGTAGTGGACGATCGATTTTGGTGGTGTCTCCCCATTCATGTCCCTCGGGAAGATCTTCGCCTACTAAGTTGCTGGGGGTTCCGATCATGACCCTCAAGTCCTTGAAAGCCTGCCTGCCGCTTGATTTCTTCTGGTAGGGAAGCATGCCTCTTACGGTCCTCTTCAGGATCATGTCCGGCATTCTCGGGAAAAAGGGACCTTTCCTTGGATGATTGAGCTTGTATTTCTGGTCGTAGTCCGCCAAAACCCTGTCTTTGGAACCGGTGACTATGGCATTTTCAGCATTAATGATTATGACCTTCTTGGGGTTTCCCTCTCTGCGGGTGACCAACAGGGTACTTGCTACGTGGCTGGCTAGTCGGCCAAGGACCTGGTCCTTCGCATCAAATACCAGCGTGCTTGTGCTATCCAAGTATCCTCACCCCTGTTCCTTTCGGATTGTCGTCCATTAGGTCACGGATTGTCATCACGCGCCCACCTGCAGCTTCGATCTTAGAGCGGGCACTGGCACTCACGCTGTAGGCGGCGACGTTTGGGGAACCAGATACATCGCCGCTGCCAAGGAGCTTGCCGGGGACGAGTATGGTCTCGTCATCGGCAGCTGTCCTCGACAGACGGCTGAGGTTCGGCTCAGCCCAGTTGCTCCGGCTGGTTTCCAGCCTGAGCGCTACGTCTCGCCATATCGCAGCACCAGTAGACCTACTCTTGTCCTTCAAATCGCCAATCAAGGCGATTAAGGCATCATTGGTCTTCTTGTTCTTTTTACTCATATGACTCCCTCGACGTTATTCGGGTAGGCTCGGCCACCTCAGGTCCTGTTAAGAACCTCTCGGGGGTATTTTCAGAAAAATTGAGCCCTCATGGGCACTTCAGTCTCCTCATATGTTGAATCCCGTCTTCTCATCTGAGTCATCTTGTTCTCCGGCAATTCTGACTTGGCCTTCGGAGTCCACAAAGGTACCAGCCTTGGTCGCTGCGCCATACATCTCCAAGCCCTCGGAGCGTATTCGACTGAGCATGCTCTCTCCCAATGATTTGGATAGATGAGTGATTATGTTTTGAAGTGCCGCTATGGCTCTATCTCTCTGGTCTGCTCCGATCTCATGGTCGGAATACCTGGCTTCCTCGAATATGCTGAAGAATTCCGATAGGTCCTCCGGGGGCGCTATTCCGCCGAGCATCTTGTTCACTGCATATTCGAATTCTCTGGTGGTTTCGTAAACTTTCTTCATTGCTCCTCTTTGTCTGAAGAACTTGACTAGGTCTTTGTAGCAGTTGAAGATGGTCTCGATATACGAATTTCGTCCCTGCAGGGCCCACAACGAATCTGTCAATATGCCCCTGAGTACCTCAATTCTCCTTCTTTCGACGTAATTCCTGTACATGTATGCAGCCAGCAATAATGTCGAGACTAGGATGAGTGCCAAGACTGTCATGACCCTAGCCGTGAAGAAGCTCTGTTGGTCTGAGTCAACCGGATCTGCGAGTTTTATCCTAGGAGTATTGCTGAGCTCTGAGCTAACGTATCGATAATCACCCTGGAACTCCACCTCTATTTTCCATTCTCCGTTCACTGCTTCAGGGCCCCCGAGGATGGCGGATTGTTCCCCTGGAAGATCCCGGCCTGTGTATTCGAAACTGAAATTGGCTGTACCCTGCTCGTTGGTGGTAGTGAAATAGACCTTGAAGAGCTCCCAGCCTGTTCCATTGTTGTAGAACTGAGAGAATACTACGGTCTGCCCTTCCACTGCTAAGTCGATTCTGTCCCGGAGTATTGCGACTGAGCCCTCGACAATCTCACCAACTTGATACCCTTCGGGGCGTGCCCATTGCTGGCTCAATAGAATATCGACTCTGCTTTGTACTAGAACTTCAACGTCGATGAAAGAGCCATTGATCACCGGGCTGTTTTCTATCTCACACCCTCCAGGGACAGATCTTGTGGGTTCGTAGGCGACTCTCACGGTTCTGAATCCCTCAAGCTGGTCGCCGCTTGGGTCTACTCCCCTTTGGCTTGGATTATCCTCTTTGTCACCTGAAAACCACTCAACTGAGCCTGTTCCGTCATTTGTCCTTGCTGTTGCGAAAGGTCTTGTGTTGGTCTCGGGATCGAGATATACGTTCAGGCACTTGCCACCAACTGGATTCCCATTCACCTGCGTGAGTCTTGCATCGAAATGGAACGATTCTTTGAGGTACAGAACCGGGAATGTGCTACCATTCGCGAACGTGTACGTGTCGACGTCATTTCTGAATGGGCCGATTTCAATCATCTGCAATGTAGAGTTGGAGTACACAGGGAATAACATGGTTTTTGTTGCGTTCAAGTATCGGTAGCGATCTGCATTTTCCCATGAGTTGTACATCACCTGTACTTTTGCTTGGCCTGCTTGAACGCCATCGAGTGAACATAATATCTCGAAGAATCCGTTGACGTCGGTGGTACCAGGAAGGCAAGTTCGTATTCCAAGCTGGCTTCCCAGCATCTCATAAGTGACTTTCACGTTTCGGAAACTTAGATTCCTCCCAAGTTCATCTACCAGTTGGCCTGTCACAGACATTGGCTTTTGGATAGATTCACCGGTTATGGGATCAGCCTCGGAGGTGTAGACTGTTTGCTCGTCAACACTCAACGATGTCTCTCCGAGGAGATAGAATCCCTCTTCTTGGAACTGAAGTACTCTCCTGTAATGATCATTGTAGATATCGAGAGTGCATTCGTCCCAAGCTCCAGCAATCTCTAGGGCGTTGGGACCCAGTGGGCCGCATCCCTCATGGGGAAGGTTTTCATTAAACCTGAGAATTACATTTACTGGTCCAAAACCATCTGGGAGGAATGATTCGGCGTCAGAGGTGAGTATCTCAGGGTCCAGGGTAAGTTGGTGTGTGATGGCACCGGCGCTCGGACAGAGAGTCTCCACAATTTTTCTGTGAACTCTGTCCTCGAAATCTAATCCTTCCAGAATCAAGGTGATATTTCCACCGTTTTCCCCGCATCCATCCAGTGCCTGTCCTGAATCCTTCGTAAATGCAGTTCGATTGTCATCGGTCACCTGGGCCGTGAAGAACCAGTCTTGACCGCTTACCAATGCTCCCGAGACGCTGGATTGTAGGTCGATGAAGGTTCGAGAAACGACCCAAAGTTCCGTCTGACCTGTCGAGGATTGATGGAAGGCGTCTCCGGTGTATTCGTAGGTGAGTGTGAATGCACCCAGCGGGTGATTCTGTCCGATTGAGAGATTGACCCTGAATATTCCATTTTTGTCTGTTGACGTCAGTCCGTTGGTGCCGTCTGCGTTCCATGAATATGTGACTGGGACCTCTCTCAGCGGTTGCAAGGAGTTGTCTACCAGTCTCACTTCCACGGTTCTGTTTACTCCACGATAAAGTCGAGAGTCCTCAACCGGTAAGAATTGGCTTGTTCCGATTACTGAGACGTTGACATAAGCGCCAGTGGCGGACAAAACAGATGACTGATTGCCCGTGAAGTAGAAGTTGGAGTTTGTGAAATCTGCCTTGATGCCGTATGTACCTGCTGCATACTGTGAGTACCATGTCCAGTTGTAGTCAAATTGTGCTTTGCCATCAACCATGTTTGGCACCCTAGCGAAACCAGTTTCTTGGGCTCCAGAGAATATTAGGTTCTGATCGAGATCGACCTGAAGGGCAATCGGGTCGCTTGACCATGGTACGAAGGTTCGATTGTAAACTTCCCCTACCACCCTAAGGGACTCGCCAGTGAATAATTCTGGCATAATCTCACATCGAGTTTGGCTGAATGGGTCTGCTGGGTTTGCAGGTCCACAAGGTGGGGCGTTGAAATCGCCCCCGTTTTGCATTGCTATGGACCAATGAGTCAGGTTAGCCGAGAGGAAGGGTCTCAGCTTGGCGGCCTCACCAGTAAGTCCTGCCGATGTTCCATTCCAGAGGATGGGGTATGGCTTCCCAATGCTGGCATTGTCAAAGGATATGTTTGCTTCTTGTAGTGATGGGGCGTGGAACAAAGCCCTCCATGCGCCGAAAGATGATCCGATAAATTGGGTGGCATCCCAGAAATAAACGGGTCTCAGTGAGGTCGTGTGTATGACGGCCTCGATGTACATTCTGTGCATTGAGCGTATGTAGAACGTCTCTGATTCGCTCCCGTTGAGGTATGGGAAGGGCCACTCGGCTCCTAAATCAGGCCTCGAGAAGCCTATGAACTCATAATCTCCGACCGGCAAGGATGTGTTCGTATATTCGTATCTTGATACGTACTGGTGTTCCTTTGCGTTGTCGTCCCACACAATTTCCTCGTATCCGCCGCTGGGTTGTCCCACTCCGTTATCCATGGTGGAGTTCCATCGAACCTGTTTCCAGAAACCTTGGGATCCCTGTTGTTGAACGAACGTGAGTGACACCCAACCGTTCGAGTCGGCTCTGTACCCGAATCCGTACCCGTCAAACAAAGTAGGTTCTGTGCGGTTTCCGAATGGGCCTCCAGCGACCGTGAATGAGACTGGAGCATGTTTTATCCTATTGTCGAATATGCCCCTCTGCCAATCTGCGTCATAATGTACCTTGAAATCCACGAAGAGGGGTTGCTCGTCACTTCTGAAATAAGTCCATGATACGTAATCGACGGTTGTGTTCCCCCTGACCTCGAGGGGGGCGGGGGTTGAAGATGACCCGTCGTGGGCAAACATCTCTATTACATCCGCACGGAGGTTATACCTTGAGGATGGGCCTACTTCAATATCCTCTGGGTAGAGGTATTGTCCAACTGTGAAGTTCCCCATTTCGTTGGTTAGTACCTCCACTGTTCGTAGGGCCTCAGTCGAGTTCCTTGCGTACTCAATCACTATTCTAACGGGTAGGTCTGCTCCGGGAACAAATGCTCCGGTTTCCATGTCGAGAACATCTACGCGGCCGGTGAAAACTGCAGGGAATTGAGCGTCTAACCATACGGTTTGGATTGGATTCAGCGTAATTCTGGTGGGTGGTTTGTCGTCTGCATCTAGTATGCAATCATTATCATTATCCCAATCGCTTGCAGGGTATTGAGCTCCGCTTGAATCGGTGCATAGTGCGTTCTCTTCAAAGTGGTCCCAGTCAATATCTGGGATGCCATCTGAGTCGTCATCTTCATCCTGAGCGTCTGGACCAGTGGATGCGTTTGTGGGATCATACAGCCCTGTCCCGGTTCCGTAATCATCATGATCCCAAGGATTTGTTGAATTGGAGTTGAATCTAGTTGGCCAGAGCATTACCTCGTCTTCGTCGTTCATGCCATCTTCATCGTCATCAGGGTCAATGTCATCTCGAAGGCCATCGTTGTCGTGGTCCCATGGGGCGATGGGATGGGAGGCTCCGCCACCAGCGAGCTCTATGGTATTAGACAAGCCATCACCGTCCCAATCCGTGTCTGCCCAATCTGGGATGCCATCGTTGTCGTGGTCCCATGGGCTCTGTTCTTCCCCCTGGAAGCAAATCAATTCCTGGTCGATGTCTAAGACTCCGTTGTTGTCGTCATCAGGGTCCTCTCCGTCCGGGACACCATCGTTGTCATTGTCAACGTCGTAGTATTGGGGGAAAAGCAGTCCCTGTCCTAGTCTGCCTCGATCCCAAACCGATTGGTACCAACCATCCCCATCGGGATCTGTATCTGTACCGTCATCGTCCTGATCATCGCAGTTGTATCCGGTGAAGAAGTTCCCCAGAGGTTCGGTATTGGTATCATCATCCAAGTCGTCGTTGACATCAACCTCAAAGAAGTCCCAAACGCCATTGTTGTCGTCGTCAACGTCCCAATGGTCAAAAACGCCGTCGAAATCGTCATCTAGATCGGCTGTATCGTTAACCATGCATGAGGGATTTGGAGTCCCGGTGACGGGAGCTCCACAATCGTCGTCTGGGTCTTCATTGTTATCCAACAGGTCCGCGAATTCATCTGGGAAGAGGTTCCCGTTCCCATCAGAGACCCATTGGAACATGCCAAAGTTGATTCCGACGTAGGCTGTCCACAAGTCCCTGTTGTTGATTATGTCCTCAAATGTCACGGCAGCGGAAGGACCTGCATCCGCAGGGCCGAGGAAATCAAAGTGGAAACAGTTGGTTTCACAGGTGAAGTCATTTATGCCAGCTGAATTTTCTCCATTGTACGGGCCATCGGTGTAGAGTGGATCTGGCCTTGAGGAGTATGGTAGGACGAATGGAACACCATTGCTGGATCTGGCTTGACTGAGTGGGAATCCGTAGAGCCATGCCAAGGCTATGCCGCAGCTAATTTGATCGTCGTCCAGACCCAACAGGAAAGACATGGACAGATCGCATTCCCCGTCATCCAATGAGCCACCATATGCTGGATCGTTCACATCCAGTCTCCCGTCGGAGCCCTCGTCCCTGTCCCACCAATTGGGGACGCCATCGGCATCTATGTCTACATCGATGCCATTGATCAAGGAGTCTCCATCCATATCGATGTCAAAGTAGTTGTTGCCATTCCATGGGCTCCATTTCATCATGACATGCCAGTACATCTCTGGGACGTTTCCATTAGAAACGATCGTCGGAGGACCAAGTGTGAAGTCATCTTGGTAGCCATTGTACGGAAGGACGAATCCATGATCTTCGAAAAATGGGCTAAAATGCCAGAACATATCCCATTGCAATGTCCCTGTGCCGGCATAGATTTGACTATCTGCGCTACCGTCTATGATGTCGCCGTCTTGGTGAGAGTACGAGTTGTCAAATTGATCTGTGGAATCAATGTCCACTACCCCACAATTCCCATCGTCTGGGTCGTATAGGTCGGATATTCCGTCATTGTCATCATCCCAATCTTCATCATTTGATAGGCCATCACCATCGATGTCAGTATCGATAGAATTGGGGCCATCGTCCCTGTATCTGGAGCCGTTGAGGAGATGAAGGTCGTTATCGTCGTCCAGATCGCAGTTTTCATCAATGTCCAGCCAGTCCAGTACACCGTCATTGTCGTCATCGACATCTTCCCAGTTAGAGAAACCGTCACCGTCCCAATCGTTGTTTCCTGTGTATGATTTTCTCTCAGTTAGGCACCTAGGGTCAGGGTTCACTGGATTCGGGTTCTGAAGTGACTCGCAGTTCCAAGTATCGATTATATCGGAGTGCACCAGGGGGTATGGATCGTCCTGATTCAAAATTCCATCATTGTCCAGATCATAAGGCAAATCATTCGGATCCAGGGATGGGTTACCAAGTAGGTTGTCAGCAGGATCTGCTGCGCCAAGATCTGTGTCCTTCCAGTCCCAAACCAAATCATAGTCCGAATCAATCGCTCTGTAGGCATCGTCGTCGGCATCCCGGTCATAGTCGATCTCACAATCAACTCCTGGTGTTTGGCCAAAGTATTCTGAAAAGCCGTCCATGTTGTCTTGCGGTTCCAGAACATTCAGACAATTGTCTGGGATACCGTCGTTGTCATCGTCTATGTCCCACATGTCTAGCAGACCGTCGTTATCGTCATCAGTGTCCGCGGAGTCAGGTGTTCCGTCATTGTCATTATCAGGGTCAATGAAATTGGGTAATCCGTCGCCATCAAGATCTCCGTCAACAATCTGATTGAATGCAGGATTTCGAGGATGCCAAAGATTTTGTTCCTTGAAGGCAAAGTCAAGCTTCTCCTTGCCATATGTGTCGAAGTCTAGGTTGAAGGCGTCAGGGAAAGGCAAGCCAGTTGCAGCATTTGTGGTAATTGTTCCATCCCCGACACCTAACCCTGCTGTGTCGGAATATCTTGTCAGACCCTCATTTTCAAACAAGTGGACGAAGGACCCGCCGGGGAGGATTGTGCCACTGTCGAATGAGCCGTCTGCTGCCGTCACGGTGTGGTTCTCAATATCGTCATTTGTCCACCTCACCGAGTCTCCAACCTCTATATCCAAATCAGGGATGGAGTACCCGTTTTCAGTTATGGATACCTGGTGGGTTTTGCTAGATGCCCATGATTCAGCGGCGCTCCAGTTCTGTGCTGTAGCAGTTATGTTTCGAGTTTCGGAACTGTTCCATGGATGTGTGTCCCAGATATCGATCACACCATCATTATCGTCATCTGCATCCCAGTAGTCCTGAAGGCCATCGCCGTCAAAGTCACAGGGCCAGACGAATTGGTCTATTCTGGCGTCATTATCATCGTCTTCGTCGTAGGACCCTTTTCCTGATCCATCTATGTCCTCATCGGGGACCCCATCGTTGTCGTGATCGTATGGATTCTGATCTACCAAGTATCCAGTTCCCACTGGGAGACCCGTCCAAGGGTGCGTAGTCTGGGGGTCCACGTATTGATCTGCGCTGACATTCCAAGGGTCTGTGCCCTGTGAATAATCGATAGGGCCCTCCAAAATACCGTCATTATCGTCATCAAAGTCAAACTCATCTTTCAATCCGTCATTGTCATGGTCATATGGGTCTGTTCCGAAACATCCATCAAAACGCTCTATAAGATCTGAAATTCCATCATTGTCATCATCCAAATCGTCAAGGTCGTTGATTCCATCATTGTCATGGTCCTCCGTTTCGGTCTCCTCAACCATGAATCTGTATCCCTCGGCCAAGAAGGATGTGTCAGTTATCCTCCCGTAGAGTAAGCCCGGGTCAGACCATGAGGCGTCATTGAAGGCTGGATGGTCGGGAAGCATCGCAAAATTGGGGACATAGTTTGTCGTAGTATCGATGTCTTCGGATTGAATCTGGATCTGGGGCGGAGACTCGTATGAACTGAAATTATCAGGGGTACCTGTGGTTGTAGAGACCAAAGTCGGCGTCTGTAGACTGGCTACCATCAGAACAACAAGGAAGAGGGATCTACTCACTTCTTTTTTCCTATCAAAATCTACTACCATGCCCACACCGGGTTGTCTCTTACCTCAGACACATATTTGAATCGCACCCGGAAACGCTGCATGTGGGTATCATGGAGGGAGCCGGAGTATCAAATCTGGCCCACTCAGATTGAATGTCCTCAGAAGGTAGTATCTAATGGCGTCGAAAGTGCTACTGAGCGGCAAAATTCATCGGGCAACAGTAACCCAGGCTGACTTGGATTATGTTGGGTCCGTGTCAATAGATGTAGACCTCATGGAGGCTGCTGGCATCATTGAATGGGAAAAAGTCGCGATATTGGATGTCACCAATGGTGAAAGGCTCGAGACTTACGCAATCAAGGCGCCCCGGGGATCTCGGGAGATATGCATAAACGGAGCCGCTGCACACCTTGTGAAACCAGGTGATCTGGTAATCATTCTCTCTTTTCTGCACGTGGATGTCGATTCTGTCCATGAGCACAAACCTAAGATTGTTATCGTGGATGAAAACAACGAGATAGCCGGCATCAGCGAAGACATAAGCAAACTGTAATTTGTTAAAGATTCACCTTCGGTGATATGGTAACCCTTTGTTTATTGTTGACGCTCGATATAGTTGCTCCAAGAGTACCACTGCAGCTAGCTCATGTGGCAAAGTAATCATACCCAGAGAAATCGATGTATGTGGATCGCTGGAGGGTCCAAATCCCCCTGGTGGCCCCACCACCAGATGGGTATCACAGCGGTTTAATGACCACTGCTTGAGCTTCTCTGCGTACTGTAGGCTATCCAATTGTTCGCCATCTTCCTCAAGAAGTATGATGTTGTGGTCTGGATTCTTATCAGCTATTTCCTTTAGATAGACATCTGGTTCTGTTTGATTCCTGTGCTCCACAAGTGTCACACCTGAGGTTGACAACCTATTCGCATAGTCTGATATGGAAGCCCTGAAAGAAGCGTCTTTTGCCCGTCCGTGAAGGTGAACAACTACCCTTCCCATGACGCAAATACTTCAACAAGTGACTATAGCCGTTTGTCAAGACGCGTGATCTGGTGACGTAATGTTCTGGGATTGGCTGTTTCGCAGAAAGGGAATGGACCACATGGATAATGACCCCCAGATGCTTGGTACCAGAGTTTGGCTGCAGGAGCTTAGGGAAATCTGTGAGCGCCACTTTGACAATCGGGCTGAAGGACAGCGGTTTGTGAGGGAGCTCCAAGTAGAATGGGAGGATTCATGGGGAAGGGAGGAGATAGATGATGCTCTCAAACAAGGACTTGACAGGCGGGCTCTGAGGTTGTTAAGGGCGACTGATAAGGAGTGGTCAGAATGGCTGGATAACGACCGTTTTTGGATGCCGGGATGGAAAGGGGATAGTGTATGATCGCATGGATAGCTTTCTTGATTGCGTTAGGTGGTGCTTGTTTTTACCTGTCCGGTCACCAGCCGTTCCCCGAAATTTCTAGACGGTTTTCTTACTTTGTATTGATTTCGGGTGCCTTCTTGATGATTTCTGAACAGGGGCCTAGGGACACAAGTCCAGAGGTGCCCGCAATAATCGCCCTTGTACTCGGGGCGTATGGCACACTACGTGGATCATGGGATATGTCTAGAACCTCGAAAGATTTCATTGTGGGCCCATTTGGAGGCTGCCTGTTGACTGTAGGCAGTATTTCGCTCATGGTAGGTTACTGGGACAGTGGGGGTACGCAGGAACATCTCTCTTCATTTATTCTGGCTTCGGTTTTGATCCTTATGGAAATCTATCTTATTTTCAAGGGCCTAATAATCGGAGTGCCGGGTATAGCATGGTCCAAAGCCGGGCTGAGGCAGATCCAAAGGGGACTTCTAGAAGGTCCCTCTGGTGCATTGGCGTACTTTGAAAATTCTTGGGACGCAGAGGAAGATTGGCTTGGAGCGATGAGTTATGCCGCAATAACAAAAATTTACAGACATCTTGGTCAAAACGATCTTGCAGATCAAAATGAGGACAAGCTGAATGAGCTCGGGGGATGGGATGCTGTTGATTCAGCATGGAACGAGGCTGTTGATAGTGCTCTTCAGAGTTTGAAAAATTCCTCATGGTCCAAACCGACTGATGATATGTGAGTAGCAGTTCCCAGAAGTCATGGTCAGAATTAACAGAGTGCATACGGGCGGAGGAGATGGTGGAGAGACACATCTTCTTGATGGGTCTCGGGTATCAAAATCAAATCCCAGGGTTGAATTGTATGGAACTATCGACGAGGCAAACTCATTCATTGGTATGATTCGAAGTGAATTGATGAGGGCGCCGACTGAGGCTCCGGATGGAGGCCCGCTCACCACATTCCTGACATCCAGAGATCGTGGTGAGGCCATGCTGGGAAGGGTGCAACAAGAGCTCTTCGACCTAGGGGGCGAATGCTCATGCCCACCAAATTCGCTTCCAGAGGCCATGGCTTTGTTGACTGACGAGGCCTGTGAATTGCTATTGCTGGAAATGGACGAAATGCTTGTTGAACTAGAGCCTCTAGAGAGCTTCATACTCCCTACAGGAACCGCTGTTGTATCCGCATGTCACCTTTCACGTACTGTTGTAAGAAGAGCAGAAAGATATGCCTGTTCTATAATTCAAGAGGATCCCGATGGCCTACGCAATACTGTGGTTGTGTATCTGAATAGACTCTCAGATTGGCTTTTTGTTCTGGCTAGGTGGTTTACACTGAAACAAGGTGAAGATGAAACTCTCTGGGTTCCTCTTGGAAAACGGAATGCTTGAGCTCACACCAAACCAATCTCAGCGACATATTGGCCTGCTTCACCCAATATGACCTTCTCTTGATCAAATGTGAGCTGTTCCTTTGCCCTGCTCAGATCCAACCAGAGGAAGTTTGTGTGCTCATGTGACAACTTGACTATGAACTCTTCAGTTGTTGCAAGATACCAGAACACTTGCTTCTTCATGGGTGAGCCACGGCGGGAATAGGTGTATTCGGTTCGCCTAGTCCATCCAGGGACTATGGTCAGCTCACTGATTCCTGTCTCTTCAAGCAACTCCCTTCTAGCAGTTGTATGGTGGTCCTCTCCATCTTCGACGTGGCCCTTCGGAAAGCTCCAGTGCCCTTGGGGGTATTGCAACAGAAGTACGCTGCTGTGATTCAGCAAAACAAAACCACAGGATGTCTCCATGTTTTCTCCGATGATTCTTCAGGGATAAAACTCTTCGGAAGCGGAACCGATACATCCTATGGGGAGGTCCGGAGTGCATGAGCTGGCTATCAGAACTCAAGGTGAAGAAAATCCTCACAGATGGTGATCTCGACGGAGTTTTGTGCGGAGCGATCCTTCTAAGGGCATTTCCGGATGCAAAAGTTAAGTTCGGACATCCCGGAGCACTAAAAGACGGAACGCTCGACTATTGGATTGACTCAACAACCGCTATCTGTGATCTTCCTCATCACCCAAGTTGTGGGCTTTCAATCGATCATCACCTATCGAACAAGCCTTCGGAAAATGAACGGCGTGCCAATAGAATCTGGAGGTCCTTCCCATCTGCGGCAAGAGTTGCGGCCAATTTATTCGAAGATAGATTAGATCTGAGCGATCTAGAAAGCGCACTGTATTGGACGGATAAACTGGACAGCGGTGATATCACAAGAAACGAATATCTGTCTGATGAACCGATGGTTTGGATAGGCCGTTGTTTGGGTGTCTCAGAGGGTGTAGCCTTGAGGGTCCTGGAGTTTTTTACTGAGGGATACTGTATTGATGACATCGCTAGCGATGTGCTTGTTTCAGATGCGATATCCACTAGGAAAACAGAAAATGAAATCCTCGCGAGGGAGATTGAGAGTAGAATTGAGATCATCGACCGAATGGCAATAGTGAGGATGAATGACCTTGGAATGAGATCGAACGGCTACGCAATCACTGCGTTTGCAGGTGATGATTGTGATGCATGCATGATCATACATGGCTCATTAGATGGATCCTTTGACAATGGTTTGGAATATCCCGTCTCGGCCTCCTTTTACACAAACTCGTTTCTTCACAAGAATGGTGGACTATTCGACCTTACGAAATTGGCCACAAGTTTTGATGTGGATGGGGGTGGGCATCGAGATGCCTGTGGCTGTAGAATTAAGCCCCTAGAAAACGGCCTGCCAGTTGAGAGGCGAATCGAGCAACATGACATTGAGCAAAACATCATGGAATGGCTCAAGATATGGAATACCAGGATTGGCGATGACGACGATGTGTTGATGTAGGCCTCATCTCCGGAGCAACTTTGCGGAGCATCACACCATGGAATCTCAACTCCTTGAATGCCTAGAGGCACTGTCCTCAGCAGGTGATGATGAGAGAGCGCGATTAAGGAAGGTTTCTCGCACAGTTGGATATGAGGAGTTGCCGAAATCGTGGAGGGCGCTCGTGAGGATCGCTGCGGCGAAAACCAGTCCTAAGCGTCAAGACGATGGTGCATCAGGATTCAAGAAATCCTCTCGACGTGCCGGCAGAAGGGTTCGCCGATCGACCTCAGATCCAAGGGAAGTGATTATTGGAGACGAGAAAGAAGGAAACCCTGCTTTTCGGCTCTGCAGACACATACTGTTACAACCCGATGAAATAAAAGACGCGGCCGACGCCAATGATATCAGAAAGAGGTGCGATGAGGGGGTTCATCCAGCATGGGAGAGGTTGGCCAGAGAGGCTCCGATCTTCGCTGAATTGAGCAGGTTCCCGGTGCTGGAAGTCTCAAATGCGGAGTCGAGTATCGAAGCATGGTTGGAAAAGGCCAATTTTGATCCAATCGACCATCCCTCAATGTATGATTGGCTATCAATAGATCCTCCGATGAAGCTATCCTCGAAACAGAGGAAATCGCTCCTCATGTTGAGGCGTGAGTATTCAACGAAAGTGGACCCGCGTAGGGTCAAGAAGCAAATTGCAGATTTTGACACGGATACGGGTGTAGGATCCCTCTTTGTCGGCATAATGATGGCCTCGATTGGCGAAGACGCCGAAGCGTTATTCAGAACTGCTTCCGACGACCCAGATCTCAAGGAGATAGCCACACTGTACCTGACTCTAAACTCGTTCCGACATTCCAAAAGTGCAGAAGAAGTGGCCACATGGATCGAAAAAGAGCCTGAGAGTAAGCTATCCTACGCTTTGACAATTGAGGCCTGGGAGGCCGTGAGTCTCCTAGATTTGGATCTAGACCTCGATGCACTTACGGGGGGCGGGGACTTGTTGGACAGTCACGGTTCGGCCTGGCCGGCTAAGTTGAGTTTCATGATTGCATCGAAACTGATTGACGAAAATCGACTTGATATGGCTCGAGAAGTCATTCTTGGTCGTCCAATAGGGCCAATCGACGTGCTAACTGCAGTGGGAAGATTTTCTGAGAATGATGAGGATTTGATTGAAATAGCCTCCGAAAGTGCAAGAAAAGTAGAGACATCAGAGTTGATCGAGATACTATATGATGGTTCAAAATCAGTAAAAATCAGGACTATAGTGGCTAGGGAGGCCATTGCCAGAGGTCTGAAAGCGGCCCATTTGGAAGTCTTGTCCGACATAGCAACCGAAGGAAGCGAAATAGAGCTGTTATCCGAAATTCTTGTTGGAGAAGCGGTTGATAGAAATCCAATGCGGGGGTTGCTCGTATGGCACCTTTTGTCGGCAAGAATTGGAATCGGCAAAATGGACCGGATGGTTGACCTCAGAAAGAAATCGATAGAGGCCTTGGAGAGGATTGAGGATCCTTGTCTTTCCGAAGTTTCTGTGGCCTTACTGGCCGTAATAAACGGTTTCTCCCATGACCTCAATGCCCTTCATGATAGGCTTGGCACAACTGGGATCAAGGCCTTGAATCAAACTAGGAGGGCCCTGTTAGAGGACGGAACAGGTATAGTGAAGGAAAACAGCATAGGGCAATTAATTACCGCCGCCGACAATTCAAGCCTAGGTGACATTGAGTCTTCCCTTTTTGATTCCTTGATCACCTCGCTACGGCTGAACAGAGCTAGAATTGAATTACAAATGCAAGACGAAGACAAAAAGAGGTCGGCGACCGATACTCTCGTTTCGATTGTCAATGAAGGACGGCTATCATTACAATTGGTGATGTCGATCTCTGAAATGATAGAAGAATATCATATAGCCCTCCCTGTGATGGAAGAATGGTATCGAGAATACGCTCCCGATTCGTCCGGTTCACAGATAGTAAGAGCCGCTATCTCGATCGGTAAAGGAGACCATCTGAATGCAGGAAGATGTTTCTTGGAGGCTGCGAGGCGATTGGAGCCCCAGAGGTTTGAGAGAACGACTCAACTTCGGCGCATGGCGCTGATTCATTTTGCACACGCCAGGGCATGGAAGCAGGCTGTTGATCTAATTGATCGAAATGCTGAATTGATGGCTGCGATAACCCGAAGGTTTCAACTATTTCTCAGAGTTTGTAGTGAATACGACAAGGGCAGAAGCGACGTTGCGACCAATCTAGTGTTAGGATATGCCTCAGATATGGATCAAGAAGAAAAGACTCAGGAAATCAACGGATTGAGGACTTATCCAGATGAATTAGGACTTCCGAGTGATCCTTTCGAAGGCCGGGTAAAGGCGGCACTGAAGAGGCTTGATAGGCCCGGGCGCAGGAATGAAGATAGACTTGAGAGGCGATTAAAAGAAGAATTGATGAAGGGAAGGGACGTGCTTGAAATATCCTTAATTGCACAAGAGCAGGCTGAGAGAAAGCCACTTTCTGGATTGAGAATGTTCCAATCTGCGATTAATCACGGGGGTTTCGATGAGGAGGGAGTCAGAAGACTACGGCGATCTCAAAGGTCTATGTTCACCACATTGGAGTCTTCCATACCCATCAAGGACCGAAGAACCTTCAACATAACAAGTTTGAAGCCGCTTGTCATTGTAGACACCAACCTGCTTATTGACGCGTTCAAAGACGAGTTGATCAAGCGGGGTTCACCTTATGGTTTAGGAAATCTGGATTGGTCCCTGGAAAGGGCGTTTCAATGGGCATTAAGGAGGCAAAAAGACGCAGGATCGATCAAAACCTACCTACCAGAATCAGTAATGAGGGAGTTTTCCAATAGAACTCGCGACGTCTCTACCTCAAAGAGGCTTTTCCACGGCGAGTACCAAGACCAAGGCCTATGGTCATCCATAGAAAATGCAGGGATAGAGGAAATTCGAAATTATGTCATTGAGGTATTCAGTGGGGTCAATCTTGCATTCGAGCAGGACAATTCTATCATTGGTGGTCTTAACAACTTCCTCGAAAGCCACTCAAACATCTTTGCGAAAATAGATGAGAGCAAGCGGCAAAGAAGAGATGACGAGCCATCAAGGTCTGTGATTAATGGTAAAGCAATCTACCCCGAGGAGGGAGATCGACAGATAATCATTGATGCAGCTAGTTTGGCTTCTTATTCGAGCAGCATATCGCCGAAGCTCCGAGATGTTGGGTCTGTGTTGGTGGCCACGAGAGATTCAGATTTCCGAATGATAAGGAGGTCGCTCGAAGAACAGTACGGATTTGTGGTGGTTGAAAATGCCGATCAGATTACCAAGTCCGTCAATCGCTCTTAATTTTCGTTCGTCTCCAAGTCGCCCTGTAGCGCAAAACGGAACTATCATCGGACTGAAGCCTGATTTTCTTCAGGCTCATTTCACCGAGACTCGCGCCTATGGACTCGATAAATGAATGACTCAAAGGCCATGGTGGCCCAATGGTAAGATCTCCCTCTGTAGCATAGCGTCCAATACAGACTAAGAATCCGTTTTCTGACACCAGGGGAGCGAGTTTCTGTGAAGCTATTTTCCTCAGTTCGACGGGCATGGCTTGTAAGATATGAACTTCAACGACCAAATCAAAGTCGCCGCACAACTCTGGAGGAAGGTTCAGCAGGTCGGCTACCATCCAAGAAACAGACGTGTGGCTGTATCTGTCAGAGGACCATTTTATCGCAGTTTCTGAGATGTCGAAAGCCGTTACCTGCCATCCCTTTTTTTCAAGAAATGCCGCATCTTCCCCTAGTCCTGAGCCAACAACCAATGCCTTCCCCGCCGGTTGCCCGATCACCCAGTCAACTAACAGTGGATTGGGATTTCCATCAGACCATGGAATCCAGCTATCATCCCTATTTGCTTTGGAGTAGAGGTCTTCAAACCAGGAAAGCGGATTTTCAGTCCCAGCGGCAGCGTCAGAAAGTGCCAACAGTAGTTCCCTTGTATTGTCCATGACCGAGCGAGGCAAAAAGGGCCTATGAAGCGTATTGTTTAAATTCGACCAGTGACAGGTATTTATATAAGGTGGTTTTAGGGTTCACCCATGGATCTTAATCCATCCTACAAAAATGGCCTGAGAATGAGTGCCCCAATACTCGCCCTGATGACGCTGGGAGTACTGGGACTGTCCACTGCATCCGCATCGGAATACGCAAACCCAAACGACTACGAGGGAATGGCTCTGTTGACCTTCTTCCTCTTCTTCGTGGGGTACATTTCGATGGGAGCGGCGTTCATCTTCTTCGTCATGGAGCGAAACAGCGTTGCTGAAGAGTACAGGACTACAATGACGATTTCCGCACTAATTGTGGGTATCGCAGCGTTCCACTACTACTACATGCGCGGCGCCTATGTCGAAGATGGAATAGTTAGCGTTCACTACAGATACATGGACTGGCTCATCACAGTCCCACTAATGGCCCTCAAGTTCCCTAGCTTAGTAGGGAAGGGTGCTATCACCGACGCTAAGATCCCAGTAATCGGAGGATTCGCAAACGTGTGTTTCTTCGGTGCAGTTTGGATGATCGGCTGGGGATTCGCCGGCGAGACAGGCCTCATGGACGGCACATTTGGTGACTCCGCTGGTCTAATCTGCTTGATACTGAGCGGTGTGGGCTGGGCAATGATCATTGTCGCAGTCGGAGACCCATTCGGAGTGATGGAGCCCAAGGGTATCGACAACAGCAAGGTGAAGGCCGAACTAGAGTGGAGCCTGAACGCACTAAGGATGTTCATAGTCGTAGGGTGGGTCATCTACCCAATCGGCTACTTGTACAGCCCTGAGGCCAATCTACTAGACGGCAACCAGGAGCTAATGGGCGTTCTATACAACATCGCTGACATGATCAACAAGATCGGCTTCGGTGTAGTAGCATGGATGGGAGCCAAGAAGGCTACCGCAGCCATGGCTTGATTCAGTGAACTGAGTCAATTACCCCAGTAATACGCAACAAGGCGGTGGGGGCCCAACCGGGCCCTCCCGCCATTTTTTTATTTTCAAGTTCCCAATTTTCGAACGATCCTATGACAAAACGGTTCGCTAGTCGAACGTCAAGGTGAATAATCACATGTGAGAGATTATCGCATCTCCAAACTCACTACACCTTAGCAATTTCGCGCCTGGCATAAGCCTCTCAAAGTCATAAGTCACAGTCTTTGATGAGATTGCGCCTTCTACGCCATTTACTATGAGATCGGCTGCCTCGATCCAGCCCATGTGGCGCAGCATCATTTCAGCTGACAGTATGATGGAGCCAGGGTTCACTTTGTCTTGGCCGGTGTATTTTGGTGCGGTCCCATGAGTTGCTTCGAATATTGCTATTCCAGTGTCATAGTTGATGTTCGCACCTGGAGCGATCCCTATCCCCCCCACTTGTGCTGCTAGTGCGTCTGAGATGTAATCACCATTGAGGTTCATCGTTGCGAGGACGCTGTATTCCTTAGGCCTAGTGAGAACCTGCTGCAACATTGCGTCTGCAATCACGTCCTTGATTACTATTTTATTCCCGGTTGTTGGATTTTCGAGCTCGCACCAAGGTCCTTCGCCTATTTTTGTGGCTCCAAATTCTTCGCAGGCCAATTGATATCCCCAATCTCGAAATCCTCCCTCAGTGAATTTCATGATGTTTCCCTTATGTACGAGTGTGACACTGGACTTATCCTCTGCTATCGCATGATTCATCGCTGCCCTAACTATGCGGGCAGTGCCTTCTTTGCTAACGGGTTTGATTCCGATCCCTGAGGTTTCTGGGAATCTTATCTTATCCACTCCCATTTCCTCTTGGAGGAATTCTATGACTCGCTTGGCACCTTCACTCCCGGACTCCCATTCGATTCCTGCGTACACGTCTTCACTATTCTCCCTGAAGATCACCATGTCAACTGCCTCAGGCTGTTTTACAGGACTTGGGGTTCCTGTATACCATCTGACTGGCCTGACACAGGCATAGAGGTCGAGCTTCTGTCTGAGTGCAACGTTCAGGCTCCTAATGCCCCCGCCTACTGGTGTCGTCAGTGGGCCTTTGATGGATATCAGTCCTTCATTCATCGATTGCAGTGTGTCCTCCGGCAGCCACTCGCCGGTCAAATCAAATGCTTTTTGCCCTGCGAGAACTTCATTCCACGTTATCATCCTAGCCCCGGAATAGGCCTTTTTGACACTCGAGTCTACTACCTTGATCATAACCGGAGTGATGTCAACCCCGATTCCATCGCCCTCGATATAGTTGATTATTGGATCATTAGGCACGGAAATTCCCGTGTTCAGATTTCGTATAGTCGACCCCATGGTACAGTCCCTATAACACTCACATGCATCCCCCTCATGAAGCCAACCCTCTTGACGGGACCCTGACAGGAAATGTCATGCGAGGCTCAGTGGCATGGAATGGCCATGGTTATGATGGACAGACGGAAGGCGGCAAAAGATTCTCAATTTATGACCAAGATTCCCCTAGTCCAATGGAGATGGTTCTGCATGCCCATGCTACCTGTTCATTGATCGACGTGATTGGAGGACTCAAAGATAGACGAGGGAACCTCAAGGAAGCTCGAGTAGAAATAGACTCATCAAGAGCTTCGGAATCACCGAGGGTCTTCGAGAAGATCCACTTCGTATATGTGATCAGGGGGGATGTCCCAGAAGCACTCGTTGATCGAATAATCCATCAATCTCACGAAAAGCTATGTTCAGTTGGCATCATGTTAACTCGAGGCGGAGTGGATCTCACTTGGGAACTGGATTTCAAATCATAGATTTTACAATTTCATGATTTTCTACTGGAAAACAACCCTGCACAATTGTAGTCTACCTAGGTTTCCCTTAGAGAACCATTAAACACCCTCCAGCGTCGATATTGAGTCCCTCGCTCTGGGTTATCGGGGCGGAGGGTGACAAGGAAGACGATACTATGCAAACCAGAACTGAAAAAGGAGGCAAGAATTCAGAAGGACCTATTGGAACCGGATTAGTCATTGAAAGACGGTTCACGACGGTCGGGGAAGACCCCTTCGATCAATTCGATTGGATAGAGATGGACGTCGAGATTCGGAATGCTGATGGGTCACTTGCACACAGAATAGATGACGTCAGATTGCCTTCGGGCTTCTCCGGGGTGGCAGGGAAGGTGCTTGCCCAGAAGTACCTCAGAAAAGCTGGGGTTCCAGCGATACTACGCAAGGTGAAAGAGAAGGGAGTGCCAACATGGTTACAGAGGAGCGAGCCAGATCATGAGAAACTACAATCTTTGGATCCCGAAAAAAGGTTCATTGGCGAGAGTCACGGTAGAGAACTATTCCGCCGCCTGGCTGGAACATGGACATATTGGGGATGGAAGCATGGCTACTTCGAAGCCGAAGCAGACGCAAGAGCATACTTTGACGAAATGTGCTACTTGATCGCCAGCCAGCGATCAGCGCCAAACAGCCCTCAATGGTTTAACACAGGATTGCATTGGGCCTACGGGATAGAGGGGCCTGCCCAGGGTCATCGATACATCGACCCGTCAACCGGAGAGCTGATGACCTCTACGAATGCATATGAACACCCTCAGCCACATGCCTGCTTCATTCAATCTGTCTCAGACTCGCTAGTTGGCGGTACAGACTCGATAATGGGGCTCTGGAACCGGGAAGCACTATTGTTCAAATACGGATCAGGAACTGGTTCAAACTTCTCAAACATAAGAGGTTCAGGGGAGCCGCTCTCAGGAGGTGGCACCTCAAGTGGACTGATTTCATTCCTTAAAATTGGAGATAGGGCTGCTGGTGCTATAAAATCCGGTGGCACCACGAGAAGAGCTGCAAAGATGGTCACGTTAGACTTAGACCATCCCGACATCGAGGAATACATAGATTGGAAGTTATCTGAGGAAGAGAAGGTCTCCGCCTTGGTTATTGGATCTAATCTTCTACAAGGTCATGCCGATGCCATCATGGATGCAATATGGAGCTTCAAAGGCGAAGGTAACAAGCTTGACATGAATGACAATAGAGAATTGAAGAAGGCTGCCGCTAAGGCGATAAAGAACCATGTTCCAAATTCTCACGTCAAGAGATTCTTGGATCTTGCAGAACAGGGATGGAAATCGATCCATTTCGATAAGATGGATACAGACTGGCAGGGCGAAGGTTATGGCACCGTCTCTGGGCAAAACTCCAACAACTCCGTCCGTGTACCAAACTCATTCATGGATGCCCTAGAAAACGATGGTACTTGGAACCTCTATCATCGAACTGAGCTGAAAAACGCCAATGAGACTGGTAGGGAACCCGAGCCTTGTAGGTCCATGCCTGCCAAAGAACTCTGGGACAAGGTTGCCTACACTGCTTGGGCATGTGCTGACCCGGGCGTACAATTTGATACCACCATCAACGAGTGGCATACATGCCCAGAGGGTGGACGAATCAATGGGTCAAACCCATGTTCAGAATACATGTTCCTAGATGACACAGCATGTAATCTTGCGAGCATCAACCTGTTGCATTACTTCGACACTGATGCTCAGAAATTTGACATTCCATCATTCCAACACAGCGTGAGACTGTGGACGATGACACTAGAGATTAGTGTCCTGATGGCTCAGTTTCCCTCTGAAGAAATTGCGAGGAAATCATACGAATACAGGACATTAGGTCTCGGATATTGCAATTTGGGGTCTCTACTAATGCACATGGGGTTGCCATATGCGGATGACCGAGCTTACGCAGTGTGTGGGGCGTTATCATCGATCATGTGTGGCGAGTCCTATGCCACATCGGCAGAACTCGCAGGTTCGTTAGGGCCATTCCCGAAATATCACGAGAATGCTGATCACATGCTCAAAGTGATGAGGAACCACAGAAGAGCGGCTTATGATGCGAAAGGAAGCGAATACGAGGGTCTAACCATAACCCCCATGGGAATAGACGCAAAACGATGTCCCAGCGATCTCTTGGACGCCGCAAAATCTGCTTGGGATCGAGCGGTGCAAGGGGGGGAGGAATACGGTTACAGGAATGCTCAGACCACCGTCATCGCTCCAACTGGAACCATAGGGCTGGTTATGGCGGCTGATACAACTGGGGTCGAGCCACAATTCTCACTGGTGCAATACAAACAACTTGCAGGAGGTGGGACGCTCAGAATAATCAACAGAGGAGTCCCGAGTGCACTGAAGCGATTAGGCTATACGGATTCAGAGGTCACGTCGATCGTTGATCACATCATGGGGACTGGACGACTTTCAGGCAGCCCCGGCCTCGATCCCCGGATTTTGAAAGAAAAGGGGTTCACAGACGAGGTTCTATCGAACATAGAGTCCTCAATGCCAGACGTTTTTGACATTAGATCGGCCTTTTCTCCATCGGTGTTAGGAGATGATTTCTGCAAGACTGTCCTGGCTATGACGGATGAAGATTGTCAGAACGTATTCTTCGATACCTTGGCACACATCGGCCTTTCTGCCGAAGACATCGAGCGGGCAAATGACGTAATCTTTGGATATGGGAGCATCGAGGGGGCCCCCGGACTAAAAGAAGAACACTTGGCTGTATTCGATTGCGCTACACCATGTGGCAAGCATGGTACGAGGTCCATTGATTGGCAAGCCCATGTTCTAATGATGGCGGCTGCCCAGCCCTTCATCTCAGGTGCTATTTCCAAAACAATCAACATGCCCGCCTCAGCCTCAATCGACGATATACGTGAGGCATATGAGCTAAGTCATAGCACAATGAACAAAGCCTGTGCAGTCTATCGAGATGGAAGTAAACTGTCCCAACCCTTGATGAGTCAGATAGTAGATACCTCCATACTCGAGGAAGAAGACTCATCTGGAGCAGTTCAGACCATGGTTGAGGATGCTGTCAAAGCGATACCTGTCCCAGATGATCTAGCTAGGCCCATCGCGGAAAATGTTGTTCAGAGCTTCATAGCAGCCAGGAAGGCCCTCCCAGACGTACGCTCATCAAAAACCACAAAATCACGTGTTGGAGGACACACAGTCTACCTCACTTCTAGTGAGTATGAAGATGGCAGACTAGGGGAGATTATGATAACGACCTCGAAGGAGGGTGCAGCCTGGAGGTCCATGTTGAATCAATTTGCCATCGCCGTATCAATTGGTTTGCAGTACGGAGTGCCGCTAGATGCCTTCGTGAAGTCTTTCACATTCCAAAAATTCGAGCCGAGTGGAATGGTTCAGGGTGGTAGTGGGAGAGTGAAGATGTCCACGAGCATCGTAGACTACATTTTCAGAGAACTCGCTATTCAATATCTAGACAGGAATGACCTTGCTCACGTGTCTGAAGAGGATCTGGAAACCACTTCGATTAGCAGGCCTGTCCCCACAGATGATGGTCTGCTCAGGCATCAGGGGGAGAAGAGAGAAGTGCAAATGACCCTGACCTCCTCGACTCTAGAAACTGATGAAGACGAGGTCACAAAAACGAGGAGATTGGCCAGGGAGAGAGGTTTTACCGGAGACATTTGTGATGAGTGTGGGAGCAGTCAGATGGTGCGAAATGGAACTTGTCTGAAGTGCAATGCCTGTGGTTCAACAACTGGGTGTTCCTGATCATCAGGGAACCTCGCGCCCCTCTATGTACTCAAGCAGGCCAAGAGCATCGGTTTCCGAGAATTTCTGAATTTGGGATAGTGTCCTGCGAAAGCCTTGCTCCGATGATTGCTTCTGTTGGAAAATCAACCCTTTCAATCGTGATTTGGATAGGGAGCCACTATACTTCCAAGCCATCACCAACAATGATGATTTATCTTGGGGGTCCCTATCGAGATATCCTCTAAACCCTGACTCAATTAGTCTCCTGATTATCTTGTCATTTTCCGTTTCGATCAGTCTCATTGCCCTAACCTGAAATGCCTCGGGATCGTCGTAGCACAGAGAATAAAGTGATGATGAAAGAACAAGTAAGACACCAGTATCAGAATTTAATGACAGCTTATCGTACAGTTCTAGCGCGAGTTTTCTATCTCTGCCGGCAATTGGGTCGAGATTGCCTGCCAATATTATCCGTGCTGAGTCGCTACCCTCCAGAACCACACGATTTAGCCCATTCGCAGCAGACTCTAAGTCATGAGAAATCAGATTGATCAAGGCCTCCATGCATCCGTTGGGTATTCTTTTCTGTTCCCGAATTATACGACTCGCGGCACGGTCTGATATGCTCAACATCCTAGATGTAGATCGATGCATTGAAAGGATGGAAATCCAAGATTCCAAGGAGGGTGAGTCGCTAAATTGCTCTGATGCATCGAGAAGACAATTTAGAGCATTGACTCCTGATGGATGAGGTGCATCTGACGGGTAGTTTCTATCGAGACCGCCAAAAACGAGCATGATTGGTATTGATTGGCTCAATGACGCAGACTCCGAACCGCTCAATACCCCACCTGCAAGCAGGGAATAGCCAAGGTACCACCTGTCTGTATCTGGGTGTTCTTCATCTAGAGCCTGTTCCAACCAAACACATGCTGTTTTAGTGCAGACATCATCAGTTAGTAGGCTTACATTGTTTGCCATCCAATTAGTACGCCTGTCCTCTTCATCAAAATAGCCGGGCACTGATCGATAGTGGTTCCTGACGCTTTCTTCGAGCCTCAGCCTGAATCCCGTTTTGTCCGCTGAATGGAGTCCGAGTGCCTGCTGTGTCAGGACTAGGGGCCCATTAGGCCGGATTGCCGGAAATTCAGGTAACTCATAGATGGGATCAGGGATGTTAAATGTAGACCATGCAAGGATTATCGATGCCTCAATTGATTTCCCTACTTCCTCATAGATTACATTCTCTGGGTCTCTCCGGCGCATTCTGGCACCGGCACTCATATCTCTAATTCGATGTTTAGGTTTTGAATGAGTTCCTTGTATCGGTTTCTGATTGTCACCTCAGTGACCCCAGCTACCTCAGCGACCTCTCTCTGTGTCCTTCTTTTTCCACACAAAACGCTCGAGATGTAAATTATCGATGCGGCAATGCCGGTCGGTCCTCGACCGCTTGTGAGTTCTTTCTCTTGCGCTTTTTGTATGAGTTCATAGGCTTTAGATTGTACTTCTGCGTCCAAGTCCAATCCAGAGCAGAATCTCGGGATGTAGTCTTCCGGCTTAGTAGGAGGAATCTTCATTTTCAGTTCTCGGACCATGAACCTGTAAGTCCGTCCTATCTCTTTTCTGCCAGTCCTACTAGCCTCGCCTATTTCGTCTAGTGTCCGCGGATTGTTACATTGACGGCATGCTGCATAGAGAGAGGCTGCCGCAACGCCCTCAATCGAACGGCCTCGAATTAGCCTCTTCTCTACGGCTTTCTTGTAGTTCACTGCAGCAGTTTCTCGGATTGTTTTTGGTAAGTCCAATCTACTGGCCATCCTATCCAACTCAGCAAGTGCCATCGCGAGGTTTCTCTCTGTGGCATTCGAGACCCTGGATCTCTTCTGCCACTTTCTCATGCGGTAAAACTGAGATCTGTATCTGCTGGAGATTGTCTTACCAGAGTAGTCTTTGTTCTGCCAGTCTATGTCAGTGGATAGTCCCTTGTCATGCAACATAACAGTCATGGGTGCTCCGGTCCTAGCCCTTTGATCTCCTTGCTCGGGACTGAAAACACGCCATTCCGCACCTTGGTCGATTACCTTGTCTTCCAAAACCAAACCGCAATCGTCGCAGACAACTTCTCCACGTGTCTCATCACGGGTCAAGTTTCTACTGCTGCATTCATCACATTTCACTATGTCTTCAACCAAGTAATCTGACATCATAACCACCAAAGGGAAGCATTATATTCTTGTTTTTCCAACTCTTATAAAGGTAACTCATTAAATTGATTTGTTTTTTTCTATGGCTTCCCCGTTGGCATCATAACCCTCCTTCCTCAGTCAACTCATGGGGAGACGCATGGATGAGTGGCCACCGAAGATGATTTCACTGTCCCCAGAAGCTAGGATCTTGTTCCTCACAAAGGACCTGTCCCTCATCCGAGCACAGCTCTATGACGGACTTAATCTGTCGATGAGCGACATGAGTCTTGATGATTTATTGGACGACATCAACACTGATGTCATGACACCTGCATGGGTGTGCTTCGACCATGAGCCATCAGAGATAGCAGAAAATGCCTATGCAGGCCTATTGCATGAGGGAGAGAGGATCTTCAAGCCGGGGGCCCTGAAGAGTGGCGGTTTTGAGGTCATAGTGAGTGGACATAGAAAAGGAACTGGTAGTAGTAGGGAAACTGCGCCGCAATGTGAAAGGTGGTCTGGCATACGTATTGTTATTGCCGCATCATTCGCCCCGATACACGAAAGGAACAACATAAACCTCGGCCAGGTCATGGGCGACCATGCCCTCCTTTCAAGATTACAGACAGGAGAGGTCATACCTCTATCAGAATTCACAAAAAAATATGATCCTGTGACGAGGCTGATTCTGGAAAATGGAGGGATCCTCCCCTTTGCTAAGAAGCTGCGAGAGGGGCTGATCGATCTGCCGGCTGTTTCACAAAAGCCCAAGCCGATGACGATGGTCGAGAAAATCGTTGCGAGCAAACTGATCGGCAGGGGAAAAGAAGACTGCTATGTTTCCCCAGGTGACGCCGTACTAGCTACGGTAGATGGGGGCTACTCGCATGAATATACAACTGCTCAGGTTCATTCTTTCCTGTCTGCGGAATATGGAAGTGACTACCAAATACCTAACCCCTCAAAATTTGCAGTGTTCGAAGATCATCTCCTCTACGCTACTGACATTCCAAGGTATGGTCCCTTTGTATCAAAGATAGAAACTCTAAGGGATCTACAGAAAAGGTTCCAAGAGCATACTGGCGTGAGGGATTATTCTGCTGATAATGGGATAAGCCCTGGTATTTGCCATCAAGTAGCCAGAGAGGAGTTCATTGATATTGGAGATTTCATTCAAGCGACAGATAGCCACACGTGTATGGGTGGGGCCTCCAATGCCCTCACATATGGGGTCGGCTCGACTGAATACGCCAACCTTGTTCACAATCAATTTGCATTCGTCAAAGTCCCCGAAAGCATACGGTTTGAACTGACGGGGGAATTGGATCCAGGCTGCACGGCCAAAGATGTGATGTTACATATTCTCTGGAACTATGCAAAGAATTCTGATACACTGGATCGGTCGATGGAATTCGGGGGGGAGGGGTTGAGATCCCTATCCATGGACGAGAGAGCGACGCTGTGCAATATGGCTACAGAATGCAGTGCGAAAACTGGTATCTGTGAACCTGATGATGCCACAGTTAAGTGGATAATGGAGCGAAGGGAAGGACTGCTCGAAGATGATGTCCGATCCTCCTTCGTCTTACCGGATCCAGACGCACATTATCATGGGGGCGTCCATCAAATCCACCTAAACGACATTAGACCATTGGTTGCTCACCCGGGGAACCCAGATGAAGGGATTCCATCTGACCCGACGAATGGTGCCTATATCGAGGACTTGGGAGATGTACCCATAGACATCGCATATGCGGGTTCTTGTACGGCTGGAAAAGACGATGACTTTGCTTATTATGCCAGAGTTACAGAGGCTGCATTGAACGCTGGAATTACGATCCCAGATGGAGTGGATTGCTACATACAATTTGGATCAAAGGCTGTGAAGGACTTATCGGAGAGAAACGGTTGGTCTGAAATGTTCGAAAAGGCCGGGGTGAAATTGATCGATCCCGGCTGTGGAGCATGCATAGGAGCAGGACCCGGAATCTCAAGTGACTCTGAAGAAGTCACGGTGTCGGCTATAAACAGAAATTTCCAAGGTCGATCTGGTCCGGGCAGGCTATATCTGGCTAGCCCGCTAACCGTAATGGCCAGTGCATTTACTGGAAGGATTTCTGCATGGCGGCCTGATCTCTTTGATTGACCTCCCCGATCTACCTACAGCCTGTCAATTCGATACTGAATCGAAAATTTAGAGGGCATGCTCTAAGTGCTATCTTTGGTAATTGGTTCCATACCGACAGCAGGCCCCATGTCATCAGGACATCGGGAGGACCTAGTGGAATGGTGGTTAAAATGGATAAGGCTCAAAGAATTGCGAACAAACAGAAGCAGATTTCAATTAGTGAGTTCTTCGAGAAAAATAAGCACTTCCTTGGTTTTGATACACATCAGAGGGCGATTATCACAGCAGTCAAGGAAGCTGTGGACAACTCTCTTGATGCATGCGAGGAAAGTAGAATTCTTCCAGACATTCATGTATACATCAAACGCATTGAAGGTGGGAAATTAGAACTCATAACCCAGGATAACGGTCCAGGGATACCTAGGGATTCAATCGCGAATGTATTTGGGAAATTCCTACTAGGTTCCCGCTTTCATGCTATCAGGCAAACAAGGGGACAGCAGGGGATAGGCATAACTGGCGTGGTAATGTATTCTCAACTCACGACGGGATCTTCGACCACAGTATTATCAAAAATTGAGGCTGAATCCACGGCAGTCAAGGTCGATCTGGCTTTGGACACGAAAAATAATCGAGCATTGAAATCCAACGAAGAGAGGATTCCAATGGAAGAATGGTTTGAGGAAAGTGGAATGCAGACGCTTCATGGATTGCGGATAAAGACCGTGATGAGCGCGAAGTACCAACGTGGACGCCAATCCGTCCACCAGTATCTAAGGATGACATCTATCGTGAATCCTCACGCAACTATACGACTGAAGGTAATTGGGAAAGAGGGTGAAATAGTCGATGAAGGAGAGTGGGTAAGATCAACAAGTAAGTTACCTAGGCCTGTAGTTGAAATAAAACCACACCCACATGGCATGCAGTTCGGAACATTGCAACGGATGTTGAAGAATACGAAAGAGCGGACAGTGAAGTCCTTCTTGAGAAAAGAGTTCGAGAAAGTGTCCCCATTAGTCGCAAAGAAAATTCTTGAACATGCTGAGTTAGACGAAAAAAGACGGCCTGCCGGGCTTCCTGTAGAGAGTATACAGAGTCTACTCGCAGCCTTCATGGAAGTAAAAATTCAATCACCTCCGGTTGACTGCTTATCCCCAATAGAAGACCTGTTGATAAAGAAGGGGCTAGAGAAGGCCATTGATTCACGATACGCTGCCACGGTGACTCGGAATCCATCAGTTAGCCAAGGGAATCCCTTCCAAGTAGAAGTTGGATTGGTCTTTGGTGGTGACCTACCGTCAGATGGAACTGTAGAACTCCTCCGCTTTGCCAATCGCGTACCTTTGATGTACCAGCAAGGGGGTTGCCTATTGACGAAAGCAATTGAGTCGATAGACTGGCGTAGATATGGCCTTGAACAACCGGGGGGGAAAGGTGTCCCCAAAGGACCAGCGGCAATTCTGGTACATCTTGCCTCAACAAATGTTCAATTCACAAGTGAAGCCAAAGAGGCCGTATCAGACAACGAAGAGGTCCATGACGAGCTACGAAGGGCGCTCTTTGAGGTGGGTAGGGGTTTGCAAAGTCATCGGAAACGAATTGGGCAAAGAGAAAAATCACGAGAGAAATTTGACCTAATTAACAAAATTCTACCTGAAATAGCCTCTAAATCATCCTCAATGCTGGGAAGGGAACCTCCTGATCTATCTCCCATAATCACGAAGATAATGAATGCAGTATTCTGCGAGGAGGAAGTGATTTGGGAGCCACGGGAGAAGCTTGCAAAATGCTCGATAAAGATATACAACTACACAGCAAGAGCAAGGGCTTACACGATTATCGCCAAGTGGCCTGAAAGTGATTCAACCTCCATAGTGCAGAATGAAAGAGGAGGGAGGAAAGAAGCTCGAGGCCTGTGGGCATGGAGGTTGGATGCGATTGATCCAGGGAGCATGGCGTCGATTGATTTCACAGTGAGCGGGTTGAACAAAGGCGATTGGAAGGAGGCAGAAGTCTTCTACAGAGGGAATGGGGAGGTGATCGGGTCTGAGAAGATTGACGAGGCTCTGCTCGAGGAAGCTAGGAAGCAGGAACGCCTACAAGAGGTGGTGGAAGAATTTGTCGTACCCAGTGCTTCCACGTCATCTCATCAAAAAGATACAGTCTCTTTGGACTCGAATATTGTAAGTTCAGAAATATGGGAAGCTGGGGACAAATTGTTTTGAGGTGATGATCATGAAGGAGAGAACTCGCAGTAAAGAGGACACAATACAAGCATTGCACGCAGTCGCAGCGGAGATGCATGATAGAATGATGAGGGGTGAGCCTCCGAGAATGACGCTCCCTGTAAGGTCAAAGAAGAACATAAATTTCGATGAGAGGTTGAATGTGTACAAGTACGGGAAAAAGAAAACGATTAGGGATGCTACCAGTCTTGGATCTGCGCATCAGTTACTCAGGGCCTTGTTCGTCACAGAATTTATGGAAGAGATGATTGAGGGTCAGAAATCCTCAACGTTGAGAGAGATGTACTATATTTCCGAGGGCTGGGGATATGGGAAGTTCGGATCCCAGAACGAAAGTAATAATCTCGCAGAAGACCTAGAAATCGTGACTGGTTGTTTACGCGAGGATTTCAAACTAAGACCGGAGGAGGACGGTGCAAGGATCATTGGCAATCTCACGTTTGAGGAAAAAAACAGGCGTGGTGAATGGATGAGAATAAACTGCAGAGATGATGTTGGCGATTCTGGATATGGCGTTCCCTACAATGTTGAGTCGGAAAAATTGCGATTACTTAGCCATGATATTGATTTCATGATGGCTATTGAAACGGGGGGGATGTTCGACAGACTAGTAGAGAATGGGTTTGATGAATCTGCGAGATGTGGACTCATTCATCTAAAGGGTCAACCTGCTCGCTCAACTCGCAGGATAATGAAAAGAATGAACGAAGAATGGGGCTTGCCGATCGTCGTTTTCACAGATTGCGATCCGTGGTCGTTCAGAATATTCGCATCCATAGCTTACGGTGCGATTAAGACTGCACATATATCGGAGTACTTGGCTACTCCCAGTGCAATTTACCTTGGGATTGATTCTGATGACATAAAGGCGTATGATCTGCCTTCTGATGAGTTAACGTCCAGGGATATTGAGGCTCTAAAGGCGGAAAAGAGTGATCCTCGATTCCAAAATCAAGAGTGGACTGACCAAATTGATTTGATGTTGGAATTGGGAGAAAAAGCGGAGCAGCAGTCTTTAGCGAAATATGGGCTTGACTTTGTGACCGATACCTATCTTCCAGAGAAGCTCCGTCAGAAATTGGGCATCCATATCGGCTAAACTCCAAATCATAGTGTTGGTTCTTGGTATCATGGGACGCAAGAGATATGCAACATTTGCCATGGTCGCGTGTCTTCTCTGTGTCGTAGGATTTATCTCCGCGTACTACAATTTTGAAGGTTATGAGGACCTAGATCCTGAGCAAAACAATCTTGCTATTATCAAGAATGGGGAGGCTTTTGTGGGCTCTTTCAAAAAAACAGATCAAGTTTGGGTGTATGTTCCTGAAGACAATTTGACGGATGTCAACTTCGCTATGTCAACAGAAGGAGAGGATTACTCTGGCACGGAACCCAACTTCTTCGATACCACTTTAATCAGCGAAGATGGTACTAGGTTTTACTCCCCCTCAGTGAAAATAGGTCCAGGATTCGAGGGTGATCTGCTCATCGAAAACAATGGTTCGGCCACCCTTTACCTAGTGGATATGGTGATGATGGGTGAGGATCTTTGGAATCAACCATCTGTGCAATTCATGGCCGCTTTCTGTTGCTTGGGGCCAGTATTTGCGCTGATTGGAATCATCGGTGTAATCAGGGGAACTGAACGAGCAGAATCCAAACCAAAGATTCTGGTATTTGGACCAGGAGGAGTTCCCACTACAGAGGAGCTCTACAACTCACTTAACCAAATAGAGAAAAAGAGTGATGTCGGGGCTTCTATTCCAGACCCTTGGATTGAAGATAATCAACTCGATCCTATATTGGATGTTTCCCCATCACCTGAGATTGTCGGCCAAACAGGTCAAAAAAATATAGATCGGGATGATGATTGGAAAGGCTGGGATGAGGGTTGACATTCTTCGTATGGTTTATTCGGGAGTCCACTATCCAACCAACAGTTGGTTAGTGTGGTCGGGTTCGATGAATTCCTGTCAATACTAGAAAACAAATCAAGAAGAGACATACTAGAGTTATTGACAAAAGAGCCTCACTACGCTCTACAAATTTCAGAACTATTGCATATAAGCCAACAAGCTGTAGTCAAACATTTAGATATCCTGGAAACTGCGGGTTTTGTTTCTGTTGAGAAGGTTCCCTCGGAGAAAGGTGGACCTCCAAAAAAAATCTACAAGGTGACCGAATCATATTGTTTAAGATTGGATTTAGGGCCAAGTCTGTTCAAAGCCAGTGGCAGAATGATGCCGTCTGGAGGGCCAATGCGTCTATCATCCAAGCTACCTGATGGGTTAGAGGAAGTGATAGACAGAATGGGTACACGCAGGACTATCCCACTGAGCGAGGCTATGTCAATTTTGACGGAGCTCCAGACAAGGCTTGAGCAGATAGACGAGCAGCGGGACGCATTGGTTGCCCTGCACCAGCAAGTCATGATGAAGGTAGCTCCGAGCATAGATGAATTAACTGATAATTATGAGGAAAGGCAATTGGCTCACGCGATGTTAGATCAGCCAAGGAGGCCGGTTGATTTGGACCTGTTCTCGCAGAGTATCAGAATTCAGTCGTCACAGGCAGAGAAAATAATGGCGGGTCTACGTGACAGGTTGATCAGGGACTTAGCGAAGGGCAAAGGAAATGTTATCGCGGGAGGGGAGGGGTCTCCCCTACCATGGTGGCTTGTCCGCTAGAACTCCATATCGTCGTCTGTGTAAGTCATCATGCTCTTCTTCTCAGCATACTCTCTCATGGCTTCGATCCTGCGACCCCATATGACAACCACCGCCACTGCACCCAGTGCAATGGTAGCACCTATGATGATCACTGGCACGGAGTAAGTTGCAACTGCCTGTAGAAGCGGGTCAAGGAATCGGTTGTTTGATCCCATCTTGTCTTTTATGCTGTAGTAATTGTTAGACTCCTCCGACTCAATAATATCATTGTCAGGATCGACATAAACAACTATGTCTTGGGATCCCGCCTCGACTATGTAGAGCAAAGAGATCTCCAAAAGTTCCTGATTGTTAGATTGGGAGACCGGCATCACTGCTTCGATCATCTGTCTGTATACTATGTTGTCCTCGTCACAACCGTTCTTTCGAATGTCTGAAGATGTCTGATCTGCACACAAAATAACGCTCACGTCAGTTGCGTGGATATTTCCGACGTTTTGCAATTTCACAGTCACTGATATCATTTCTCCAACTGCAGCTCTGGATTTAGACGCTTCTGCTGATAGAATCTTGAGGTCTGGTGCCCTCAACATCAGTTGGAGTACCTGCTCATTCGTATCACAGTTTGGAAGGAAATTGTCAGGGAGGCCGTCCTTGTTCTCGTCGAGTGTACATGAGTCGTCCCATTGAGGAGTTTCATCGAAGTCACCTCCATTTATGGCAGATCCATGAGATGATGTCGTTTTTATTCCAATCATGCGATCGCTTAATGACGCCTCATCACTGATTGATATTATTGCTACAAACTGAATGGTCGTGAATGCAGCCATCTCCGGGAACGTGACAGTGTTTGTCGTTGATAGGTAGCATTGACCCGGATCCGTCTCCAAGCTAGGATCAGCAGCAAGGCAGGGAGATTCCCGGGGGAATTCGGTATCAAAATCCTCAACCAATGCATATGAAATCACCCATTTCGAAAGAGTGTTCATACCAGGTAGGGCATCCCAGCCTCCTCCATTTGCTAACTTGGTGTGGTTGTGCAACATTGGAGTGTCTGGTACATTCCCAGCATTTGTCAGATTCATAAGGAATCTGACGGTTCTTCCCGGTGCACTCGTCTTGATCTTTGATTCAATTGATGGATCTAGTGAGATTCTCAAATCATGAAACTCACCGATCTGAACTTGTAGGTCGATTGTGTCCCTGATCCTAGTTTCCTCAAATTCCTCTTCGCTGAGAACATTGAGAACGACATTATAAGTCCCGGCAAGCGTTTTCTCTGGCACGTTGATGATGAGGTCAAATTCTTTGGATTGATCCCTGAGAAGTTCTCCAAAGTTTGCTCTTGGGATGTCGATATCCCAAATGTAGGATCCTTCCGGCCCAGTAATTGATTCTACAGTGATGTCAAATCTGTCGGGGCCGTTTCCTGTGTTCGTGATCTCGGTGGAGAGTGGAAATGCTTGGCCTGGATGTAAATCTAATAGTGTTGAGTCGACTTTTGCCTCTAACTCGTAGACTTGTATTACATCAGTCAAAAGGAGCGCTGAATCTCTAACCTCCGGTGTTCCTTCAAGATGTGCCCTTACCACAACTGACTCACCAAATCCGGCGGTGGCGTTGTAAGGAGCGCACATTTTGGCCGTAACGACATACGGATTACCAACCATGGCAAAATATCGTGGTGCCGAGTCTGGTATCCCATTGCCTCCGGGCGCAGATGAGAAGTCCAGGTCAACAGTCCAGTGGTCATATCTCCATACGCTTTGTGAAATGTCAGATGGGCGATCTTGTGGGCCCCCTGGAGTTGTAAAAATCAGCGAGCCAGGAGAGTAGTTCTTGGTCACTTCAATTTCAAACTCTGCGCAATCGCCAGGTAGTACGTTCATGTTTGTCCCATCGGGTATCTTGAACACGATGTTCCCAGAGGTCTTTACTGAGACGTTTATCCACAAACCGAGTACATCGTAGGTACCATGATCAATAGAGAATATTGGTTCGCCAGTAGACCACCCCTTGAGATATATGACGTAGGTTCCAGGGGTTTGAGATGTGGGTATTGTGACTCTCAGATTCTTTGTGACGGCCTGGCCGGGATCCAGGGACACCTCCGTGGGGAAATCAATACCCCATCCAAACTGCAGGCCCCATTCCACTTGGCCATCCAATGTCGTCGGATCATGGAATGCAAACGTATCATAGACGTTGCCAGTATTTCTGATGATCACTGAGAAGGTCCCAGATCCGCCTTGCTCCACATCGATATTTTTGTTAATGGTAGAGAGATCTATTCCATGGACTACGTCCATCAATACGACAAGTTGTCGATCGTCATCGATCGCAGGATCCTTGTAAGAAACTGCTCGTACATTAATTTCAGCAAGTTGATCTCCTTCAGCTTGGTATATTGTCGGGGCCCTGACCCTCAGGTACAATGGCACGAGGTTTTGGCCATCTGAATTGCCCTTCAGGTGGATGGGGGTCGACTCGAAAATTGGAGTGTGGTTAGATGCGTAGTACAAGGTGGCGCTCCAATTCATCGGGACGTTCTCGACGGTCAGACGAAATGTGTCGGCTACAAGGTCAGATGGGCCCGGAGTGGGGTTGTCTATCGTTAGGTTGTAGATTGTGCTCTCACCTGGTTCGATCACATGGTAGTAGGTCTCGGAAGGAGCAAGCGCGACATCTACCAAACCCGTGAGAACATGTACATAGCATAGCGTCTCCTTGGGACTGTTGCTCTCTCCACATTTTGTCGAGTCGGACCATGCGACATGGGCTCCACTACCTAGGTCGTTGGCGAAAGCGGGAGGAGTGCCCAGTTGTGGGTTTCGACCTGAATTGGGGCCGAGTTTACCAGATTTCCATGACGAGACCTCGAATATTTCCCATTGATCTAGGACAGCGAGGGCTAGATTGTTGAGTGTCGGGAACCCATTGGGGTACTCATCGGTTGTACTATTCAATCGAGTATACATTATTGACTCGCCTTGGCTTAGGTTGCTATTGTCCAACCAAGCAATGTGTACATTGTCAAAATCATCTACTAGTATCTCTGGGAGGTACGATGTCGCATCATAAGGACCGCGATCAGGGTTATCGTCAAACCAATCCAAGCCCTCAACATTCGATATTGCTGAGTCCATAATCTGCTTAATTCCAAATGAGGGCAGCCCGTCGCTGGCGCCGTCCCAGATACTAGCCCCCTTGAGTTTCAACCTAGTGTAGAAGACCTCGTAGTTAACGTCCAAGTCGAAGCCATAGGGACGTCCATCCATCCAAGCTATGTGGGTGTTGCCTTGGCTATCCAAGGCTATGCTTGGATGCAAGCTGTACGCATCCTGTAGAGTAACTCGTGTGTCGTTGACGACGACCAGGTGCCCATAACCTTCCAGATCCAGTGATGGGCCAACGTCCTCGATGTAATACCTTGAACCGCTGGTTGCTGAACATTGTGGGAAACATTGCGTAGCTGGTTGGCCAGGGGAGAATCCAACCCATGGGTTTTCCAGTAGAGCGTATGGGTCGAGCACAGTCAGGAAGATCTCTCTCGAAGCATTGGTGGCTAAGTAGATCAGGGCTTCAACCATGAATTGAAGTTCCGATGCTGCGGATGAGCCCGTTGGGAATGCGTATACTGCCCCCTGAGCATGAGAGGTTCTTGGTGTTCCACCAGGACAATATCTTGCGACTGATGGGGTCCCAGGTTGATTGTTCGGACATTCAGCTAAGTCCCTCATTTGAGATCCTACGGAATTGTCCGCCCCTGCCCAGAGGGGCACAGGGGATATGCCAGCTAACACGCATGCGTCATGGGCTTCATCCACTGATTCACGATCCGTGGCATCCTCTGGGCTTCCATCGTTAGCGTTCTCATCAGAGATTGGTATGATGATTTTCGTGGCGTTAGGATTCCATCTGTGATCTTCCGATGTTGGAGGGTTAGCAAGGTTTCCGAGCCTGCCCTGAGCATCTCTCCAGGAGAGACATGACCAAGTTGAAGATGGCCCCCATGCCTCAGAACCTTGGCCCCCACCATCGTAGCTCAGAGATATGGCCGACCCGCCCAAGACAGCTCCAGTGAGTTTCCTGATACCTCCTGATGTGTCTGTCGGTGTCTGACCAAGATGATTCGCCCTTGGCCCCTGGCTACCGGATCCTCCCGTTTGATAGGCTGTTGTGCAGTAGCCAGATGTTGCGGCTGCAACTTGTTGGACTCCACCTATTCCGTAAAGTGTCTCGAAGACTGTCATGTTGGCTTGTTCTAACATCGGTTTCAATCCAATAAAATTGCCGCCAGAAGAGAACTGTCCCCCATAGAACACGGTGCACATGTCTGCCCACTCTGTGCCCATTGACCCTGAGGTATCGATGGGTACAACCATCTCGACCTTACCACCTCTGGTGTCATCCCATACGACTTGTACGAAATCCTCACTGTCAATGGTGATATCCGGATGTCCTTTCATACCGATTATCGGTGTGAGTAGAGTGGCATCTATCTTGGTCTGCGCCTCCCTACTCGACACGTCAATCTCAATCATTTCATAGTAGATCTGAGTTTGAGAGTAGTACAAGTCTAGGGGGTCACTGTTGTCTTGCCATACGATGTGGGCATTATCGAGAGAGTCAATCGCAATTGCTGGCCAATCCCGATCCTGAGATGCGGTTTTTATTTCATAATCGTCGATTATTGATATTCCGTTCAGCCCGTCAACTGCAGTTGTTCCGTCCTGTTCATGCATTGCTGGATCCAGCATCTGGTACCAAATGGTCCACTGACCTGACCTGTCTGCCCATACGATGTGCACCCGATCCTCTGAGTCAATCGCAATGTCGGGATGCCATGCTTGATGCGCCCCAGGATTTGAGATCTGTGTTTCTGAGATCAGTGTCTCGCCAGCAGGCCCCAGCATCTTGTAATACAGATGTTGTGTATTTCTACTCCATACAAAGTGAACGTTCCCCTCGGAGTCAGCATTCACTGCAACCATGTTGTCTGAGTTAGTGCCACTATTCACGACGTTTATGGCATCGGTCAGGACAATTTCACTCGCTTGTACGGGGGTTGGGACCGCCATTACAGCGATCAGGCTTGAGAGCATGAGGAAGGTCATCAAAAAGCTGGATTTTTTCTTCTTCGCGTCCACTGCAATACCCTCGGGAATCCTAACCATCAATTTTCCTTACTTAATGTCGACCCATTCGGGTCAGTTTTGATCAAGCCCATTCAGTGGGGTCGAAACCCTGACCGAATCCTGCATCGTCATCAAAATTTACCTCTGGTGATTCTACTGCTGAGTTTTGGCTAGATCTAACTGGACTGCCCCTTTTCCTCCCCTTCCAATCATCGACGGGACCGGGTTTGCCGACACCCTTGCCATAATCGAACTTTATTTGATGGATGATAGAAAGTTTCGTCAGCCAGACAGCTCGCATGGTCTGCATGAGTTCGTTCTGGGTGAGTCCATCAAACCATATCGGTTGGGATATATTGAATGCCTGCAATGGGCCTGGAAGCTTTTTGTCATCTTCCTTTCCGACATGAAGCACCCAATCCAATTTGGATCGAGTCAAGTTCATTCTAGTCTCATGAAGCCATCCCTTCCATCCAATTAAGTCTTCATTTCTAAATTCAATCATCTCATTCTGTTGTCCTTGATCAACCCTCGTTACAGAGTAAATTAGGACCAGTGAGCGCTCCTTTGGAATCACTATGTTGAATATGTGTCCGTCTTTTGTCGGAGGATATTTGACGTGCAAATGCAGTAGTGCCTTGCCATCTTCGACTTCTCGTGTTTCGAGTTTCTCATTGCCAAGCCATCGTCGGATGGAGTCGGCTGCAGCCTTGGCGTCCACACTTTACCAATGTACATGACCTATATGAGGTCAACTAGGTGCTTGTCGACACGGATTATTGAATTATGCAACTTCACTGAGTCATCTTTTCTTGACAGTTTCATTCTCCTTCTATTGCGCAGAAAGTCTTGAGTCAAATCATACCCATATGCTGTCGTGAGGGTGGCTACATAGAATGCGGGCAGTATTATCGCGAAGATAATTGGGGTGTAAATGGCCTCAATTCCCACTACATTGATGGCGAGTAAGGTCCAGATAATGGAGAATAAAGGCCAGAATATGGGTATAGAAAACATTGCTGCCAGAAGATGATAGGTGGTTCTTGCATCTATACCTTCATCAGTACGGTCACCGAGCCACCAGGCTATGAATGCCTGTGGGAAGGTACCTAGGACAAATAGAGGTGAAGAAACGAGTATGATGGATACCCCAAGAAGTAAGTTCAGGAATGTCCCGTTTTCCTGCTTCAAACGACCGTTTTGATCGAGGTCCCTTCCGTCCAGACCGTTCTCGAAAAGCAATTTTGAGGAAATTCTAGCGTTGTCCATAAGGTCCTGATTAAGTTCCCCTTGCCTCCAAATCTCCCGTACTTTCCTAGTTTCAATCACCTCTTCACGAAGACCCAATTGTTCATCCTTTCGACTTCTATTGGCGATCAGTGCCCATGAACGGTACGTATCCCAATCGGGTGCATCGGGGGTTATTTCTTTCAAGATCTGGTAAACCCTGTCTCTCATGGATAAGACCGCTTTCTCGGGTGGTTCAACCCAGTTCCCCAAGATCAGTTCCTCAGCCTCTTTCTCGTTGTAGGGATTTGGTATGGGTATCGGGTCCAAGTACTCAACATAATGGTCGGTTCTAAACTGGGTATGATTTCGCCAATGCAATCCCGTTGGTTGGAGATGTGGTAGAGGCAAATTACGAATTTCTGCAATAGCTGAAGCCGCAAAAACAGTTCTGAAAGGGCCAGTTTTGAAACCATGGAGCAAAGAATCTTGGTGAGATGTTCCTTCTGGGAAAACCACGGCGGAATGTCCTGTGGATATGCAATTTGATACTGTGAGCATACTCCTTTGGTTGATGAGTCTGGCGAACTCAGAGTCCGTCACGCCTTCAGCCATCTCAACCCTCCTCAGAATCGGTTGGATCCCCAGCCCCCTGCACCACCACCCAAGAAGAGGCCGTGTAACGAGATCGTGTCTTCCAAGTGCGGTGAAACGCCTTTCTTGACTGTTTACGATTACTAGCGGGTCAACCAACCCGTTTATGTGGGTGGAAACGGATATCCTTCCGCCGTCGATTTCTGGTACATTGTCTGACTCTGATCTTCGAAATATGGCCTTATGGCCGAAGATCACCATGGCTCTGAACAGTTTCCATATCACCGGGGAGCCAGGGTGTTCCCCCTCGTGATTCCAAGGGACGGCCTGGAGCTTCTTCTTGTCCAGTCGCATGGCACTTTTGGACAACTCGGGAGTCAAAGCCTCCATTTGTTCGCTCATGGTATGTCACCGTGAGAACTCAAGACTTGTAAGGATTCAGTCCACGATGCTGTCTTTGATGCTCTTTGCAAGTTCGACCGCTTCGGTTTGTTCCAATGACCCATGATTCCAAGAGAAGGAGTGGCTAGATTCGGGATATCGAGGAATAATGTGGATATGGACGTGTGGAACCGTCATTCCTGCCTCTCGACCATTATTCTGTATTAGGTTGTAAGCGATGGCACCTGTTGCTTTCATGACCGCTCGACATACCTTTGGGATGGCAGCTCCAAGTTCGGCAGCAGCATCTCTGCTCAATTGGTCTATTCTCTCAACCGGCTCTTTCGGTACGAGCAACGTATGCCCCCTTGACGCTGGATTGATATCGAGGAAAGCGATTACGCTATCATTCTCGTAAACTAAGTTGCAGGGTATGCGTCCCTCGATTATCTCTGTAAATATGGTCTTCATTTTTATCACAGAGGTATTGATGAAACAATAGTCCCTAGGTCTATGATCCTGAGGGCAGATGCGATCTCCTGATTCATTACACCAGCTGACGAGGTCGTACGAACTGAATTGGATACTTTCTTCCCAGTCTCCACAAACGACTCTGCCGATATCTCACCAGACAAGAAAGACTTCGCTTGTTTCATTATTCTAGCCTCTGCTGATCCTATGCTTATTCCGTCTTCGTTGTTGAGGTTCTCGATCATTTTCCTTGAGTCTTCCAATCCCTCCATGATCAGTTTCGTACCACCAAATTGGCAGTTTTTGGCCCATGTTCCTGCCTCATTTCCAGTTGTAGCCCCTGTTGAAAGATTCGCAAGTAGAAGGTTCCCAGGCAGAATTTTGGACCCGTGAAACCCTGTGCTGGCAGACGGTCCGGCGGCGAATACCCCTGTGGCCCACATCTTCCCATCCTCCATCGTGACCCTGCCCAACTCGTCGACCGGAAGTCCCCCTGTTGTCTGGACCACTCCGGGTGTCACAGGAACAACATCTACGCTGGTATTCAATCCAGTTGAGTCCAATATCACTTTCCGTATTGATTCCAACCAAGGCAATTCCTCTTTTTCTATGAATCTGAGATCTATGACGGCGTCGCCCTCATTCGCAAGTGGGTCTATATCGTCGCCAGACTCTGATCTGTATCTCCCCCCGGCTGAAAGTACCTCGTACGGTATAGGTATTGACGTGCCCCTGATCACCATAGGGTGGAATGGAATGTCGGCTATTCGTTGGGGCTCTATCCCTGCTCTGATTGCCAATGCGATTGCATTTCCTGAGCCTTCGGATACGCTCGTCCAGAGACCTTGATATCCCTCACATGCGAGTATGACGCTCTTGCACTGAAATGCTTTGACTTCGCCGTCCATGAGGTCGAGGGTGACAAGACCGCGAACCTGTCCATTGTCCATGATCAGGGATAAAGGCACATTGCTCTGTCTTCTTTGAAGGGCTCGTTTCAATAATTGTTCATCCAAAACCTTGGTGACATATCGATTGGTGGAGTCGCCTGCCCCTGATAATCTAGATGACTTGTGGCCCGGGGCTTCGGAAAGGTGTGGCATCCCACTCTCATCCCTTCGGAATATCATGCCCCATTGCTCTAATTCAGCGACGATCTCTACAGCAGATGAGCATATTCTCCTAATAGTCGCTTCATTTAATTCCGGGTCACCTGATACCATGGTGTCCTCTATGTGTGATTCTGGAGAAATCTCGCCCAGTGAAGTCGCTAAGCCAGCTACTGATGGGGGCGTGATAGTTCCTGGAGCCTGGTGGATCATTACCGTTTTTGCGCCAGAATCGTGAGAGGCTATTGCTGCTCTTTGCGCTGAAGGGCCTGCTCCAATGACGATGACGTCCCACGACTCCATTGTACTCATGCCACTCCAGTTGGGCCCTATGAATGAACATGACGCTCTTAACTATCGGATTATACTCCGAGTTATCATTGAATAAACCTCCTTCAAGGATTTTCTTACAGTAGATACTAACAGGCCGTCTCCATCTTCCATTATCGTCCAAAGCACTTGGGATTTCACCGTTGTTAAGTTTTCAGAAAGGAGGTTTACCTGAACAGAGCGCCCCTCATGCCCCGATTTATTCCATGCCATGCCTATCCAGAGTACGTGCGAACGATCTATGACTGAATTGAACATCTGCCAGTCTTCTGAACCCTCGGCTCTCCCCGGTCTTTCCACTCGATCTATGGGTGGTAGTCGAATCACTTGAGTTTCAGGTTCCCCTTCGACTGTTATAATATCGATTTCGAAAGGGGCTGCCGAGGACTTCCCTGGGCTCGCCAAGACGAACAAGTCGCTCTCACCATGGGTGGCTCTGGGCGGTAGATCAGCATCTAGTGTCCAATCCTCTGACGATCTAAGCCTGCCAGCCCTCTGTATTGTTCTGGAAAGTAGTCTGAATATACCTGGCTTTCTCTCAACCACATGTAGCAGGAAGCTCTCGAGTTCTTCGAAATTGAAAAATTCGTCTTGTGACTCCAGTCGTTCGACTGCTGGCATATTGAGGACTTGCGTGCATATTCTTCGCCGTTCCCCGAGGTCCATCTTGTCTGTCATTGTGAAGTATATACTCCTGAGGACAGTTTCTACCGCATGCTCGGATTTTTGATTTCTCCTTACGTTGAGGCTAATTGTCTCCATCCAATCATTCCACTTGCTAGATGTCTCAGGGTCGAGGTGCGCGTATACCAAGTCGACTAGCAGGGGGTCTGCTATAGTGTCAAATAATGATGGGTTATGGAGTCTCAGCAAGGGAGTTTTTCCCATTTCCATAGTCTTCTGCCTCTCTACCGATATAGTCGCAAGTAGGACGACGACGGCCATAAGTGCTGTCACCCCCAACAACGTCAATGACAGGTCGGTCTGGAGTGTGTTTGATGCCATCGTGGATGATAGTATCAAGCCGATAATGGCCGCGGAAAGCCTGGTTCTTTCCGTAAGCTTGTTTTCGTCGAGTTGATTCAGGATCCTCTCAACACCAACATAGGATTCCCTCAGAGAAAATCCCTTCTTCCTGAGCTCCAATCTATCCTTGGCGGTCATTCTGGCATAGGTAGCGGCAATTGATGGTGGGATGAATGAAATTACTGAAAGGGCCCAAACAATCCTTGAGGCATCCAGCAGAGTCTGGTCAAGTGTTGTCGAGGAGAATACGATAATTACGAGTAATGTGATCGAGAGGGAATATCTTAGAAGTCTCGAGGGAGTATTTACCGCTAACTTAGTCCAACGGCCTCGCCACTTGTCTCTCGATTCGATCCTGCTTTTCATTGCTGACGGCGTTGACTCCTCGTCATCTTGTTGGGCGTAAGGAGTTGGCAGATCCATCCTATTCTCATCACACGCTCGCCGTCCGCAGGTTTGAGTTCATCGCTCGTGTTCAAGAAAAAATTGCTATTTCCATGCGAGGGCTTCTTTTGTGGAGTCGCCTCGCCGAACTGGGCGTGTAGCATAGCCTGGATAATGCACCGGCCTCCTAAGCCGGGGACCGCGGGTTCGAATCCTGCCGCGCCCGCCACTGAAAGTTATGCAAATAACTGCCCTGCTCTCGCAACCTGATGAAGGAAGTGCTCGAAATGTATCCGGGGATGAGTGTGCGTCTGAAGGCTCTTGCTACACTCTGCCAATGCCTGAAGCAACTCATTTCTCAGAGGGTCCGACAATGGTAGCCGCCGGCTGACGATTGCGCTGTGCATTTGATCTACCACGTCATCGGGATCTAGCCCATGATTGTTCAACAGAGCGTCTATTTCAGCCACTGCCCCGACTCTGACCTTGGTTCTTTTCCCCTTGCGATCGATCCACCTTGAATCTGCGACTTGGCCCCTCAATGCCTTTTCGATTGCATCTCGACCTGCTTGCATGGTGGCTGCTTGCATTAGGTCATGGACAGAAGATCGCCTACCAAGTTCACTTTGTGCCCATAGAAGTTCTAAGGTGAAGATTGCCCGGCGAAGATTACCTTGGCTCATGTAGCTAATATCCTCGATTATTCCTGATTCTATAGTGCACCCCTCTTTTTGTATAATTTGGGCCAAAACTTTCGTCATCTTATCCTCTTCGCATGCTGGTACCCTGATCATTTGAGTCCTAGACCGCAAGGCATCAATAATTGCCGATGGTGCCCTGGCAGTGAATATGAACCTCGAGGCAGAGCCTACAGTCTCCATCATCCTCCGCAGATATGATTGCCACCTCAGAGACATATGGTCAGCGTCTTCTAGGACTATTAGTCGACTGAGGGATTGGATGTCATCGCTGCTTGTCTCCCTTCCGGCGGGAGGGGGATCTGTGTCAGAGGACTTACTCTCCCCACCTGGAAATGCCGCTAGTGATGTCATCCCAGCCAAGGTGTCAGAGGACCCTTTTCCCTGAGGCCTCAGAAACTGCTCGAAAGAGTCCATCGCGCCTCTGGACCTCTTCATGTCCCTTACACTCCTAACGTGGACTCTGGAAGTCCATGAAGGGCCAAGGACTTGTCTGGCATACAACCTCCAGAGTGCAGTTTTCCCTGAGCCAGGTGGACCCGTGATGAGCAAGTGGGGTGGTTGAGGCAGTAGAGATAGGGCACTGATACGCTTCAACACCCTGGACGGGGCTGCGAACTCGTCGAAGGTCCTAGGGGCGTATTCGGTTAGCCATCCCGCCATGTGATGTCCTAGCACGAGGGGGGTCTTGAAATGCCCGTCACTCGGCACGAAGCGTCTTTATTCCATCTGGCCCTTCTTTCCGTGGCTTGACAAAAATACGATATCCGCATTTGTGGCACGACTTCCCCGTGGTACCGATTTCTATCCATTCGATGTGACCGCATCGAACACACCTGTACCTAATCTCCAGTGGGTCCATGGGGGAGGAGCAATGATTGCAGGTTGCAGGGCCATCTGCGTCAAACGGCTTCCTGTCCGTTCGATTGCAAGACCTGCACTTGTATAGGGTCATGCGGTTAGTCATGATGCTTGCCGGATTGGTCGCCTTCTTCAACTTGCCCATTGGCCTGTTTGGTGATTCGTGCTCTTTTGCAGATATCAACGAAGTTTTTGAATATGGCCTCACCGTATTCGGAATCATTTACCTCGGGGTGAAATTGAACACCAAACCTAGTATTGGAGTGATTTTGCATGGCCTGGACTCTGCATGACTGGCTCGATGCTGTTATTCTGAAATTCTCTGGGACCTCACTAACTTCGTCATTATGGCTCTCCCAGACGGTCTGGATAGAAGGCGTATCTGAGAATAAAGGCCCGGGATCTTCGGATAAGCTGATTGTCGCTGCACCGAATTCAGGTTGAGGTGCCTCTATGGCTTGTCCGCCATAATGGCCAGCCATGAATTGAAGGCCAGCGCATATGCCTAGTATTGGGATTTCCAAGGACAGGTACTCAGCACAACGGCCCAGTTCACCAGTCAAACCAACACGCGCAGCTCCCCCAGAAAGAATGAGTCCATCTAAGTCTCTAAGCTCATCGAGTGGAGTGTCATTAGGCAGTATTTTTGTGTCCACCCCGAGATATCGCAGCATCCGCCACTCCCTGTGAGTCCACTGGCCACCGTTATCGATTACATCAATCACCAAACGGCTGGGTCCCATGTGGCCCCCTAAGGCAGGCAGACCATCAATACATTGCCTTCGAAAACTTGGACGAGAGAAGGGGCAGATTGAAAATCAAGTAATGATTCGGAAGAAGAGCAAGCCCCGATGGTGTAGTGGCCTATCATGCAGCCCTGTCGAGGCTGCGACCCGGGTTCAAATCCCGGTCGGGGCGCCAATAATGAATCCAAATTTCAATGACGTAGGTCTTTTTCGCGCACAGAAGAATTCTGTGCGAGTCAAATACAACATTGGATAAGCGATGGCTCCATTTAGATAATCTGGTCGATGACGCCTGATAGCCCTACCTCGGGAGGGCACAATAGGCCATTGACATTGAAAGATCTCGCTGCCTCCATGTCTGACATGCGGTCCCCAACCATTACGGACGAATCTTCAGATGGTCGATTCATCCATTCCGATCCAAATCTCATATTGATCTTAGACCATTCTTCGCCAGATTCGGCATGATCGAGGAGTTGCCTTGCTGCTTCCAACATTCCGGGTCGTGGTTTTCTCGCCCAAGCATCGCAATAAGGTGGATATGGGCTATGTAGTATGAGGTCGATTATCGCTTCAGGATCATCCAGTAGCAACATCTCTTGCAAGGTTTCGTGTATTTTTGCGAGGTTCTCTGAGTCCCACAGCCCTCTGCCGACGGGAGATTGGTTAGTCACAACCGCTATCCTCATGCCAGACTTCCTGAGTTTTGCGACGCATTTTCCTGCGTCCGGGAGAATCTCAACCTCAGATGGCGAGTTGATGTAATTCGAAGAACCCTTGTTCAAAACTCCATCCCTATCCAAGTAAGCAATTTTACCCGTCCAAGACATTGACTCTGGGAGGGGTTGCACGAACAGTGGCGCGTTCAGAGCAACCCTGTCACGACACGGGAGCAGCTGGTACACATGGCTCGGTCGAGGAGGGTGTACAAAGCGCCTTCCTATGCGCCACCAATCAGGTCACTGAAATCTATGGATATCCTTTCCTTTCCACCCAGTCTTCTTCCCGTATATGCAACGTCCTCTCTGAAGTCAAAGGGATCCATGGTGTAATTCAATTTGTCACTGTATGTTTTGTATAGAAAAGTCTCCCATAGGAAGCCCTTGTTTCCTCCAGCGGAGAAGAATTCTCCTCCAGAAACTCTAGCGATCTGGGAGACCACAGACGCAATATCTTCTGAGAAACCCAACACTCCGGTTTCCATGATAACGAACGAGTCGTCCTCAAAAGACCTCCATGAGTCCATGTCGTTGATATCCATCTTGTGACATTTCTCGCATCCATAAAGGTCGATTGTTATATGTCCATGGTCACAATTTGGGAACCAATCGGACATGAATTGAAAGTAATTTCCACTGCAGGGATCGCCTATCATCATCAATGGCTTTAGCTTCTTATCTGCGTAGTTTGCCGCGTATTTGAACATCCTCTTAGTTCGAAAGTATCTACCAACTGGAGAAAGCAGTATGCTTCTCAGAGGCATTCTTCAGGCCACTTCCTAATTTCTTCTCGAGTGATCAACCGCATTCCGAAAAATCGCCATGGCTGGAGATGGGCCGTGTTTGAGTGAGGTCTCTCTTGTCCAATCTGGAGAGAGCCAAGTGGAGTGGTAAGCTTCGGGATGTGGCATCAAACCGAACACTAGTCCAGTAGGGTCACATACGCCGGCCACGTTCCTCCAAGACTGGTTCGGCGATATCGGAAATGGTAGGATCTCATCCGAGGAGGAGGGGTACTTGCTGTCTGGATCGACATATCTCGCCACGAGTTGTCCCTTTTTGGCCCACTTATCCATAAGATTCTGATCGTTGGTGACAAATTTGCCCTCACCATGACGTACAGGTACTCTCAGCCTTTCAATACCTCTCGTCCAAATGCAAGGGCTGTTCCTATCAAATTCAAGCGTGACCCACCTATCCTCATATCTACCGCAATCATTTGCGGCAAGAGACGCTGTCTGGCACATGGAAAGATCTTCATCTCCCGGCAGGAGACCCATTTTCACTAACACTTGGAATCCATTGCATATTCCAATTACCGGCTTTTTGGATGCCACAAAGGCTCTGACCTCTTCTCTCAAGGAGAATCTCAATCGATTACCTAGGAGTCTGCCGCTTCCCAAATGATCTCCGAATGAGAAGCCTCCAGGAACTGCAACAATATCAAACTCTGATAGTTCGAGATCTCCGTTAACCAAGCGGTTGACATGGGTCTTTTTTGCCATCGCCCCAGCCATTTCAAACGCGGTAATAGTCTCAGTCTCACAATTTATCCCGAAACCCGAGAGGACCGCAACTTTGGGTTTATCCATATCATGCACCCCTGTCCAGAGTTCCTTTCCAGGCGGCCTTTAGAGAATCGACGTCGCATTTTAGAATCGTCTTTCCATGCGCAGATATCATAACTTTGCCGCTAGAAGTTGTTTTCCCAAGTTTGTATACGGCATGGCCTTCCATCTTCTTTTCGAACTCTGTGGCGTTTTCAGGTGAGACTGACACGATTATTCTGCCAAGGGACTCCCCAAAGAGCGCTCCCCATTCATCCAGTTCATCGTCTGACAGGAGTATTTCTGACACATCGATATTGGCTCCTCCACTAAATCCGAAGCATGACTCTGCCAAACTGACCGATAGTCCACCATCACTGCAATCGTGCGCGCTCCTGACCATGTTATCCTCCATGGCATTGGTTAGGGCCCTGTACAACGCAATATTTCTTTCCGGATCAAGTATGGGAACGCTAGTACCGATTCCACTTGAGTTGTCGCTATCTCTGAGCATAAATGCAAGTTCGGAAGCCCCTATTTCCTGCTTTGTCAAACCGAGCAAATAAATGTGGTCGTCATAGTCCTTGAAATCACTCGTCACTGCTTTAGTAATGTCTTTGTGGCGTCCAATAAGACTGAAAAGTAGAGTTGGTGGTACGCTTATTTTCTGACCGTCAATGACTGCATCATTTTTCATCGAATCCTTGCCACTTATGCATGGAAGTGTGTAGGCTCTGCATACGTCATCAAGTGCCTGATTTGACCTAACTAGTTGGGCGAGTTTCTGTTTTCCATCTGGCGTTTTTTCAGACTCTATTGGATCAGGCCAACAGAAATTATCCAGGCCAGCGATCATGGATAGGTCCACTCCTACGCAAACTGCATTCCTTACTGCCTCGTCTATCGCTGCTGCTGTCATTGAATAGGCGTCTATGTCTGAATATCTCGGCACGATTCCATTGGAAATAACCGCCCCAGTGGTGCTACCGGGTAAGGGTGCTATGACAGCGGCATCGCCTGGAGCATCGTGATTTAGTCCCACAAAGGGTTTGATCACCGTCTGGGCAATTACCTCATGATCATAGGATCTGACCCACCACTCTTTACTGGCGATATTTGGTCTCGTGAGAATTTTCTCCAGAGCCCCTGAAAGTGACCCTAAAGTGGGGATTGGTAACACAACATCTGGATTGGTTGGTGGATTCCACTCGGACTCTAGTTGCATTTGAGGACACCCTTCGTGAAGAAATGCAATCGGTATCAGTCCTACGCACTTTTCATTGTGGTTTACTTGGAAAAATCCAGTATCAGAAAATGTACCGATTGCCGTAGCCTCTACCTCATGCAATCGAGCCAGTCTTTCAAACTCATCAGAATCCTCCCCCCGGATGCCGACTGTCATCCTCTCCTGGGATTCAGATACCAATATCTCCCAAGATTTTAGTCCTAATTGTTTCAGTGGAACCACGCCTAAATCGATAGTTGCGCCTCCAGTGAGCTCTGCCATTTCGCCAACGCTACTTGACAGTCCCCCTGCACCATTGTCGGTGATGACTTGAATCAAACCCGCATCTCTCGCCTCAAGGATCATGTCCAACATTTTTTTCTGTGTGATTGGGTCACCGATCTGAACTGCGCTGCTCGGGCTATCCTCAGTTAGCTCAAGACTAGAAAACGTCGCCCCGTGGATGCCGTCGCTTCCAACTCTTCCTCCGACCATGTAAATTAGGTCGCCGGGCTTTGGTGTTTTCACGTGTGATTCTCGCCCGTCTGGAAGGTATCTCGGCATCAAGCCTACTGTACCGCAATACACGAGAGGTTTCCCAATGTATCGATCATCGAAGACGATCGATCCATTGACAGTTGGTATTCCTGATTCGTTGCCCCCGGCCCTTACCCCTGAATGCACTCCTGAGAATATGCGAGAAGGGTGGAACAACCCCTTGGGGAGAGTTCCTGAATAATCAGGCGGACCGAAACAGAATACATCTGTATTTGCTATGGGCTTGGCGCCCAGACCAGTGCCCAGAATATCGCGATTGACTCCGACAATCCCTGTCATGGCGCCGCCAAACGGATCCAGTGCAGAAGGTGAATTGTGCGTCTCGGCTTTCATGCAGAGGCTCCATTCATCCGTCCAGGCGATTACGCCAGAGTTGTCATGGAAGACTGAGAGCAGCCAATCCACCTCCTTCGATATTGCAATCGTTGGGGCCACAATGTGAGTTTTGAATAGCGAGTCGATTGTGGACGTGGTTCCATCTTCATTGTCAGTATGTTGGATCTTTGCTGAAAATATCTTGTGACTACAATGTTCTGACCACGTCTGTGCCAGACACTCAAGCTCTACATCCGTAGGCGAGTCGGCAGGGAGGTCGTATTGCGATCGTATTTCTTGTGTGTCTTGTTGTTTGAAATAGCCTTGAATCGCCTTCATTTCTACTAAATTTAATGCTAATAGACCATCTTCGCTTATTCGCTCCAATTCTCGGTCACCGACATTAAGGTTGACTATCTTTGGTTCAACATAGTTCTGCTGCTTCAAATTTGGGAACCGTATCAAGTTGGGAATTCTATTTTGGCCATCCAAAATGGAATACTCTTCAAGCATGGGATTGTGGAGTTGATTTACCAGCTCATCCAGCTCGAGATGGTCATTGTGCAGCCAGAAATGATAGGAGATGGTAGATGCTACTTTGTTTGACTTATTCGGGAAGATCGTACCCAGCCCATCCTCCGCAGCCATGGCTCGATTATCCGTCACTCCTGGCTTGAAGCCAACTTGAACTGTCAGATCAGAGTAATCGCCGTCTGGCAATTGACCTGCTCCTATCGATCCATCGATTGTGAAGGTCTCGATGATTGGATCGGAAAAAAGATTGGTTGCTGCGTGGGTTGCCTCTTCCTCGGTGAAATCTCCTTTGATGGTGTACCCAAGGCTCGTTCTTGTGGCGGCTATTTGCCCCGCAAGAGGCTTTGGTAGTGAATTTATCAGTGCATTTGCCCGACTGTCGACCAGCCCCGATCCGGGTATAGGCAAGACATCAACGCGCAAAATGCGTGGATTGTCGTGCGCCATGCAGGCTATGCTGTGCTGAACGCCCATGAAGGATGCGCTTCTAGGGACTTAGAAATCCATGCCGCCCATGCCGCCCATGCCGCCCATGCCGCCCATGTCAGAGCCACCAGCAGGGGTGTCGGGCTTGGGTTCATCAGCAACCAACGTCTCGGTTGTTAGGACAAGTCCAGCGATTGACCCAGCTGATTGAAGTGCGTTTCTGGTCACTTTCACTGGATCGATTACTCCTTGTTTAAGGAGATCTACGTACTCCTTGTTCCTAGCATTGTAGCCGAAACTCTCTGATTTATTCTCTAGAACTTTCGAGACGACCACACTTGGTTCCTCGCCCGCATTCTCGCTGATCTGCCTGAGTGGTGCAGACAGCGCATCATAGACGGCTTGAACCCCTATGGACCTGTCTCCGGAGCTCGTCTCCATCAAATTTGACAGTGCATCTCTGGCTCTCAGAAGCGCGACACCGCCCCCGACGACCACTCCTTCCGCCATTGCGGCTCTTGTCGCATTGAGAGCATCATCGACGCGAGCCTTCTTCTCCTTCATTTCAGTCTCTGTTGCGGCACCTATCCTTAGGACTGCGACGCCACCAGTCATCTTTCCAATTCTCTTTTGCATCTTTTCCTTGTCCCATTTAGATTTCGAGAGTTTCTCTTGGCTTCTCAACATCTCTGTGCGCTCAGTGATAAGGTCCTTATTCCCCTCACCACCTACAAAAGTGGTCTTGTTCTTAGCGATTATGACCTTCTCGGCGCCGCCTAAGGATGTCGGTCCCTGTGATTTGATGTCGGCGCTCTTGTCTTTTGCCAGAACAGAGGCACCTGTCAATGTGGCTATGTCCTCGAGGAGTTCCCCTTGTTCATCCCCAAAGCCCGGGGCCTTGATCGCCGCGGCTTTGACTACCCTGCTTGCCACGTTTAACACCAATGTCGCCAGTGCTTCGCCTTCGACATCCTTGGCGATAATTAGCAGTGGCCTCTTTTGTTGCATGCTCGCCTCTAGACTTGGAAGTAGGTCTTGGGCGCTATTTACTGTTTGATCCGTAATGAGAATCATGGGATTTTCAAGAATCGCTTCTTTCTTTTCTCTGTCAGTGATAAAATAGGGTGATATGTAGCCCTTGTCTACCTCCATTCCCTCTACAACCTTGAGGTCTGTTTCGGCGGATTTCGCCTCTTCGACTGTAATCACACCCTCTTGACCAACCGCTTCTACAGCCTCTGCGATGAGAGATCCTATGTCTGAGTCGTTGTTAGCTGCAATCGTTGCGACCTGGTGGATTGTTTCGCCCGTCTCAACGGGGCTGGACATTTCCTTCAAACGTTCTACAACGGTTGTTATGGCGTCATCGTAGCCGCCTTTCAGCTCTACAGGACTAGCACCTGCGGTTACGTTTCGAAGTCCCGTGTGGCATAGTGCTTGGGCGAGAATGCTCGCTGTTGAGGTTCCGTCGCCAGCGTTGTCTTGGGTTTTGCTGGCGACCTCTTGCACCAATTTGGCACCCATGTTTGCAAAGGGATCTGGTAGAGATATGTCCTTGGCAATGGTTACGCCGTCGTTGATGATGGTCGGGCTACCCCAGCTCTTTTCGAGAACAACGGTCCTGGCAGCAGGTCCCAACGTCACCTTTACGGCGTTGGCTACTGCGTCTATGCCCTCCAATAATTTCCTTCTTGCGTCTTCTCCATAAAGCATTTGTTTTGCCATTCTTTCCATCTCCTCGTTTATGTTCAAAGGTCCAAGACTTTTGCCTGTAGGTCTTCGAATTTGATCAGCATGTATTCTATTCCCAACCACTCGATTTTGGTGCCACTGTACTGACGATAAACGACCCTGTCTCCCGAGCTGAGACCGTCGACATCTGGTCCAGTGGCTACAACCTTCCCCACATTCATTTTTTCTCGGGCCTCTTCCGGAAGCAATAGCCCTGATTCTGTTTTCTCAGGAGCGTTCTCCATTTCCAAAAGTACCATTTCTCCCATAGGCTCAATTCCGACCGACATAAAATACCATCTCTGGGCTATACAACCCGAGGTTGGCTAGTGAGGGGGTCTTTTAAACGTATTTACCTAAAAACTTCGGTAATGTTGAGGTACCGAACGACACATGGGGGTTAGAGGGTGTCTAGTTTGGGGTTCCTATCTGCGGATGAAATACGGTCCTACATGGCGTCAAGGAAGACAAGGGTCGTGCTTGCTGCAGATCATAAGACGACCTCGGAAATATCGCACGCGCTTTCTCAGGCCGGACCAAGCATATGCATGCTGAAAACTCACGTGGATGGTGTCGTGGACTTCGAATATAGTCGTTGGATGGACGAGATTGTCCGACCTGCCCGCGAGATGGGGATTCTAATCTTTGAGGATCGAAAATTTGCAGATATTGGGCACGTTTCCAAGACCCAAATGCTGGGTCACCAAAGAATCGCCACATGGGCCGACATAGTCACTGCACACAGAATATCAGGTCCGGATATCATTGATGGTATCCACGCAGCATGGGGTGAAGTGGGTCGCAAAGGATCAGTACTCATACTTGCACAGATGTCTAGTTCCGAAAATCTTCTCGACGCTCGCTACACCGAGAAAACAGTTGCCTCTTGCAAGGGTATGCCTGGGGTGTGTGGATTTATTGGAAATGGGAGTAATCCCCCGTCCATATCCTCACTCCGAAGGTCAGTAGGTCCCGAAAAGCTGATTTTAACACCGGGCATTAATTTTGATCCGAGTCAGTCTGTCATGGGTCAAAGATACGGCCACCCGACCGAGGCCATCCGATCTGGGGCTGATGCGGTTATTGTGGGGTCGGGCATAATTCGGAGTGACTCAGTATCCAAAGCAGCCGCCCAGTATGCCAATGCTACAATGGATGAAATGTGATGCTTGAATTGATTGACGTTGCTGCCATCGTAATTGTGTTCCTACTCTTGATCTTAGTCGCAAGGGAAATTGTGTTTCGATGGCGTGTGAGACTCAGAGTAGTCACGGGAGATGAGAGCCTACTGGAAGACAATCGTGTGAAAATCGTCAACATGACGCAGGGGCCTGAGGGGAGTCGTGAGGTTAATGCTCTGAGGATGGTCCCCCTCAAAGAAGATCTTTCAGATAGTCAAATAATAGGCAACCGACCCTGAAATGGCCAAGCCGACTAATGAGATAATTATCCATATCCTTCCGCGGTTTCTCTGCCTAACTTGGCCATCGTCTGGGGGGGTGATTTGGCTGGTGGTTGATGGAGTGGGGTTTTGTGGTGTCGCTGGCGTGGGTGGTGGGGGTAAAACGGTGGGTGGCGGAGGGGTGGCTGGTTCGAGAGTTGCCAAGCCTGGGGCATATGGCACGACGCCCATTATTTTGGGCCATGCTTCCTCGATATCTGTGGCTAGTATGGGGGTTAAGATCACCGCAACGGCACCAGCAGAATGGGATGCCTGTCTCGCTGCTTCCAACTTAGATCTAGAACAGACGAATACTATCCTCGCTTGATCGTCAATCTCCCTAATCCGCAAAGCTGCCAAATCACCTGGAATCGATCCTGTATCAAGTCCTAAGAACGTCACTCTTGGTCTGATCTTCAGGTAAGAATCGATAAGGTGATCGTTGCCATCAATTGCCTTTGACCTCCAACCCCTCTGTCTCATTATCATATTGATTCTACCAGCTGTGATTGAATCCCTCATTACTGTCAAAGACGATGGGTTTTCATTCATTTGGATCCCTCTTGACGATTGTGAACGACGATGGGTCTATGTCATCCGAAAGAAGCTGTGTGAGAAAGTTGGATGGCTCAAAGTCGATGAGATCGTCGTAGCCCTGTCCGACCCCAGCCAATACGATGGGTTTGTTGGTGGCATGGGCGATGGAAAGTGCGGCACCGCCCCTAGCATCTGTGTCCAACTTTGAAAGGACTGCCCCATCGAAATTCAAAAACGACTGAAAGGTTCTTGCCTGTTCTACGGCATCGTTACCTGCAAGTGCGTCCCCGACAAATAAAACGATATGCGGCGAAGCGACCCTGTGAACCTTCTTCAGTTCCTGCATCAAATTGGTCTTGTTCTGCATCCTCCCAGCAGTATCTATTATCACGATATGGTCTCCCTTTGCAACTGCGCTGTCGATCGCATCTCTTGCCACAGCAGCCGAGTCGCCACCTCGTTGGCTTCGTATGCAACGGGCACCAATGCGCTCTGCATGGTCGCTCAATTGATCTATGGCACCTGCCCTAAATGTGTCTGCAGCCGCTACTACAACGCTCAAGCCGTCTTGGATTAATCTGTTTGATATTTTGGCTGCTGTGGTCGTCTTCCCAGTTCCATTCACCCCAACCAACATAATCACAATGGGGGCATCGTCTTTCAATAGGCTTTGAACGGTCTGGTCGAAATCCCAATACGAAACCCGCAACAACGAGTCTAGAGCGCCGATCAGAGCGGAATCGATTATCCTCTCAAGATCGCCTTTCTTCGGGAGGGGTGCGCCGATCAACCTCTCTCTCATCGCCATCAGAACTTCGTCTACCGCCTCGTGTCCCATGTCAGCTTCCAATAGTGTCGTCTCCAATTCTGACATCAACTCCTCAAAGGCCGGCGTGGCAGATATTTTTCTTCTAGACTTCTTCTCGACCAAATGATCGATGTCTATCGATAGCCCTTGTGATGGTCTTGGGACGAGTTTCGAGGGTCTGGTGCGGGTGTTGACTTTTTTTCTTGGTTTTTGGGATTTCTTCTTCCTCTCAACAAGTCTTTGAGATTTCTTATCCCTGTCTAAGTGGATTGAGTCAATCATTTCCGTTGATTCCCATTCGCTTTCCACCTCATGTTCTGGGATAGGGACAGATTCCATCTCATGGGTCGTATTCCTACTATCTGAAATAACAGGAAGGTCTTCTTCTGAGGCAATGGATCCTATGTCATCCAATGTTTTCGCAGAACGACGAAACCGACTAAGGAAACCCATCCAACACAACCTCAGTCATCCAATGTTAGTTCTGTTCCCCTCTTCCGCCTTCTTTGCTGGGCCTTGGACTGTGTAGTCTTTGGTTCTGACCTTGATTTGGCAGGTAGCTCTTCGGTAGTCTTCGATTTCTCATTCAGCTTCATCATTTGCTTCTCCATGTCGATGATGGCCTCATCAGCCTGCTTTATTTCTAGTAGCAAATTCTGAATGAGGGCCTCCAGTTCCCTGTTTCTCTGGTCCAGCATCTCAAGGGCCCTTTCACCGTCCGTTTCTATCTGGACGCCTGATCCGATGTCTATGACTGGGTGAAGGTCCGGCTCTACCTTAACGGGAATCTGGACGCCGCTCCCGAGTGGAACCATGGTCATGCCTCCGTCACCATTTCTAACCGACTCCAATGTGCCATGGGCTCTAGATTGCTCCTCAAGTAGAGAATTGAGCCTTTCGACTTGACTTTTCATGCTCTGAAGCCGTGTATGGTTCGCTTCAACGAGGCGGGCCAGTTGCCTTACCTCTTCTGCACTCATGTAGGTCTGTGGTCGGTCGACTTTTCTAAAAGATGGGGAGGTTTGCCAAGAATTGCGCTTGTAATAGGGGTCGGTTGCATCCGTTCGGATTAAATTTGAGTCGCTATCCGCAAGACCATGGTAAAAGCCTTCAGAGCAACGGGTACCTTCCGCAGTGGATCTCGAGATCAACCGTACACGATTGATGTGGTCGCCGAAGACAAAGAGGGTGCAACTGAGTACGTATATTCGAATTTCGGAAGCAAGCATAGAGTCCCTCGAAGATTCGTGATTATCTCGTCTTTGGCAGAAATAGACCCCTCTGAGTCAACGGAGCCTCGTGTTATTTCTGCATTCAGGGAGTAATCTGACTTATTATGTCACAATAGTGATACATACACCCTCCGAGGCAATGTCATGCTGAAGAAGACGGTGATGCGCCAATACTGGAGGGTCCAACAGAGCCAGACCCTCATTTCCATGGCCTTCTGGGTCACGACTCTTACCCTGCTGACATGGCCATACGTGAAATGGCGGTTTGATTCGAATTCAGAGTTCCTCGGAATTTCAATGACGTATTGGGGATTGTTATCGATAGGGGTCTTCGTCGTTGGATGTGTCTTGTTGATAGGATGGATGTATGACGTTATATTCTCCCTTTGGAGAGCCCATATGTCAGTGATTCAAGAGAGGAATCCCTACACTACATACATGTTGAATGGCCCAGTAGGTGCTATTTTAGCCCAAACAAATGAAATCCTAAAGAGGATATCCGAGGATGATCAGGAAATCATCCAACACACGGAGTTCGTGGATAGATGGTTGGAGTGGAATGGGCAACAGGAGCTCTGGAAGAGGACAATGGATGGGATAACTGAGGTAATGGGAGAGGGTTCCCCCGTCATGCTGCATATCAAAGAAAAGGATGAGTCATGACTGGTGCCGATACCATTAGTTCGAATCTGTCTGTGGACGTGGTAATCCCGACGTTCAATCGAAAGGACGCGCTTGAGAGATGCCTTTCCGCGTTGGAACATCAATCCATACCACCAAGATCGATAATCGTCATAGATGACTCAGAGGATGATCTTGGTCCCGCAATTTCCCGCAACAAGGGGTGGCGCAAAGGTTCAGCTCCCATTATTGCATTCACTGACGACGACTGTGTCCCGAGGTTTGATTGGATCGAGAAAATCATGCTGAATTTTGAGGAAGATTCTGTTGATGCAATAGAAGGTAGCGTAACATCAGAAATTGAGGGTCTGATGACAAGCATGGATCCTCATCCAAAGGACAAATGGAATCGGTTCAAGACCGCTAATATGGCATACAGAAGAGTCGTTCTGGAGAACTTGAATGGCTTCGACGAGCGATATTACATCCACAGGGAGGACACTGATCTAGCATGGAGGGCCATCAAGTCTGGATACAATGTGAAGTGGGCTCCAGACTGTATAGTGCACCATCCTGATCGAAGTGGTGTGGAGAGGGACAGGACTAGAAGCGAATTGCTACTTTTCAATCTCGATAGGAAAAAATACGTTGAGGTGGCAGCTGGAATGATTTCAATCCAAAAAATCTTGAATGGGGATTGGGCAAGAAGAAGGGCAATGATGCGATCATACAAGGACGAATATGTATCCTCGTTAACCCGCTTAGAATCTGCTAGACTCTGGTCAGTGTCTCTACTATACGCTGCCATGAGGAAACTAGGGTTGAGGTGATGAATTGATAGTCTCCCACGCCAATGAGTTTATTTTCATAAAAACTAGGAAAACAGCCGGAACCAGTATCGAAATCGCATTGTCAAATTTTTGTAAGCCCGAGGACATCATCACATCCCTTTCGAAATCGGAAGAGAAGATGAAAGAGAATCTCGGTTTGCCTGGAAGGCAGAACACTCTAGTCCCACTGAGGCAATACAGAAGATGGGACGTATGGAACCTCCTAACGGGAGGAGGGCGTGCCCACCACTTCAACCACACGTCAGCGGAATTGGCAAGGAAGAGAGTAGGGGAGGGGGCATTTGAGAGATATCACAAGTTTTGCGTCGTCAGGAATCCATGGGATAGGGCAGTTTCACAGTTTTTTTTTGAAAAACACGGGGAAGGAATGCCCGGCCTGCCCGAGGACCTGGCCTTCTCGGACTATCTGACAACGCTACCAGACACAAAGCTCTCCGACTCTTGGCTGTACACCATCGGAGGGAACTTGGCCGTAGATCGCGTAATGAGATATGAAAATCTAGCAGAGGATTGGTCTGACCTGCTTATTTCATTCGGATTCGATTACATGGATCTGCCCAGGGCGAAGTCAAAAACTAGGAGGACGAAGAAGCATTACTCACACTTCTATGATGAGTCTTCCTTAAATCGCGTGAATGCGGTCTGTAAATGGGAGATCTCAAATTTTGGATACACGTTTGATGACCAACGAGGCTGACTGCAAATGGCATCAAACCTGGGCTCAGTCATTTTATTCGTCCTTCGTCATCATTATCTTTAGAACTCGCTTTGAAGCTCCATGACCTTCATCACCAAGATATTTCAATTTCATTGACATTCTTTCATCTCGGTGCTTGTCAGGGTAGGAAATCGCCTCCTCCAATGAGGTCAGAATCTCATTAGGAGATCGGCATATTGGTTGTGGAACCAGTTTATGGTATTCTTCCAACAATCCGTTTTTTCTCTCGTATTCCTCAAGATCATATGGTGTGAAGATTACTGGCTTGTCCAATATCAACCAATCAATAAAAGCACTTGAATAATCAGTGACGAGTATGTCAGATACCGAGAACAAATTGTAAAGATCGGGCTCCTCAGCATGGGAAATTGTTTGAATTCTGTCAGATGAATACTGATAGGGTCGGGTTATCCAATGTGGACGGACAATCAACCTGCAATTGTTGTCCTCCAGGAAGTTATGGATTGATTGTTCGTCAATTTCTGGATGCATGAGTATGCGGATGTGGTTTCCGGGGCCATCCCCCCTCTCTCTGAATGTAGGGGCGTAAAGAATGGTAGTGACATCGGAGTCAGCGCCGTTAGATTTGGAATACAAACGATCGTTCCTAGGGTTTCCTGTGATTCGAAAACAGCTTTCGGGGAGGTCGAATGATAGGCTGTGGTTCCTTTTTTCGTAGGCTGATGCCACAAAAAATCTGTCCACCTTCCCACACCACTTTAGAAAAAGTCTCGAGCTTTGACCATAGTCTTCGTCTGTTTTATTTTTTGCTCTCAGTAAACCTATTTTCTTCAATGGAACGCCATGCCATAATTGGTTGACTTGTATTGACGGGATCCATGGCATTTTACACAAGTCTTGATATCCAAATGAGATCACAGCCTGTTCAGCTCTCAGATAAAGAAACGAGGCCCTGAAACTGGGAGACATCACGACTTTGCCAGGATATTTGTTCTCAACCTCTTGGTAAACATCCTTGTTGTTCGTGAACCATACGGCCCTGATCGAGTTGTCATTGTCTTGAATATATTCGAACAATGACCTTGAGTTGTCGGAGTAATGCTTGCCTTCGTTCGAGCCAAATATAAACAAATTATCTTGTTTAGGAACAAGCCAACTCAAAGCCCTAAATGACCATGTCCATGGGCCAAAATATAGGGCCCAGTATATTTTCCATGGATTATAGAATGGTAGGACCTTCTTGAGGAGCAGATGGACTCTCATCAAAGGTGCTCCGAGTGACTTTAGACTTGACAAATTTCTCCCTCACCATAATTTACGGGCGGCCTCTAAATCGTCATGATTGTCGATCTCCATCCATTTCTCGCCAGCCACATCGAGGGTTTTTATCTCCGAATTCGGTTGGACGAGGAGGTCGTTTATTGCAACCTCCGTCCACTTACCTCGGTCCGAATTCTGAAAGTACCCGACCATTATCGAGTAGAGGTTTTTGATATCACCATTCATGAAATTGTAGAAATCGATAGACGTCACGCCTCCTTGAGATTCCAAGATATCCTTTGATATGGCCACGGCTTTCCCATCTCGGATCAACACTTTCATGTTCTCCTCTTGGTAATTTGAAGAATCTGTTCCAATTACACTATGATCAGCATCGTGCATTAGGTTGACTATTCTGTCAGAGTAAACACAATCCCCATTGATGACAAGGACATTGCCCTCAACTAAGTCGTCCTCTGCCAATCCCATCCTACAAGATTCCATGTTGTTCGTGGTCAGATATTCTTCATTTTCGATAATCTTGAGGTTTTTGGGGTATCCTGCCAACTCTTCTCTAACCCTATCAGAGAGGTGACCTGCGATTATGTGAATTTTCATTTCTGGATTGCAAGATAACAATTGATCCGTAATTCTGCTTATCATCGATTTTTCATTAACCCTTACACAGCACTTCGGAACATCGTCAGTGATTGGAGAGAGTCTGCTGCCTATTCCAGCCGCGAGGATTACAGCAGACTTCGATTGGCCACTCATGTACGCATTGTCGCGGCCGGTACTTATGACTGTGGCTCTTTTCATGATTCGTTTTAGCTGTTGGTGTAAGTGGTAAAAATAACCCCAAGTTATGTAAAATCCATATCATAGATCCTTTGTGGAATAACCAACATTGGTGGTCGACTTGGAGGGAAACGAGGTGGATTCCATGGATCACAAAGTGAGGTTGTCTAATTTCAAAAAGGAGGCGCTTATTGAGGAGGTGCTCAAAACTTGGGATGCATTGGCAGAAGCAGAGACATCGATCAAGGATATGGTGTTTGAAATTAACAAACTAGAGCTTGAAATCGCTAAGCTCAACGCCGTAAGAGGGGTTTCCTCCACAAAGGTGGAGATGGCCGAGAGGATCAAGGAGTTAGAAGGCAAGATAGGCGTTCAGGAAAGAGTTGCGTCAGACGACCAGGTCAGTGAACTGGAGGGTCGAGTGGAAGTGTTGCTTGCGGCCTTGCTTGACTTGGAAAGGGAGGTTTCTTCGATTAAAGGTGATACGGTTGATTAGGCGGGGAGTGTTGGGATTTCGAGTGCTCCGCTGGTCCCTACCACTCTTAATATCGTCATTGCTGATGTCCGGTTGCATTATTACAGGCGAAGACTCTAGTCATGTTGAGTTTAATGTGGGGCTCTCAAAGGCTGATGAGAGTATTAGAGAGAGTTACGTCGATGGGGATCTGATATCAGTGAAACCTGCAATTTTCGAATTCGACTTCAGCAGTACGGATGATCATCGGGATTTCATATCGTATGGAATTGAAGCAGGGGGACAAGTCCAGGTAGTGTCGCCTTCAGAAGCGGATGTGATTAGAGTAGAAATCGAGAGTCATGGAATCCACCCCATTATCCTAATGGCTGAGGACATCATAGGCAACGAGTACATCGATTATGTTATGGTCAGTGCCAACCTCGAGATACACTGGATAGAGGAAAACACCCATGAACCACGCCCGTTGCTGATTGACTCGATTCCCTCAAACCACGGCATAGCTGCCGATGTTATGGTCATAGAGTCAATTGTTAGGAATCCCGAGTTAGTCCAGGGGCTAGGAAATGGCCAATCAGTGGAATTCTCCTGGGATCTGATCGATGAAGCCCAAATCGCCTGTCAAAGCAATGATGGGACGGTCGATGATGGGGGAGAAGTGGTTTGGAAAACCCTTCACTTCGACACCTATGGGGTCCATGAACTGCAAGTCACCTATGATAGCGGTCAAGACTACATCGATGTGGAACATATGATCTCGTTGGTTTATCCTGAGTCTGGCGGCGTGGCTGTGTCCATCAGTTAGAAATCATGGCTTCAATCATGACTTCAAGCACCTGCCTAAGTTCATCCGCATCTTCGAATTGCTCCCCCAAGTTCCCCGTCACTATCCAATCAGCGCCAGCCTGTATAGCGCGCCTGGCTGCTTGTGGGTCCCTGATGCCACCACCCACGACAATTGGGAGGTCCGTACTTTCCCTCGCAGCCTCTATCAGACTCGAAGAGACTGGTGACTCAGCGCCGCTACCAGCTTCGAGATAGAGTAACTTGAATCCGAACATTTCCGCAGCAGACGCGTATGAGGACACTCTGTCAGTTTCGTCTGGGTCGATAAGATCGGCCTTCCCGACCCTTCCAGCCTTGCCTCCGGGTGCGCAAATCACGTAGCCCATGGAAATTGGATGAATCCCAGAATTCTTGATGAATGTGGCGCCTGCTACTTGCTCCCCAATCAGAAATCTTGGATCGGTGCTGTTCATTAGCATCATGTAGGTAATCGCATCAGCGTTTGGGGATAGTGCATTTGCCCCTTGGGGAAACAGAACGATTGGTAGTCTATCTTCTGAATGTGCATCCGAGTCTTGTGTGGCCGCCCATTGGATTAGCTCTAATGCCTCCTTAATGGCAACGACAGTCTGGTCCACGTTCCTGTTATCAGTACCAGAGGACCCCCCGATGAGTATCATCGATGATCCGGCCATTGCTGCGGCGATGGCCCGCTTCGCGGCTACGTCCGGCTCTTGATCTGCTGGGTCAATGAGTAATGCATGACGTGGACGGGACCTCTGGGTGATGCCATCGAGGTCGACCATGACGTCCAAGATAAGGGGTGTTTAATAGGGCTATTTCAATGAGGAAAGTAGACGTATTGCTTCATTTACGCCTTCTCTGATTGCCATAACAACAGCCTCATTGGGCTCCTCGCCCATCCATCTTCCATGTTGTAAAATCCCACTATCCTTAATCGGAATCCTGCTCCATGTCTCGAAGGTACCATCTCCCCTATCTCTAGACACTTCAGCCGCTAATGATTTCGTTGAGACAGCGCCATGCCAGAGAATGCCAACGTTAGCCTGAGGTGGGTAAGACACGTAATCGAAATGCTCGGTAGCGCTGAATGAGGACCCTGCAATTCCGTGAAACTCGAATACCCCACGATCTACTTCATTGACCGCACTACGGAAATGGATATTCAGACCATTGCTTACGGACTCGATTGCTAGCCCCCTGTGTACCCAACTATTCCTAAGGAAAGAGCCTGCCATGGCCACCATCGGCATATGACGGGCTATTCCTTGGAGCATGGGATGGGAGTCTCGATTCGTTCCAGGCTTCAAAGTGTCCGACAGTCCAACCTCGGTCTTCTCACTAACCATGTGGATCTCGTTTGTCGCTCCTGAGTTCTGGATTGTCAAGCTGAACGCCAATGACCTAATTGAATCGTCCAAAGCTAAGATCCTCATCCATGAACTCCCTCAATAGCCAGAGCATGAACAGGGCATGCTGGTATGCAAAGGTTACAGTGCGTGCACGCTCTTTCCTCGATAGTCACAATTGGTGGCATCATCTGAATGACGTCGATTGGACAGACGGCAATGCAAGCACCGCATCCAAAGCATTTGATCTCGTTTAAGGTGAGACTGTGCCCTGGTAGTCTGGCCATGTGTGGGTGGATGGTGCTTCTCCTTTTCAGATCGACCCACCCCTTTATTTCCAGTGGAAAGTTAACTTCGATCGTTTCATACCGAACCGTGAAAGTCAATGATAATAAACCAAAATCTGGATTAATCAGTATCCTATGTTATTACCAGGAATTTTCAATAACATTCTATCTTATTTTTCTAGATGCAATGGAAATGAGGGGGCGGGGTGATAGGTTTGAAGGCCCACCGCTGCTGAGGTATCAATATGAGCAAGATATGGTTCCATTTTCATGGAGGAGCAAGGGAGGTAGGCAATGTTGGATGCACTATCCAAAAATCCGGTTGCGAGACTATTCTGATAGATTATGGCCTTGCCGCATCGAAGCCCCCTAGGTATCCTTCTCCGACCCCATACGTCAAGAATGCGGTAATTACCCATGCTCATATCGATCACATCGGCATGGCGCCATGGTTGGTAGGGCATCATGGAACAAAGCTCCACTCAACTCCACTCGTAGCCGCTTTGTCGGAAATTATGTGGCGTGATACATACAAGGTATCAAGCATCGAGGGATACCCACTCACATGGGACAAGAGGGATATTGAGGATTCATTGGACTCATGGGTTTCCCATGACCATGGAGAATCTTTTGATTTGAGTGGGTGGATTTGTACCCTGCGAGGGGCCGGTCACGTCCCAGGGGCCTCCATGGTGGAGCTAAAAACACCAGATGTCAAGATACTGTGGACAGGTGACATTGACACGAGATCAAGTCCGAATGTGGAAGGAGCAAAGCCAGTGGAATGTGACATTCTTGTCATGGAGGCCACTTATGCCGGGAGGGATCACACTGACCGGGCCACAGAGGAGGACAGGCTAGTGAAGCGAGTTCAGGACATAAGGGCAAGAGGTGGTGTGGCCCTGATCCCCAGTTTCGCCTCGGGAAGGGGGCAGGACATAATCAAAATACTGCATGAGAGGGACCCATCCCTGAATGTTCATTACGATGGCATGGGAACACGAGTTTCCGGGATCTGGAACGACCATCCCAACTACCTACGCGACCCGTCGGGCTTCGAGAAGGCCCTCCGTTGGACGAAGCGAGTTAGGGGAAAGTCAGATCGCTTCAAGGCACTCGAGGCAGACGTCATCGTGACAACCTCCGGTATGCTAGATGGGGGCCCAGCCATCTGGTATCTAAACAGGCTAAGGCATGACCCCGCCAATGCCATTCTACTGACGGGCTATCAGGCGCCTGGCTCAGGTGGCAGGTCCCTTGTTGATACTGGAATCATCTCGATATACAACAGGAAGACGAGGATAGAGCTCGAGATCGATAAATTCGACCTGTCGAACCATGCGGGGAGGTCCGAGTTGGTGGACTTCGCGCGAGCCTGCAACCCACGCCATCTGATTCTATTCCACACCCCTGATGAGGACGTCCAGGAATTTGCTGACCTATTCGGCCCGGACCCCCCATTCGAGGTTCTGATACCCATCAACGGGCGGGACCTAATCATAGATGTGGATGCAGAATAGACGAATCCTTGATATGCTTGACGTGCATAAGCGCAAACTAAGAGGCTTCCTCAGGTGACTATAAGATGAGCGCAGTAGACAACATATTAGACAGAACATTTGGATTGAGTGCGAAGGGCGTGACGGTTGGTTCCGAGATTCGAGCGGGGATCACTACCTTCCTTACGATGGCATACATATTGCTGGTAAACCCCGCAATGCTAAGCGTGGCTGGGATACCATTCGATGATGCGCTGTTCGCAACAGCGATCGCCGCCTTCGTCGGCTGCGTCGTGATGGGCCTATGGGCTAACCTCCCCTTCGCCCTAGCCCCGGGAATGGGGCTGAATGCCTACTTCACCTTCGCAGTGGTGCTCGGGATGGGCATCCCATGGGAAGTCGCTCTCGCGGCCGTCTTCCTCGAGGGGATAATCTTCCTCGTGATCTCGATCCCACAGGTGGGTTGGAGAACGAAGATGATCAACGCCATTCCAAAGGACCTGAAAATAGCGACGGGTGCTGGTATCGGAGCCTTCCTAGCTATCATCGGCCTTAGAGAAATGGGATGGATCCAAGACGACGGGGCCACATTGGTCAACTTGGCGACCACCGAGGCGTTCAATCTCAGTCACGGCGCACTAATCGGGATGATCGCACTCCTCGCCATCGCGGCCATGATGGCCCGGGGAATGAAGGGCGCCATTATCATCGGCATCATGGTGGCGTCGATGTACGGCTGGATGTTCGAGGTCTACGACCCGTACAACGACTTCGCCGCTGGAGGAGCTGGGTGGGGCACCGCATACGCCACCGCACCAGACCCCAACGAGATCATTGGGTTCGTAGGCCTCCCAGAGGAGTCCTTGGGCGCCGCAATCACTGCGTTGGGCGACATCAGTGGGAACTGGGATGATTTCTTGCTTGTCATGATAGCATTCCTGTTCGTCGACATCTTCGACACAGCCGGCACGCTGTACTCCGTCGGCAGGCAGGCAGGGTACGTTGACGCGGATGACACGCTTCACAAGAGCGAAGAGGCCTTCATGTCAGACGCTGCTGCGACCATAGCAGGCGCGCTCACCGGCACGAGCACCACGACGACCTACATCGAGTCCGCAGCCGGCGTCGAGGAGGGCGGCAAGACCGGGCTTGTCGCTGTGACAGTCGGGATACTCATGCTCTCAGGTCTATTCCTATCCGGTCTGTTCCAGGCCATACCAACCTTCGCCGCCGCATCAGCCTTGGTTATCATAGGTGCTATGATGATGAAGCAGGTCGTGGACATCGACTGGAACGACAGCGAAATGGTCCTTCCAGCCTTCCTGACCATCGTGCTCATGCCCTTCACCTACTCCATCGCAGACGGCATCGCATGGGGCGTAATCACATGGGTGGTCATCAAGATGATGATGGGCAAGTGGCAAGAGCCCTCACCCATCATGTACGGCATCGCCGTCTTCATGTTGATGTTCTACCTAGGACCAGGCGACACAAGCACGTTCGGCTGGCTCTTCGACACCATCGGAATATGATCGGGGAAACATGCGACCTCAGGCGTCCATCTGACGCCTGGGGCGCAATCAGGTGATTCCATGGATCTGGGCAACCACCTCAAGGCGACCATTAGGACCGTTCCTGACTTCCCAATCGACGGCATACAATTCCGTGACATCACCCCCGTTCTGTCCGATCCGGCGCTGATGGGAAGGGTCATGGACTCATTCGAGGGGCATGCCCGCACTCATGCCCCCACCTGCGTCGCGGGCCCCGAGGCCCGTGGCTTCATCTTCGGTCCATTGCTCGCGATGAGGCTGAACCTGCCGTTCATCCCCATTAGGAAGCCTGGGAAGCTGCCCCATAAGACGGTATCCGTGAGCTACTCACTGGAGTACGGAACCAACGAGCTTCAGATGCACGAGGACGCGATGGGCCCAGGTGATCGCGTGATCCTCGTGGACGATCTCCTAGCCACCGGTGGGACCGTAGAGGCCGCCGCCTCGCTGATCTCCAAGGCAGGGGCCGAGACGGTAGCCGCGCTCTTCCTCATCGAGCTGGAGGGGTTGGATGGACGAGTTAGGCTGGGTCCGATCCCCACACATTCCCTGGTGCATCTTCCAGCATGACACCCGATTCATTGAAATCGATTGAGCGAACCTAGGGGTCCGACCGGCATGCCAGACACCCCACCTCCCCCCTCGGGAATCGACGAGAGAATCGCCGAGGCAGTAGCGAACGAGGATTACGAGCTCGCAGCCCGGCTAAAGAAGATGAAGACCCAACCACCACCTCCCCCACCCCCGAAGAAGGGCAAGAAGGCACCACCTCCCCCACCCCCGAAGAAGGGCAAGAAGGCACCACCTC